>OJOK01000082.1_pt1 | contig 79864 bp, 77 predicted proteins | sample 1598051 | NCBI WGS metagenome assembly OJOK01 (sample SAMN01915205, study PRJEB22387) | human gut metagenome | isolation source: stool | host: Homo sapiens | place: USA
TTTTGCAAAGTTACGGCAACTTTTTCATTCCCGCAAATATTTTCAAAACTTTTTTCGCTTTTTGTTTGTTACCTGCCGCTGCAGGGGTTGTTTCTCAAAAGCGAGTGCAAAGGTAGGCTGTTTTTGGGAAACCACCAAATATTTCAGAAAGATTTTTGCCTCAAAAATATACCCAAATCAGCCCAAAATGAGGTTTTCTCACTAACATACAAGAGCTTAAGAAATATGCTGTAAAACATATTTTTAACACCCATTAACACAAATCACATCTGCAGCACAACGGTTACGGCTATTGTTTGAGCACACATACCGCACCTTAGCGACATTAATATTATATGAGTGATATTAATTAATATTATATGAGTGATATTATATGAATGATATTATAAGGCAACCATTCGGTCCCGCAAAAAAAGTCGGCCAACACTGCGCCTGCAGATCCCCTCCGCCTCAGCAACCTTCGGCGCGTCCTCTTCACCATCAAATCCATCATATATAAAAAAAAGCAAGCCCGCCGGAAATTTTTCCGACGAGCTTGGGTTGTGGAGTATAGCGGACTCGAACCGCTCACCTCGACACTGCCAGTGTCGCGCTCTAGCCAGATGAGCTAATACCCCATGAGTGGTTTTGTGAGCGCAAAGGTAGTGAGATATTTTTAATATTGCAAATTTTTATGCGGGATTTTTTTGCGTCACTTTGATTTTTTGATTCCAAAAGGTGTGAAAACGGTGCCATTCGCACGCGTTTGCTCCAGAATGGAGATGTTAGCGGAGCGGTTGGAGCTACCGATGTTTGATGTATGATGGCGGTGAACCATACGAACCTGATGCGGAGTCTTGATCACTTTGCCACCGCGGGCCTGGAAGCGCACGCACAGGTCTATATCCTCTCCGAGTCCGGCATCGAGATAGCGTTCGTCAAATCCGTTCAAAGACAACAAGTCGGACCGCCATACGCCCATGTTGCACCCGATTAGATTGCCGCTCGGCCGCTCGAGAAGTCCGTGCCCATGGATGATTGGCAGCCGGAACACGCGACCATGTCGGCTGCGTTTGGGGAAACGCCAGAAGCCGAAAATCACCGAGAACGTGAATCTCGTCCACCAATTGGCGGGCAAATCGTCATATTCTTCAAAGACAGAGTTCTGAAACGGGGCAATGGTGATGCGCCTACCGGCAATGATGGTGTCAGGACGCCGGAGCCGGAGATGATCCGATACCCAATCTGGAGCAGGTATGCAGTCGGCATCGATAAAGAGGAGATACTCGCCCGAGGAGGAGGCTACAGCATTGTTGAGTGCGATATTCTTGCGCCATCCGCTGTCGGCGTGCCACACATGCCTGATGTTCATTTCCGGATGCGAGGAGATATAATGGTTAATCTGCTCCACGGTGCCGGAGTCGGAGCCATCGTCGGCAATAATAATCTCAAACCCCTGCGCACGCTGCAACCTGAGTCCCTCGAGACACAGGCGGAGCCACGGGAAATTATTGTATGCGGCAATAATTACCGACACATCGGAGGCGTCAGGAGATTTCATGACCGGAGGTTAATCCTCCACTATCGGGAGGCGACGGTGGATGCTATGGTCGAGAGAGATGAGAGTCTCGGTGCCGGTGACGCCGGGGATGGTCTGAATCTTGCTGTTGAGAAGCTCCATCAGATGCTCATTGTCGCGGGCAAACAGCTTGATGAGCATGGTGTAGGGACCGGTGGTGAAATGACACTCCACCACTTCGGGAATTTTCTGGAGCTCGGGCACCACTTTATGGTACATGGCACCGCTCTCAAGATTCACACCTATGAAAGTGCATGTGCGGTAGCCAAGCATCTTGGCGCTGACATTGTAGCCTGACCCTGTAATGACACCCATATCCATCATACGCTGGATGCGCTGGTGGATGGCCGCGCGCGAAACACCACATTCAGCTGCGACCTCTTTGGAAGGTATGCGGGCATTGTTCATCACAATGCCGAGAATTTTCTTGTCAAGATTATCGATTTTACCCATAATACTTTCTCATAGTCTTAAAAAAGGCGTCACAAATTTAAGCAATATTTTTCAAAAAATATGCAAAATGCCACCGGATATTGCTCAAACAGTTGCAAAATATACAAAAATGGCCTGCCAAAGTGTATATCGGCAGGCCAAAAGAAGTTGAAGTCAGCAGTGTCAGCGCACTATCACCTTGACGGGTGAGAAGTGGGTGGCGGTGCGGACGAAATATACTCCTGCGGGGAGGGTGAATTCGTATCCGTCATATACGGAATCAACGCTTGTCACCACGCGCCCTGTGAGGTCATATACTGTCATCTGCGACTGCACGCCGGCGCACCGCACGCGAAGCAATCCGGGATATGATTCAACGGCAAACGGCTCATCGGCACCCACGGCGTCAATGCCTGCCGGCTGCGAAACAGTTATTTCATTGGAGGGGGCGGACAAAATACCGAGACGCGAGCTCTGAACGCTGTACACATCGTAGTCATAATCCTCAAATCCATCGATAGGCCATGCGGGATTTTCAGCCTCGACGGTCTCGACGGTCACATCGGCGCCCTTGTAGCGCTTGAGGGTGACAACATAGAAATCCACCGGCTCAGCGGGGACATCCCAGTTGGCGGTGTACCCCAGCTTGGTGATGTCAGAAGCGGCCGAAGCCGTTAGAGTGGAGAGCGTGGGACGCTCCAGGCATTCGCCACGCAGCTCTATGCCGAGCGAACCATCAAGACCACCTTCCTGCACCAGGAAGCGGGATGTGTGCTGTCCCAACTCGGTGGGAGTGTATGTGATGGTGACCCAAGCGCCATTGGTAGAGTTTGCGGCCACAGCGCTGAGTGTGGAGGCAGAGGATTTGAAGAATGTATAGTCGCCATTGTAGATAGTGAACTCAAAATATCCCTTGAGCTTCTCGCCTTTGAAGAAAAGCTGCGCTGTGGCGGAGTTGCCAAGAGCCACCTGCCCGAAGTCAAGCACCATTCCCTGCACCGGTGAGGTGAGAGTCGGAGTGCCGGTGGAAGGATCGGAGGTATCGGTGAACACCTGCCCTTTCTTGTTGCCCCAGATATATTCTACCAGATCGGGGTGATCGATAAACGGGTTGCGGTTGTTCTGAATCTTGTACACAGCCTCGTTGCGTAGCTGCTCCTTCTCGCTCACCGGATCCTGACGGTGCCATTCGAGCAGCAGCTGGATGGCCCAGGGCTGGAGGGTGGGATAGTTGCCATTCTGAGCCATATAGGTGTATTTCCAGGTGAGGTTCTGGTAGGCTGTCACCACATAGAAATAGGTGCGTGCGAAGTCACCCTTATATTCGTTGGACGGCTCAAACACATATGCAGCGCCGCCGGAGTTCTCACCGCGTCCCACCATGCAAACAGTGTTGTTGAATATTGAACCACCGTCCACCACCTTGCCCAGAGGATAGTTGCTTTTGGCAGTGTTGGCAGCGCGCTCGGAGGGGTAGAGATGGAACAGGTCCACATACACCGGTATGGTAGTGGAGCCGCCCCACCAGCTTTTGGGGAAAGAGTGCTCACGGTTAAGTCCGTTGAAGCTGGGAGCATAGAGGGGAATATCGGAATACATATCCCACCATCGGGAGGAGTTGGGATACACATCGGTTTTCTGGAAATAGGTGGGCAAAGCAGTGTAGGACGACACCTGGGAGTGGGGGTTGATGAGATTGAAAAGTGCAGTTTTAAGCTCAGCCTCCGCTTTGCCGTTTATAGACGAATAGTAGCCCGAAGGGATATCCGCAGCAGCAAAAAAAGCGCATATCAGCGCAAAGGAAGCCAGAATGGATTTCAGGTAGCGGTGGTTCATAATTTTCATTGGGTGTTTATAAGCCCACAAAAATAATACATCCTTAACAAATACGCCCAATTTTTAGTTCTAATTTAACATTTGAGAGCGTAGAGCCGATGTTAATACACTCCAATTCGCCAAAAAGCGTTATCTTTGCACTCATTATATATAAAGGAACAAAAAAATCACGACAACCATGTCAATAGACCAGATTATATCGCAGGCAGTGAGCCGCGCCGTGAGCGAGCTCTACGGAGTAGAAACTCCGGCCGACAAAATCCAGCTCCAAACCACCAAAAAAGAGTTTGAAGGCAACTTGACAGTAGTAACATTTCCTTGGGTGAAAGCCGCACGCAAGTCGCCCGAAGTCGTTGGCACCGAGATTGGCAACTGGCTGGTGGACAACGAGCCGGCAGTGAGCCGCTTCAATGTGATAAAAGGGTTTCTCAACATTGTGATTGAGCCATCGTTCTGGAGCTCAGTGCTCAAGCATGTGCAGGAAACCCCTGAATGGGGCATACAGAAACCTACCGACCAATCGCCCCTGGTGATGGTGGAATACTCATCGCCCAACACCAACAAGCCGCTCCACCTTGGCCATCTGCGCAACATATTGCTCGGCTACTCACTGTCGCAGATACTTGCCGCCTGCGGCAACAAAGTGGTGAAAACCAATATAGTCAACGACCGCGGCATACATATCTGCAAATCAATGCTCGCATGGCAGAAATGGGGCAACGGCGCCACCCCCGAATCGAGCAACAAGAAGGGCGACCATCTGATCGGCGATTTCTATGTGCTGTTTGACAAGCATTACAAAGCCGAGCTCAAAGAACTGCAGGCTCAGGGAATGAGCGAGGAGGAAGCCGCCGCCGCATCGCCGCTGATGCAGGAAGCTCGTGCCATGCTCCGCGCATGGGAGGCCAAAGACCCTGAAGTGAGAGCCTTGTGGGCCAAGATGAACCAATGGGTGTATGACGGCTTTGATGCCACCTACGAGCGCATGGGTGTGAACTTCGACAAGATATACTACGAGAGCAACACCTATCTTGAAGGAAAGGAAAAGGTGCTGGAAGGCCTTGAAAAAGGGCTGATGTACAAGCGCGAAGACGGCTCCGTATGGGCCGACCTCACTGATGCCGGCCTTGACCACAAGCTGCTGCTGCGCAGCGATGGCACTTCTGTGTACATGACTCAGGACATAGGCACCGCCAAACTCCGCTATCAGGACTACCCCATCGACAAAATGATATATGTGGTGGGCAACGAGCAGAACTACCATTTCCAGGTGCTGTCGCTGCTGCTCGACCGCCTCGGGTTCAAATGGGGCAAGGATCTCGTGCATTTCTCCTACGGCATGGTGGAACTCCCCGAAGGAAAGATGAAGAGCCGCGAGGGCACTGTGGTGGACGCCGACGACCTCATGGAAGAGATGGTAAGCACAGCCCGGACGGTCAGCGAGGAGCTCGGCAAGCTTGACGGATGCTCTGAATCCGAGAAAGCCGAAATATCCGAAACCGTGGGCATGGGAGCGTTGAAATATTTCCTGCTCAAGGTTGACCCGCGCAAAAACATGACCTTCAACCCCAAGGAATCGATTGATTTCAACGGCAACACCGGCCCGTTCATCCAATACACCTACGCACGCATCCGCTCGGTGCTCCGCAAAGCAGCCGAACAGGGGATGTTGACCTCCGCCGACTATACCGCCGCACAACCGGGAGAGCGCGAGATCACCCTCATACAGCGCCTCGCCGACTACCCCTCCGTGGTGGCCGAAGCCGGACGCACCTACTCCCCCGCCCTCATTGCCAACTATGCCTACGACATGGTCAAGGAGTACAACCAGTTCTACCACGACTGCTCGATACTCAAAGAGAGCGACCCTCAGGCACGGGCACTGCGCCTCGCATTGTCGGAATGTGTGGCCCGCACCATCAAGAGCGCCATGGGCCTGCTGGGCATCAATGTTCCGGAACGAATGTAATTTCTCAAGCGTTATAGCGTTATTAAGGAAATTAAAATATCAGAAAATGGACAATAACTATCCGCCCTATTTCAATCGCGCCCAGTATGAGCAGCAAGCCCGCTCGCTGGACACCCGCGTGTCGCAGGTAATGAAGCGCGTTTACTTCAAAATGTTTCTCGGCCTGCTGGTCACCGCATTCGTGGCCCTGTGGTGCCAGACCTCACCCACAGTAATCAACTTTTTCATCACCAACAGCTGGAGCATGTGGCTGCTCATCATAGCCGAATTAGGCCTCGTGATTGGCTTAACAGGCGCCATCAACCGCCTGAGCAGCACAGCAGCCACAGGACTGTTCTATCTGTTTGCCGTGGTCAACGGACTGATGCTGTTCCCCATATTCATGGTCTATTCGCCCGACTCCATAGCCAAAACATTCTTCATCACAGCCGGAGTGTTCGGAGCCATGAGCGTATATGGATTCTTCACTTCGCAAAACCTTGCCAAGATGGGATCCTTCCTGGTGATGGCGCTCATCGGCCTCATCGTGGTGTCGCTGGTCAATATATTCCTGAAAAGCTCCGGCCTCGACTGGATAATCTCCGGCATCGGAGTGCTCCTGTTCATCGGCCTCACCGCCTGGGACACCCAGCAGATCAAAACCATGGCCCAGCAGGCACCCGGCTCATCCGTGGGCAAGCTCGCCACCATCGGCGCCCTGTCGCTCTATCTCGACTTCATCAATCTCTTCCTGTACCTGCTCCGCTTCTTCGGCAACCGCGACTGATTACCTCACAATCTCCAGATACAGCGAAGGCTGCGCATATCCCGCGCAGCCTTCGTCGTTGTATAAGAGGTGTACACTATCAATTTGTGTCCGTTTCTTCCTCGTATTCGGGGGATTCCTTTATGAATCCTATGCCGTTACACACCATCTTCACCTTTGGAGACACAACAAACCCGAAATTAGGATTCTCCATCTCAGGACATTTGGACTTTAATATTTCCAACCCATCCACATAGAAATACAAATGATCCTTCAATCGCATCATTTCAATTTCCAGTTTTTTGGATTTATGCTTAAGCTTGTAAATCCCTTTTTTAACCACTGAATATTTGCTGTCCTTGACACTCAGCATCTGAAAACTCTTTTTCATTATCAGCAGCATACGATAATTGTCTTCATTTTCCACATCATATACCACTCCAAAAGGTTTATCATCAGAAATTTCATTTGGTGTCATGACAAACCGCACCGCAAAGTTATCGTCCTTCACACTTATAGGCAGCTCGCAAAAGGACATGCAGTACACACCATCCTTTTTTGACTCCAGTTCAAGACCTTTGCCGGTTACCAAAGCCTTGCCGGTTTTTTCGTCATATTGCTGCCAATCAAATGTAGGATCCGCACATGTAGTAAGCTCTATGCCTTCAAAATCATCGACAGTGATGCTCGTGGGTGTTTTGTGAAATATCGGATAACCTTCTTCCCGCGCATATGCGCTCACTGAAACTATTGCTGCCAATGCAGCACCTAAAATAATCTTCTTCATAGCCGACAATAATTATTCGCCACCACCAACTGAGGTTTGAAGTTCCTCAATCATAGGTTGATAGATTTTAAGCACACGGTCATACTGCTCATAGCAGTTTTTGCTTGTACATTCCTTGTCCTTGATTTCGGATACGATACGCGCACGGTATGTAATCACATCTTCACCTGTGAACGACATACGCACCTCAAGGCGAGTTCTCACCACCTGATTGTTGAATGATGTAGGCTTCCAGTTTGTCTTTATCCATCCGGCAGCTTTGTCACGCACCTCGATGTTTGAGAAATAGCTTGTGGCGATATTCATCAGACGCTTCCACACCTGGTCCTCGGTCAAACCCTTGCGGCAGGTAATATCCATCCATGTGTTGGCCAGTTCGGCACCATCCTCGCCGCCCATCGATGCTGCCATAGCCTCGTCCTCGTTGAGGCGAATCACCACCGACTTCTGAGGATTTGATTTCAGCAGACGAAAACGCTTTCCCATATATCCGGGAGCAGTGGCCGTTACGATATACAATTCATTGTCCTTCTCAAACTTCACTGTATAGGAACCTTCGCCCACAGCTTGACCATCAACAAAAATCGTGGCGTTTTCAGGAATGGTTTTCACAGTGATTTTCTTTGCGCCAAAGGCACTCGCGCTAAACGACAGCAACATTGCCGTTATCGCCAAAAATACGACTTTCTTTGCCATAGAATGATAATTGGTTTACAGCTCGCGATTTATCCCCTGTACGCGAATCCTTTTTAACTATTTTATGAAAATGCAACAAGCGTGGGACAATGTTCTGTCAAATCATTCCTCGGCATCGCCAAACGCCGTATACGCGATAACAGTCCACCCCACGCCTTGCCGATATATAGGCGCGGCGACTGCTATCGCGGGCACTCTATAAACGCAATCATGGAGCGTTTCTTTGACTGCATTATCCGCGTATTGAATGAAATTTGGCGATTTCAGGAATGGATAAAGCAAAAAACGCTCGTCTATAATATGTAAAAATCAAAAGCAGACCACCGTTCTCTAACGGCACTGTTCCGCTTCTGCGGCAAAGATATATAAATAACCGTCAAGAGCCAAAAATCTGACCCATTTATTGACAACACCAATCAAAATATAGGGAACTCAAGTTGCGCAAATTAAAACTTGCGAAACTCCAACATGGAAATCTTTTTTGTCCGATTATTACTCAATCAGTATAAATCTATCGGCAAGTTTTTTATAACGAATATGGTGCAAAAATAGCGAAACTTGCCGATAACGGCAAGTTTCGTAATATGAAATAGCAGAGCCTGATGTCAGGATCGGGGGGAAAGAGCGGTGAAGAAGTGCCAGATGGCGATGGCTGCGCTGACGGATACATTGAGCGAGTGTTTGGTGCCGAACTGCGGTATCTCAAGACACACATCGCTCTCATTGACCACATCCTGGGCCACTCCGTTGACCTCGTGCCCGGCTATGATGGCATACCTTGCGCCCGGCGCGGGGGCGAAATCCCGCAAATCCACGCTCCCCTTCACCTGCTCCAGCGCGCATACCGTGTAGTTACGGTCGTGAAGATACTCCACGCACTCCATGGTGTCGGGAAAATAGTGCCACACCACCGAGTCCTCGGCACCGAGAGCGGTTTTGTGAATTTCGGGCGATGGCGGAGTGGCAGTGATGCCGCAAAGCATGATCTGCTCCACACACAGGGCGTCGCAAGTGCGGAATATAGCGCCAATATTGTTTAGCGAGCGTACATTGTCAAGCACCACAGTGACGGGCAATTTAGGTCGGGCGCGATACTGCTCAACAGTGTCGCGCCCGAGATCCCATATAGTTTTTTTATCCATCAATCGATGATATCGAATCCGGTGTAGGGACGCAGACATTCAGGCACCACGATACCCTCCGGGGTTTGATTGTTTTCAAGCAGGGCGGCCATGATGCGGGGCAAAGCCAGCGCAGAACCGTTGAGAGTGTGGCAGAGACGGGTTTTCTTGTCAGCACCACGGTAGCGGCATTTCAGACGGTTGGCCTGATATGTCTCAAAGTTGCTCACGGAGCTAACCTCGAGCCAGCGTTTCTGGGCGGCGGAGAACACTTCGAAGTCGAATGTGATGGCAGAAGTGAAACTCATGTCGCCACCGCACAGACGGAGGATATGCCAGGGCAAACCGAGCTCTTCCAGAAGCCCCTGCACATGGTTTTTCATCTCTTCGAGGGCAGCGTAGGAGTCCTCGGGACGCTCGATGCGCACAATCTCCACCTTGTCAAACTGATGCAGACGGTTCAAACCGCGCACATCCTTGCCGTAGCTGCCGGCCTCGCGGCGGAAGCATGCGGAGTAGGCGCAATTCTTTTTGGGGAGCTCGCTTTCGGGGATGATCACATCACGATAGATGTTGGTCACAGGCACCTCAGCGGTGGGGATGAGATAGAGTTTGTCCTCGTTGACGAAATACATCTGACCTTCTTTGTCGGGGAGCTGGCCTGTGCCGTAGCCGGAAGCCTCGTTGACCACGTAGGGGGGCTGGATTTCAAGATATCCTGCATCGCTGGCCTTGTTGAGGAAAAATTGTATGAGGGCACGCTGCAGACGGGCACCTTTGCCGATATACACCGGGAATCCGGCGCCGGTGATTTTCACACCGAGGTCGAAGTCGATAATATTGTATTTCTTGCACAGATCCCAGTGGGGGAGTGCATCGGCGGGAAGATCGGGCATAGGTCCGCCCTCTTTCTCCACCACATTGTCGGCGGCGGAAGTGCCTTCGGGCACCATGGCGCAGGGAACATTGGGCACTGAGAGAAGAATATCGCGGATAGCATCTTCTGCTTCCGACAGCTTGTCGGCAATAGCTTTCTGCTCATCCTTGATGGCTGCCACCTGAGCCTTTGCCACCTGAGCCTCATCCTTGTTGCCCTGCTTCATGAGGGCACCGATGGAAGCGGCAAGCTTATTGAGCTGAGCGGCAAGAGTGTCGTTCTGGAGCTGGAGCTTGCGACGGTCGCCATCGAGCTGGAGCACATTGTTGACAGGCTCGGCAGCGTCAAACCCTTTCACGGCCAAACGTTCTATGATGAGTTGGGGATTTTCCTTGATTTGCTGAAGTGTGAGCATTGGAAATATTAATGATTGGAGTGAAACATTCTTGTTGTTACATAGCAAGCAGTTCGCGCACTTTGGCCGAAATGACCTTGCCATCAGCCTTGCCGGCGAGCTCCTTGGAGGCAACGCCCATCACCTTGCCCATCTCTTTGGGCGAGGTGGCACCCACGCGCTCTATTATAGCTTTGAGCGCGTCGGTAAGCTCCGCGTCGGTGAGCGGTTTAGGCAGATATTCTTCGATCACTGAAGCCTCGGCCAGCTCATTTTCAGCCAGCTCGGGACGGTTCTGTTCGGAATATATCTGTGCAGTTTCGCGACGCTGCTTAGCCATTTTGGAAAGTATCTTCATGGCCGTGTCGTCCGACAGATCTCCGTCGGCGCCTTTGGCGGTTTTCGCTTCAAGAAACTCTTTTTTTATGCCGCGCAGGGTCTCGAGACGCACTTTATCGCGGGCAAGCATGGCCGACTTGATGTCGGCGCTGATACGGTCAAACATGTCCATATTCTATAGTTTGTGTTTCAACACGCAAAGGTAATACATTTATGTGCCCTTTGCCAAATAAATTTCAGCAAAGAGCACATAAAGAGGTATTCTGTTGCTATTCTGTTGCTACAAAATCCGGTTCGTCAGCGGTCAATCATATATGGATTCGACATTGACATAGCTGTCAACATTCGGATTTCCAAACTCTATGGCTCCCATCTCCTCATTGTTATTGATGGTCAGGTTGTAGATATAGTGGACACCCGGTTGCCATGCCTGGAATTCACTTGTACCGAGCGGAAACTTCAGCACTCCGTCGCCGAAGGTGCTCCCCTCCACAATGTTTTCCGCAGGGGTGTTTGCGTTAGGCCATAGCTTGACACCGCTTTTCGCATCATATATAGAACATGACACGGTAAGATATGTGTCGCTGCCGCTACCACCGCTTCTGAAAGAAAGCGTCTGGGGAATAAGGAACTTGCCTCCGCCCAGCTTCATACCGGTGTCGCTCATGTCGGTAGCAGTGGTGGTCAGTGTAATCAAATCACCGGCATCCTGCGACATATGATACATATATACCAGAGGTGTGTTCTGATCCGACCAAATGCCTACATTATCCGCTGCAGGCTCTTCTGACGAGGATTTCTCGGGGAAATAAAAGTTACCCTTCGCCATTATATTTGCAATCGCCACATTGGACACCTTTACCAGCAGATTCTCATCCGAAGAACGCATTTTGACCGTCACCTTTGACAGGGCATGCCTGAAATTGAGCACCACCTGAGGATTGATTGTACCGCCGGTCAATCCGGTACTCACGGCATACACGATATCATCGGTGCCGGGATAGTCATAGTAGGCAACGGGGCCCAGCGGATTCGCCGAACCCACCCACGATGCCGGTGAGAACGCATAGAAATCCACTGTCTCCTTGGCCGGCCAATATACCGTGGGGGAATATGTCCACACATTGTTACCGTTTTTGGTCACTGTGACATTATTCATCAGCACACCCGCGGAGCCGGAACCGCCGGTATATGCATACACGTTAAATGTCTTGAGATTGTTGGTGGTAATGTCGCTGGAGCGCGAATACTCGGTGCTGGCGGTGAATGAGATCGCTCCACCGTTCGAAGCAACTGCCATGTTCTCCTCCTCAGCAGTTGAGCATGAGGCAAAGACTGCAAGAGAGCCAAAAGCAACGGCCAGACACCTGCAAATAGTTTTTTTAATCATCATTTATGCGATTTTATGTTATTTATACCTATTAAAGTTCAATCTCCACAATGTCCCAACCACCGACACCTACCTCGAATCCGCCACCCGTGTCACCGGGCTGGTCTCCCGTGGGAATGTCAATGTCATTTATAATTATAATAATCGTATTACTGTGCAAATAGTTTTCAACCTGATCCGACACATCGTATGTTTTGGAAAAAACATTCCCGTTTTTCAGCTTTATTACCGCTGTAAGCGAGTATTTTTGATGAAGGCCGAAGCCTGCCGCCATTCCGAAGCCCGTTGTCGCACCCCGCATGACTGCTCCACTCTCCTTGACGGCAGCAACCTCCATGGAAAACGACACGCAGCACTCATCCGGACCGGCACTATCCTCACACAGAATCAGTTTTGACGCCATCCCCGAAAGCACTCCCTTGGCCGACAATATCCTGTCGGCCCCATTGACATTCTCAAATATCACGTGATACTCATTGGCAAGCGAATCGGGTGCACACCTGACCAATCCTTTGGGGCACTCCACAAGAGAGCCGTCGGGAGCACGATAATGAACTCCGCACAGGGTCACTTCAATGTCCGTCATCACTGCACCGTAAAGCATGCCGGTGGGCCGCACAACCGGAACATTCTGACCTGATTCCGCGCCTCCGGGCTGGGCCACAGCAGAAGCCGAATGAAACCCCTGGTAACCATCTATCCTCACACCCGGCAGATCATTGTTGACAGCAATCATATTGTAGCTCCCCGCAGGAAGCTCGAACCGACCGCCTTCACTTCCCGATATATCGAATCTCCGACACCAGCCGTTGTTGTCGGCATCATAAAAATAAAGGGTCATCCCTTCAGGGCAGGCACCCGGAGCTTTTTCCCACGAAAACAGAATTTCCAACGGGCGCGCTTCCTCCCCGGGACACACTATCTCCCGCTGCCCGCACCCGGTGAGCGACACCGTCAACAGTACCGCCATACCGAATAATATGCCATATAATCCTGATTGCATCATTCCACCCTGAGCGTCGGATTGTTTTTTGTTTTCTTACCCGGGAACCACACCAAAGTGACGCATATATCAGTGAGCCCGAAATACCGGTGCACCTTGCGACCGGTGCACACATGCAAGCCGCACTGCGCATCGTATTTTGTCACCACGCCCTCGGCATAGCCAACGAGCGCACCCAGCTCTATATTCAATCGCTCGGCAATCTTCCACGAATAGCCGTAGCCGACCCCTACACCCCACATAACATCCGGAGTCTGCCGGCCATGCCCTTTGCCGAATTCAAAGTCAAACGAATGAACCGAGCCATAAACACTGAGATGGTGGCCCGTCAAGCTCCTCTCCGAAGCTTTTTCGCCAAGCCAATAGCGGGCCTGCACGCGACCGCCGTAGATACGCCAGCAATGGTGCCGGCTGTCATCCGACCACCAGGCCCACACACCCTCCGCCGAAGCAGAGAAATTGCCGGGGAGCCTCACTTCCACTCCAAGGTCGGGGGTCAGGAGCAGGTCATGGAGCAGATTGGTTTTGAGGGCAACACGCATTTCGCTGCATCCGCAATCATCAGAGGCCCCATGCGCCGTAACCGGCACAAGGAGCCAACAAACGATAAGCAGTATGATGCGACGGCAATGAGTCATCAGTTGAAAACGGTTGTATCATTACAACAAGCATCTCAACCGATGGTTCTCCCGGAGCGGTCTATTTTAGGAGTTGGAGCAGCTGGTTGGCAGCGTCTTTGGTGTTGACCTTGGTGATGATATCGGTGATGCGGTGGTCAGCATCAGTAACAAAGGTGGTGCGCACGGTGCCCATATACTCGCGGCCCGCCATCTTCTTTTTCTGCCACACACCGAAAGCCTGGTTCACCTCGGTTGATTCGTCGCTCAGCAGTGTGAAGGGGAGCTCAAATTTCCGGGCAAATTTCAGATGGCTCGCGGGAGAGTCCTTGCTTATTCCTATCACAGTGTAGCCAAGAGTCGCAAGCTGCTCATAGCCGTTGGCCAGCGAGCACGCTTCGGCAGTGCACCCCGGGGTGTTGTCCTTGGGATAGAAATAAATGATCAATTTTTGGCCGGCAAAGTCACTCGACTTCACGGGCTGACCCTGGGCATCAGTGCCCAGATATTCGGGTATGGTAGATCCTACGGTAAGCATATCAGTCTTCAAGAAAATAGGTTAATGATGTCACCACCCTCACCTCTTTGATATAGGGGGTGTAGTTGTCACGGTCCTCGATAGTAAACTGCCCCTGACGGGCGCTCTTGATTTTGCCGAGCTCGCTCTGCGAGTCATCTGCAAATTTCTTGGCAGCCTCGCGGGCATTTTGTGTGGCCTCGGCAATCATCTCGGGCTTGATGGAGTTGAGACCGGTGTATTCATACACGGTCTGGTTGGCATAGTCACTCGCAAGAATTGCGATGCCGCGGCTCAGCAATTCGCCCTGCCGGTTGATAAGTCCGCGCACCTTGTCCACCTGCCCGGAACTCACTGTCACCACGCTCTGCACCGAATAGTTGTACGGCACAGGCTGGGTGTTGTAGCGGTCGGCACGGAGGTCATTGACCTGCGGAGCGGAGACAGAGATTTCCGAATCGCTTATACCGTTGTCCTTCAAAAACTTCACAATGGTGGCATTGGTGGCGGTGACAGATGCATACACAGCGGGGAGCTCATCTCCAGTGGCTTTGAACACTATGGGCCAAGTCACTTTGTCGGCCTTCACTTCGCGAGTGGCGAGGCCACGCACCTCCACAGTGCGCTGGCTGCCCCAGTTGAAAGTGCGCAAACCGCTTCTCACACTCAATCCGAGTGCAAGCAGTCCGACGGCCACAATAGCCGAGGCAATGATGGATGATGTTTTCATAATATCTGTTCTTACAGTTTCTTATCTAACCGTGAAAAAAGCTCAAAAGTTCGGTCAGAACACATCGAAGTAGAGAATCACCTCGTCGGGCACACCTTCGAGCTTCATCTTCACCGCCAGCTGCGATCCGAGCGTTGACTGGTCGAGAATCGCCTGGGGCTGGAGATAGTTCTTGACAAACGGGTCGATGTCGCTGCTGCGAATCACCACGTAGGGCGAATGGCTGCTCACACCTTTGCCCGACTCGAAAATCACATCACACAGCTGATTGATGCGGATTTGATACACCTTGGCCTTGGCCTTTGTGTCGGCATCGAGCGACATCATCGAGCAGGCATACGCCTTGAACAGCAGCGGCAGGCTCACCGGATTGGCGCTCAGCCCCAGGCGGGCCATATCAAGGGTTTTGGTATAGTCGTTGGCATCAAAAGCTTCCTGAAGGCCGGGATACATGGCGTTGGCGCGGAACTGGGGGTTGAATCTGTAGCCGTAATACACCAGACGCACCTCATCAGTGGTGAGCGAAGGGTCGCCGGCAATGAACCGCTCGGTGAGCTGCTGATAGTGGGTATAGTTCTGCTTCACGGCCTCTTCGATAGCCTCGCGGTTGAGTGGCTGCGCATTGACACACAGCACCATGGCCAAAAGTGCCATGAGGGAGATGATTTTTTTCATTTGTTTCGGTTATATGTTTTTGTTCATTTTCAACATTTGGTCCATAATATGACGGTCGTTGGCCAGGCGTGGCACCTTGCGCTGACCGCCGAGCTTGCCGGTGGCGGCAAGCCATCGCTCAAACAGTCCCGGGGAAGCTTTGACCACACTGAGCCGGTCAAGAAAAATTCCGCCTGAGCGCTTGGCCTGATAGTCGGAGTTCACTTCCTGCAGCCTGCGGTCGAGGATGTTGGCGAACTCTTCCAAATCAAGCGGCTCCCGGTCAAACTCTATCAGCCATTCGTGGCGCCCCTTGGTTTTGGCGGCGGTGAACACCGGAGCGGCGGTGTAATCCTTCACTGTGGCACCGGTGGCGGCGCACGCCTGCGCGAGGGCGGCATCGGTGTTGTGCACCATCACCTCCTCGCCGAAAGCGTTGATGAAGCATTTGGTACGCCCGGCAATGGTGATCCTCACAGGATTGGTGGTGTGCACCTTCACAGTGTCACCGAGCGGATAGCGCCACAATCCTGAGCAGGTGGTGATTACCATGGCATAGGTACGCCCCGCCTCCAGCTCCCACACCGGCACAGGCTCCAACCCCGGAGTGTCTGTAGGGATAAACTCGTAGAACACACCTGCATCCAGCAGCAGCAGCATGGCATGCGACTCCGGGTTGTCCTGAAGCGCGAAGAATCCTTCCGAGGCATTGTATGTTTCCATATACCTCATCTTCGCCGGATCGATAATAGCATCATACTGCTCACGGTAGGGTGCGAAGGATATGCCGCCATGGAAAAACACCTCCAACCGGGGCCACACCTCATGCAGCTCCGTGGCTCCTGCAGCCTGCATCACACCGCGCAACACTGTCAGGAACCAGCTGGGCACTCCGGAGATATTTGTCACATTGGCCTTGATTGATTCCGACACCAGGCGCGGTAGCTTCACGCTCCAGTCGGCGAGCAGCGCGGTGGACTTCGAGGGAGTGCGCACCAGCTCGGCCAGCGGAGAAATCCGGCTTATCAAGTGAGCCGACAGGTCGCCTACCCTCACACCGTGGCGCAGCCCCCCGAGCTCGTTGGCAAAACTGCCTCCGAGGATGAACCCCTTGCCGGAAAACATACGGCTGTCGGGGTGCTGATGCAGGTAGTGCGCCACCACATCCGACGCACCGCGGTAGTGGGTGCGCCGCAATCCTTCATCGCTCACAGGTATATATTTGCTCTTGCCATCGGAGGTGCCCGACGACTGGGCGTAACGGTTCACCCTCCCGGGCCACAGCAGATTGCTCTCGCCTGCAATCATCCTCATCACCATCGGGCGCAACTGCTCGTAGGGGGTGACGGGGACCCTGGCAACATATTCCTCATAGCCCGCTATCGACCTGTAGCCGTGCGCCACACCCCATTCGGTGCTGCGCGCCATAGCTATCATGCGCTGCAGCTCAGCACGCTGCACCTCCTCCAAGGAGGAAGCCCAACGCTGTGCGGCCTTCACCCGGGAGGCCATCAATGTACGTGCAATCGAGGTAATGTTCATCAATCTGTTGTCAATCGGGGCAAAATTAGCAAAAATTACTATGCTTTTACCTTATTATAACCACAAATGAAAAAATTATGTTTAAATTTGCGCGATATATTCAAATGGATTTCTACTTATGAAAAATTTCTCCAGGCATATACACACTTTCCTGGCGTGCATCGCACTGTTTGCAATCACCGCCACTTTCTCGTCCTGCGACCCCGACCGCCCCGGATTCGGCGATTCGGGTTATGACCCCGGATATGGAGTGGACTGGAATTTTGTGGGTAGCTGGGAGTTGGTGTCAATCAACTCCACCCCTATCTACCGCAACGAGTACACCACTTTCGATTTCTGGCAGAACGGCACCGGCAACTACGGATTCTATGCCAACAACGGCGGCTGGTACACTCAGCCCATATCGTGGACCACGAGCTACGATGCCTACGGCCGCACCACTCTCTATGTCAACTCATCGCAGGGCTATTTCAGATATGCCGTGCAGTATATCAGCAACAACACCATGCTGCTGCTTGATATTGACTACAACAATCTACTTGAATATAAACGATATTAGCGTTCTTTACACATACATTATCTACTCCACCAACCGCAATGACACAACCGCAACAGACACCCGACACCACTCCGGCCCACGCTTCGCAGAAATGGACCGAAATCGAGCTCCTGCCCGCATGGGACGAGGAGTATTATGATGTGTACACAGCCAAGAAATACGGCAAATGGGTGATGCTCAAAACACTCAAACCGGCCTACAAGAACGATCCACGCTTCGAGGCCATGATTGAAAAAGAGTTTGATGTGCGCTACAACCTTGCCCACCCCAACATAGTGATGATCAACGACTATGAGGAGGTGCCCGGACTCGGGATGTGCATCATCACCGATGATGTGTATGGCGACTCGCTGCGCAAGCTTATCGCCGAGCACAAGGTCACAGCGCACCATCTCGACCAGGTGTGCCACAACCTTGTGGATGCCATCGACTATATCCAGCGCAACCATGTGGTGCATTTCCCCATCCGCCCCGAAACAGTGGTGTTCACCGAAAATATCGGCAACCTCAAACTGATAGATGTGGGGTTTGACCAGCGCGAGAAGCTGTCGCCCACCGATGCCGCCGATGATATCTACAGCTTCGGAACCGTGCTCAAGGAGATGCTCGCCGAGGTGCCCGACGCGCCGGTATATCTGCGCAAGGTGGCCGACAAATGCTGCGCCGCCTCCCCCCATCAGCGCTATAGCTCCGTGCACCACCTCCGCATGGCCATAGCACACAGGTCAACGAGGAAGTTCTACCTCACCATCGTGGCATTTCTGGTGGTGCTGGTCGGTGCCCTGCTATGGTTCAGCTCCCGGATAACAGCCGCTTAGCCTCATCATCCCATTCATTCACAAAACCATCAGTTTATAGAAAATAAAATATGGAAAGTAAGTCAGCAATAGAGATTCTGCCAGTTCCCCTCAAGCACACCCCCTTGAAAAAATTTGTCAACTTCGGCATCTCGCTCTACAAAGGCAACGATTGCTATGTGCCGCCTCTGGTGCTTGACGAAATCCATACTTTCCTTCCCTCTAAAAACCCCGCATTTGAATTTTGCGAGGCACAGCCGTTCATGGCCTACCGCAACGGCAAACCCGTGGGCCGCATCGTGGGCATTGTCAATCATAAGCTCAACGGACTCACAGGCGCCAAAGAGGCCCGCTTCGGTTGGGTGGATTTTGTTGACGATGCAGAGGTGGTCCACGCTCTGTTCAACGCTGTTGAGCAATGGGCCCGGTCAAAAGGGATGACCGAGATTGTGGGGCCAATGGGGTTCACCGACATGGACCACGAAGGGATGCTCACCTTCGGATTTGACGAGCTCGGCACCATCGCCACCATCTACAACCATCCCTACTATCCCGTCCATATCGAGCGGCTGGGGTATCGCCCCGATGCCAACTGGGTGGAATACCGCATGACTGTGCCCGATGCCGTGCCCGACAAATATCTGCGCATAGCCAATATCGTGGCCACCAAATACAACCTCCGCGCTCTCAAATTCACCTCGCGCAAAAAACTCAAGGACACCTACGGCGTGGCTCTCTTCAACCTCATCAACGAAGCCTACGCCGACCTCTACGGCTACTGCCCGCTCACTCCGGCACAGATTGAATACTACATCGACCAGTATCTCGGAGTAATCCGCCTCGACTGTGTGAGCGTGATTGTGGACAGCAACGACGAGCTTGTGGCTGTGGGTATATCGATGCCCTCGCTCTCGCATGCCTTGCAGAAATCCGGAGGCAAACTTTTCCCCACCGGATGGTACCATCTGCTCAAAGGAATCAAAGGGAAAAAGAACGAAATCGTGGACCTGTTGCTGATAGCGGTAAAGAAAGAGTATCTGTCGCGTGGCGTGAACGCCATGATTTTCGCTGACCTCATCCCCGCGTTCATCAACAACGGGTTCAAGTATGCCGAGAGCAACCTCGAACTTGAGGATAACGAAAGCGTGCAGAAGCAGTGGCAGTATTTCGAGCGTAGGCTGCACCGCCGCCGCAGCGCCTACCGCAAGACACTCTGATAAACGAGGCGCATAAGCATGGAGGCAAAGGGGCGCCTGTAATGCACATTGTCGTAGAGCAATGTGTCACACTCCAGCCCGCTGTTCATGCTCGCGCTGAAATCGTGCACCCTTTCGCTGCTGAATATCTGCTGCATCAGTCTAAGGTCAGCTAAATTGAGCGTCTCCCGGCGGCGGTTGGGTCCTATGATGATATGGTAATCGGTGTGCAACCGGTCAAACACCGCCGCCACACGGCGCAAGGCATCCGCCTTCGGTGCTGTCAGCACCGGAGCCATCTCCGTGTCTTTGTCAGGCCACGCATCCAACGGATACTCCCCGTAGAACTTCCCGGGATCATTCACTATGAGCGAATCCCACTGCGGGAGCGTTTCCTGATTTGTGACAGGGTCATAGACAATAGGCTGCGGCTCAAACACAAGATTGCGACCGTTGGCATACTTTCCACCGGTGAGCTTGAACGGTATCCAACTTTTGAAAAAATCGGCATTGGTGGCGGCTCGGAAAAATGTGTAGTGATAGCTAATTCTCTCCCGGAGCGACTTATGAAGCTGCGGTGCGCTCACCAGCGCCGGTCCGGAGGCTTTGTCGTTGGCCATGATGAGCGGATCAAGAACCACAAAAGCATAATCAACAGGCTGATTGTGACTGCCAAGATACTCCACCTTGTCGGCAAGGGAAAGCAATGTTTCGCCCGATGAATCAAAATGATAGGGGTGCGCCCCACCGGTGCTGTCGGCCAGAGCCGCCCATTCGTCCGCATCATACAGGCACGACACCGATGAGCCGAAAATGAAGGCATTGTAGTTCCTCCCTTCGGCCTTGCGGTCGAGATAGTTGGCGAATGTAACCATCCCTTTGTTGATGCCCACACGCACCGGATTGCTCACCGGGTCGGGCAGATAACATTCGTAGTGCCGGAGCACCTTGTAGGGGTCAGCCCACAGATACCATGCCACCAACGGCAGCGCAGCAGCCCCGACCACCAAGAAGGCGCGGAGCATAAACCGCAATATTGACTTTTCCTCGGTGCCCATCAGAACTGGAAATATATAAAGGTCATATCCACAGGCTCGCTCACGAGCACCAGCAGAATACAAACCCAGTAGAACAACAATCTTTTCGTCCGGCTGCGGCTCACCACCGCGAGAGGATAGTCGGCATTGCGGCTGCGCCATTCCACCCACAGCGCGAGCATAGCCGGAACCAGCCACCACACTTTGAGCAGCAGATACCATCGGGCACCTGCAAGCCACACTCCGCACACAGCTATCAGGCCCGTAGCCACCAAGCCCATCAGGCGCACCATACGGTAGCGGCACAGCAGCCATGCCACACCCCACATCGCACCGAACGCTGCCGCATAGACCCACACATTGACGCATCCGGCCCACACCTGCGTCCATGTGGAGCACCGGAACAGGTAGAACCCGAACGCCACCACGCCAAACGTGGGCATCATCCATGGTATGTCGCCGCGCTCTATCTGCCGCTTGCAGTCGGTTAGGTGCAGCAGGGTTTTGCCCGCCACATAGACCGCTGCCCAATACGCGCCCCACGCAATGAAATTCCACGCCGCACCGTGCCATAGCCCCGAGAGCAGAAACACCAACACAGTGTTGGCCACAGTGCGCCACGCCCCTCTGCGGCTACCGCCGAGCGGGATGTAGATATAGTCGCGAAACCACCACATCAGCGATATATGCCAGCGACGCCAGAACTCAATGATATTGCGTGAAAAATAAGGGAACCTGAAATTGGCCATAAGCTCAATGCCGAGCAGCCGCGACACACCGCGCGCTATCTCGCTGTAGGCCGAGAAGTCGCAATATATCTCAAGGGTGAACACCACTCCGGCAGCAAGAGCCATCACGGGGTTGAGCAGATTGCCATCATAAAGCCGGTCGGCATAGATGGCCAGCATATCGGCGATGCACACTTTTTTCATCACGCCGAAGAGAATCATCCGCAGCCCGGAGGTGGCATACGCCGCATCCCATCGGCGAGGAGCCTCAATCTGCGGCAACAGCTGCGATGCACGCTCGATGGGTCCGGCCACAAGCTGGGGAAAATATGCTATAAAAGTGGCAAACGCCAAAGGGTCGGCGCACGCCTTCACCCTGCGCTTGTAAACATCCACAGAGTAGGCTATGGCCTGAAAAGTGTAGAACGAAATGCCTACAGGCAGCAGCACATCCACCGTAAACCAATCGAGATTCCACCCCACAAGGTTGAACAACCGTTGAAGATTGCAGCTGAAGAAATTGAGATATTTGAACACCACCAGTATGCCGAGATTGAGCACGATATTGGAAGCCGTCACAAGCCGGCCACACCGACCGTTGGCCAGTCGTGCGGACACATAGGTGGTGGCAGTGGTGAGCATGATCAGCCCTAAGAACCGCCAGTCCCACCATCCGTAGAACAGATAGCTCGCGGCGAGCAGCAACATATTCTGCGCCCTCACCCAACGGCGCAACACCAGCCGGTAGAGCACGAACACCACCGTCAGAAACACCGCAAACGCTATCTCAGTAAACTGCATATACCAATACATTTATAATCTGTTCAATCTACTCATTGCCTAATGAGATTTTAATACTTAGCGAATCCAACTTTTTATTAAAATCATCCTTGACTATCGGACCATAAAAAAGATTTGCCTGCTTGTCGATAATCCAATAATAATCTCCAAAGCATGAAGGGTAATCATATTTGTATGTATCATAAAATTCCCGCTGTGGAAAACGACCCTCAAGTCGCTGCATTACAATGATATATCTATTATCAAATTTATAATCGACAATTTCTGGTGGAATCGTGATTGCCGGGCCATATATTATTTGAGGTTTATTATCAGTAAGATTATAGCCACCGCCAAGATGGGTGGTACCATCAAAACACAATTCAGATACCACAACTCCAATCAATATAATTACAGCGGCATACGTACTCACCTTAGCTACTTTACCCATGGGAAAATCGGATTAATTGGCGCGGAACCATGAAAATATATAAGGTAAGCTGTACCGTTGCCTGCTACCTTACGCCCAATTATCGTTTCTATATTTCTAATCCAATTAGACGGATTAGCCCATGATTTCATGTCAAAATCATATTTATCAGCATAAGCCCTAACAGTATTATTTGAATTTCTTATAAGTGTAATATTACCATATACTAAACCATCGTTTAGATTTCGACTACTTCCGGTGAGGAGATTGAATGTTTTTTTCTGACCTATATAGTTATCACCAAAAGATACAATACCTGATAAATCAATCTTTGATAAATCAACAAATAATGGCATACCATTTCCGTTTTTAAACCACCAGTTTGCTTCTTCCATTGTTAAATAGCCATCATAATCCGGCCTATCCGGTAGTTTATTAAAATGCTTCATAATTCTATTTACAACAGCCTCAGAAAATAAATTGGGGTTTAACGCATGTTTTTTAGCATCCTCAGGGCTCATGTTTTGATTGAAATTGGAAGCCTCCATTATGTAGGATTCACCCTGTAAGCCCTCGTCATCTGTTCCCAAAAATTCTCCTGTAGTTGAATATATCGGACTACAACCGCTGGGGTCAATTAAATTTATTGGATCCCCCATGCAAAAGGTATATGGAGATACGTTTGGCGTCTCAAAAGCTTTTGAGTCTATCGATGAAAATGCTTTGGCATTTATTGGAATTGAATCACAAAACAATATGTTTCCATTTAAGTCTTCACAAACTATAGTACGAGCAGCGAAATCAATTTCAGCAATTATATTCCCATTACAACCCATTTGATTCACAGTCAACCTAATTGAGGACGAAATTCCATTGTACATTAGGGTTTTAGACTCATCTTTATTGTAAAAATATGGACTATTTGCACTAATTGAAAGAGGCAAAATCATCATTAACGCCAAAAACTTTTTCATATAAAAATCATTCACTATATTTTTTAAACTTTTCCCAATTCGTTGATGTATCCAATCCCAATTGCCTTAACCCATCTTCAACATTTTTTATGTAGTCTTGAGTAGTAATTGTAGAAAATCCTAATTGTTTTAGTTTATCACGCACACTGTTCCTCTCCTCATAAATAGATTTAAAGTAAGTAGATGTTATGTCACCAATACAATGGATATAATCATATCCCCATTGTTGTAAAGTCTGCAACTTAAGATATAATGCAAAACAATTTGTCGGGGAATTACTTAAAACCGTTTCAGCACATATATATGTAAAATAATCGTAATCGGTGTATTTAAATTTATAAGTTTCTGCTAACCATATCAACATGTATTCAATTTCCTCTTCCTCCGATAACGCCGATAGAAACACCGAATTCCTAATAGCCTCTGTTGAGATGTTCATGGAGGCCATATACCACTCATCTCTTGCAAAACTTCTCGATGTCAACTCAACATTATACCATTTTCCATCTTCTCCTATATGTTTTATATATGCATGATTAGGACAAAATGCAAGGTGCGCAGTACCCTGCAATTCATTACATAGGACTTTGTAATATAATGGTAAAGAAAAACATTGACCGGAATGCGTTTTTATTAATTTTGTAACAAACAATTTTCGTATGTCATCTTGACCTCCGGGATCAATCACATCATACACAAAAGCCGAATACCCATTCATCCATGTCTCTTTTGTAAAATAATCAAATAGAGCAGCATTTACGCATGTTCTATATTTACGTATATTTCTCTCATCAATATATATTGATTTTTTTAGCTTCATTTTTTATAAAATTGTTAAACAATTTGTAGTCAATGGTTCCTGAAAGATATGAGTTTTCAACCAAATAAACAGCCCTTTTCAAATCTTTTTTTATTATGCCTCTTAGCATACTGGATAATTCTCCAAATGCATTGAAGTAAAGGTTGTCATAATGCATTTGCGGTAAAGTATCATAGTTCAGAACTTTTGAATTATAACATAGGTTTATCCTTTTTTGCTTTATTATTGAATCTATCTCTGAGGTAAAGAGGGATTCCGATTCCCCTATTTTGGGAAACAATATCATTATCGCGAAGCATATAGTAGATGCTATTCTAAACTTACTAATTGGTGTCATTGTTCGCATTTTATTGATTCTTCGCATTTTATTAATTTGGAAAAGCACCATAATATAATCAGAATGAGAAAGGAGTGGGAGAGGTGGAGGCACCCCAGGAGGCGCGGTCAAGATTGCGGTAGCCCACAGCCTCGGCGGTGTGGTGGGGAAGGATGGAGGGGGAGTTGTCAAGATCGGCGATGGTGCGGGCCACTTTGAGGATGCGGTCGTAAGCACGGGCACTCATGTCGTAGCGCGTCATAGCTTTTTTGAGAATCTCCATTGAATCTTTGTCAAGGACACAATGGGTGGCCATCAGGCGTGAGTTCATCTGGGCGTTGCAATGCACTGCCGGCTCATCGGCAAACCGCTGCTGCTGGATGTTTCGCGCCTTTATCACCCGCTCACGGATGGCGGCACTCGGCTCGCCTTGCGGGGCTGACGCCAGCTCATCAAACGGCACAGGGAGTATCTCCACCTGCAGATCGATGCGGTCGAGCAGCGGGCCGGAGATGCGGCTCATATATCTCTGCACCGCTCCCGGCGGGCATGTACATTCTTTGGTGGGATGATTGTAGTAGCCGCAGGGACATGGGTTCATGGAAGCCACGAGCATGAAGCCTGCGGGATAGTCAATGGTGTATTTGGCTCTTGACACAGATATATGCCTGTCCTCCAACGGCTGGCGCATCACCTCAAGCACAGAGCGCGAAAATTCGGGAAATTCATCGAGAAACAGCACTCCGTTGTGAGCCAGTGAAATCTCGCCTGGCATAGGGTTGGAGCCGCCGCCCACAAGAGCCACCGGCGAAATGGTGTGGTGGGGCGAACGGAACGGGCGGCGTGTCATCAGCCGCGAGCCCCGCGGCAGTTTTCCGGCCACGGAATGTATCTTGGTGGTTTCCAGAGCTTCAGAAAGGGTCAAAGGCGGCATGATGGAAGGCAATCGCTTGGCCATCATTGATTTGCCCGCTCCCGGGGGCCCCACGAGCAGAATATTGTGACCACCGGCGCAGGCCACCTCAAAAGCACGCTTCACATTGGCCTGTCCCCTCACCTCATTGAAGTCAAAGTCAAAAGCCGCCGCTTCGGCGGCAAACTCCGCACGGGTGTCCACCACTGTAGGCTCCAAGGCAATCTGACCGCTAAGGAACTGCACCACTTCTGAAAGCGACTCCACGCCTATCACATCAAGATTGTTGACCACGGCAGCCTCAGTGGCGTTGGCTTTGGGCAGTATCATCCCCTTGCACCCCTTGGCGCGGGCGAGGATGGACATGGGGAGCGCACCACGAATGGGGAGCACCGACCCGTCAAGACTCAGCTCGCCCATAATCATATACCCCTTGAGCGCATCCACCGGGAGCTTGCCTGTGGATGCAAGCACACCCACCGCTATCGGCAGGTCGTAGGAAGCACCTTCCTTGCGCACATCAGCGGGACTGAGATTAATCAGCAGACGCCGGCGCGGAAACTCCAGACCGCTCTGCTGCATGGCGGCCTGCACGCGCTGGTAGCTCTCTTTCACAGCCGTGTCGGGCAACCCCACCATAGTGTAGGAAAAACCGATCTCGGCCACCACCTCGATGGTCACGGGGATGGCATCTATACCCTGGACGGCAGCACTGAATATCTTGACCAACATATCATTTAAGTTTTTCTCGTACAAGCTTATCAGCTATGCTCACTGAATGTGTGCGCAGCAATTGGTTGCCCGCGCTGTCGGTGACGATGAAATACGGCACCTGCGGCACAGACAAAGCTCTGACAGCCGCTCCCGACACAGAAGCCGGAGCCCAGGACTGCACCCATTTCGCACTGTCGGCACTCACGCTCCTACGCCACTGGGTGGAGTCAAGAGAGCTGCTGATTTCAATAATTTCAAGTTCTTTGCCGGAGTAACGCGACCTTAGGGAGCGCAACAGCGGCACAATCGAGTCACGGCACAAACGCTTGTCGGGCAGAAATGAAATCAGCGACACAGTGTGGCTGGTGGGCACGAAATAGTATGCCGAGTCGGTGACGGCGCTGAGCAGCATCGGCTTGACGGTGGCGAGGGTTTTAGAGGAAATCTGGTGAGCGAGCACCGAGCTGAAATTCTGCACCACTGCTCCGGGACGCGAATCGGGCTTGATGATTGTCATCAGGGAGTCGGCCAAAATTTCGTTGCCGGGAGTGCGGAAATGAGTGACAAGAACGGCGGTGGCGGCAAGGCTCCCCTTGTTCTGCTCCACAAACTCCTTGACACAGGCATTGATGGCAGCGGCATCACCCGACTGGAGCAGCATCTCGTTCTGCGCCTGCCATTTGGCGATATCCGACGATACCCCGCTCCCTTTCACCGCAATGGCCATGGGATGTTCCAGTGACCCTTTGAGCGATAGGTTGTTGCCATTCTCCACCACAAGGTTTGCCAGCACGGTGCCGTCGCCGAGAGTGAGCACGGCCAAAGTGGGATTGGCGCTCTCGCCGCGGATTTCAAAACCGCCCGCGCCATCGCCATATACAGTGGCACGCTGCAAACCACCGCCGGCATAATAAAGCATTGACACAGTTTGGGCACCGAGTCCGGTGATTTCACCCTTGATTTTGAAAAACCGCTGCTTGCTGCATCCCGAGGTGACGAGCAGCAGCAACAGAGCCAAAGCAGATATTAATCGGTTCATAGAGTTGACATTTTGCACAAAGGTAGATAAAAAAGGTGGCGTGGACAATCATTTTACCCATTGCGAACACGCTATTATGAACTAAAGTGAGTATCTTTGCGGCTGTGAACCCAATAGCAAGGACAGTAATAGCAATTATAGCGGTCTTGGCGGCGACCAACGCTTCCCAAGCGCAAATCACCGGAGTGCAAGGTGTGATCGACACCGACAGTGTGCGCCGCGATTTTGACAAGCAGCCGTATTTCGGTCTGTACAAGGACAACTATTTTGTGTTCGGCACCGCCGTCGGGCCAAAACCAACCCGCGAGAACTCCAATGTGAAATTTCAAATCTCCATAGCCCAGAGGCTCACCAAATCCACACTGCCTTGGGGCACATACCTGTATCTGTTCTACTCCCAGAAGGTGTTTTGGAATGTGCTGGAGAAATCGATGCCGATGACCGACCTTAACTTCAACCCCGGCATAGGACTTGCCAAACCGCTGTTTGTCAAAAACCGGTTTATCGGCAAGCTCACCCTCATGCTGGAGCATGAGAGCAATGGCCGCGACGGAGCCGCCTCCCGCTCATGGAACAAAGTGTCGCTCGGAGCCAACATCATGATTGACCAAGGGTTGGTGATTCACGGCAAATTCTGGATTCCGATAGTGGATGGTGAAAACAACCGCGACATCCTTGACTACTGCGGCATATATCAGACAGGTATGAACTTCACCACGCTCAACAATCGGCTGGGCTTCGGAATCACATTGGTGAAGCGGCGCGGATGGAAGCTCAACTACAACACTATCTTTGAGGTGAGCTACAGACTGTTCAACCGCGACAACCAGTGTCTATTTCTCCAATACTACAACGGCTATGGCGAAGGGTTGCTGGCCTACAAAGAGTTCCACTCCACCGTGCGCGTGGGCATAGTAATCAAGCCACGCCTCTTCAGCGATTACTAAATCCTATAAGACTTATAGGATTTATAAGTCTTATAGGATTTATATGTTTTTGTTAGTCGTTGAGGAAGCTGATGCTCATGCCGCTTTGTGACTGCGGCTTGGACTGAGCCGGCATCGGTGCCACACCGGGTTTGCTGCCGAGGTTGTCGAGGATTTTCCGGTCACGATTGTAGGCGGGAGTTTTATCCAGCACCTCAATCACAGCGTCATCATCCATCTGCTGCGGAGTGAGCACAATATATGCTGTGCGCGCTTCGCCATACTCGCGGGCGATGCGGTCAGGACCGGGTGCGGCGGGTGCGGCAGCCACGGGCTTGGGAGCGGGACGCTGTCCGGCAGTGCGGATGCTTTTCTCCTCATCACGGATGGTGATGTCGAAACCGGAGGCGAGGATAGTCACCTTCACCTTGTCGCCGAGCGATTCATCGTAGGCCACACCCCATATCACATCCACATCGGATATGCCGGACACAAACTCGTCAAAGTCGCGCATCTCGTTCATGGTGAACTTCTGCTCGGCCTGCGGATTGATGTAGAGGTTGAACAGCAGCTTTTTGCTGGTGTAGATGTCGCGGTTCTTGAGCAGCGGGCTCTGGAGAGCGTCCTGGATGGCCATGGTCACACGGTTTTCGCCTTCGCCGTAGCCGGTAGAGATAATTGCGGCACCACCGTTGCGCAGTGTGGTATCCACATCGTGGAAATCGAGGTTCATGTAGCCGTCGGCGGTGATGAGCTCGGATATAGACTGCGCTGCGGTGCTGAGGGTGTCGTCGGCCTTGGCAAAAGCGTTGATGAAATCAAGGTCACCGTAAATCTCCACCAGACGCTGGTTGTTGATTACAAGCAGCGCGTCCACATATTTGCTCATCTCATCCACGCCATCAAGAGCCTTGTTGATTTTCTTATCGCCCTCGAATATAAACGGGATTGTGACGATGCCTATTGTGAGCAGACCGCGGGCTTTGGCCTCGCGGGCCACAATGGGAGCTGCGCCGGTGCCGGTGCCGCCTCCCATACCGGCGGTGATGAACACCATCTTGGTGCTATCCTGAAAGAGAGCACGTATTTTCTCGATATCCTTTTCGGCAGCCTCCTCGGCCACTTTTGGCTTGTTGCCTGCACCGAGGCCGTTGCCGATAAGCACCTTGGTGGGCACAGGGGAGTTCTTGAGTGCCTGACGGTCGGTGTTGCACACCACAAACATCACATGCTCCACACCTTGCCTGAACATATGGCTGATGGCGTTGGAGCCACCGCCACCCACACCAATCACTTTGATGATGTCCTGGTCGGAATTTTCATTGTTGTCGCCTGTGGTTATCTGGTCGGCGAGATTGTTGAGTTCTTTATCTTGATCCATGGGAGTTACAATGTTTTATAGTGTTAATCTTCGTCTTCAATGAGCACATCGTCTTCGTCCTCATCCGTTTCGCCAAGCAGTCGCTCGATACGGTCACCGATGCTGCGGAATTTGAACAGACCGGAGCGTTTTTTCTTGGCAGGCCGTTCAGGCTCGGTGTGCACGGGCTGTTCCTGCACGGGCTGTTCCACCTCCGGTTCAGGTTCCTGTTCCACAGGCTGGGGTGCAGGCTCGATGGTACATTCCTCACCATCGGCGAGAGCCACGGCGTAGAGCACCGACAGCACATCGACCACATCGCTGGGCGATATACGGGTGTCGGAAATCACCACCTGCGGCACCACGATGTTGCCACCATGCACCTTCAGCCCGGTGACGGCAGCAAGCCTTTCGCTGAACCCGCGGAGTCTTGCACCGCGACCCACCAGCACGATGCCTGCGGGAAGGTCGGTAGCCTTCAGACCGGCATACCCTATCTGTGCATTGATGTTGGCTATAATCTCGCCTGCACGGTGGCTCACATAGTTGTTGACAGCGAGCGCATCCACGCCCGAAGGGGTTGACACATTGGGAGTGATGCCCCCCATGGCGTGTCCCACATCGCGCTTGAGCTCCTCAGCCTGCTCCTCGAGATAGTTGAGCCTGGTGATGTCGCGTGTGATATTGCGCGAGCCAAGAGGAAGCGTGGCAAGATATTGCATACGGCCGTTCTTGTAGATGCTGACAGTGGTGGTTTCGGCACCGAAATCCACGAGCATACATCCGAGGCGTTTCTCCTCATCGGTGAGCACGAGGTCGCCTTCGGCGCGATGACGCACGATATATCCGTTGGCCTTTAGCTGCAGCTTTTCCGACACGATGCGGTCAAGATTGCGCTTGAGCTGGGGCCGGCATGTGAGCATATTGGCATTCATGCGCACATTGCGGCCGAAAGTGCCACGCGGGCGCGGCACCACCACCTTGTCCACCATATATTCGCGGGGAATCACCTCCAGCAGCACACGGTCGTTGACATCTGTCATAGCCGCCTCATTCTTGAGCTGGCGCAGCAACAGGTCGGTAACCTCCATCTCATCAGGGAGCTGACGCTCCACATCACACCGCATGGAGCAGAGCGAGCGGCCACCGATTGAAAGGTAAAGCGATATGATTTTCCGCGGAGCCATCCTTGCCTCGAGCCGTCCGAGAATGCGTCCGGCCACATGGGCCACTTCCTCCACATTGCTCACCACGCCGTTGCGCACGAGGTCGCAAATCGGCTCTTCCTCCACAGCGTGCACAATGAGAGCACCGCGGCTGTCAATACGCCCCACAGCTCCTTTGATTTTGGAGCTGCCTATTTCAAGGGCCACTATATTCTTTTCTTCCATATCTAATTTTGTTTTTGTTTTGTCATGTAAGTAGAGTCGTTGTGCTGCTTGAGGGCGGCGGGGATAGGCTTTTCGTTGTTGGCCTTCTTGCCGGGAATCACCTGGCCGGGGGCCACGCCTTCGGCGGCGAGCATTGTCGCCACATCCACCTCCTCTTCATCTTCATCATCGCTCACCACCTGCTTGGGCAGCTCCTTGTGGCGGCGTGTGCCCACTACCTGCCCGGCCCATTTCACCGACAGGGTGTCGTAGAAGTTCCATCCACGTTCGGGAAGCACTCGAGTGTACATCTCTTTGAGGCGTGCAAACTTGCTGTCGAAATTGTCGGGCGAGCCGAAGTTGATCACCTGGCCGCGGATGTTGGGCACAAGCATCACATCGCGGGGAGAATCCACCTTCACCATCGTCACCACCCTGCTCCAGAGTGAGTCCGCCTGGATGTAGTCAAGAAGCGGCAGCAGTTCGCGGGCACTGAACACAGAGTCAATGAAATCGCCCTGCACCACCGGCACATCCACAAAATAGCGTGCCGAGGCTGATATACGCTTGCCGTCCTTGTTGATATAGTACGATCTGCCTGTGGAGTCAAACACTCTTGCAAGCGGCTCCATGGGGTCAACAGTGATATGCACCACATTGTCGGTGCCCACCACCACCATAGCACTCTCGATTTTGTCAATGCCGGAGAGCACTCTCTCAATGCTGTCGATGTTGATGCTGCGCAGGGGGCTCCCCTTGGCATTGCGGATGAGCGGGTAAATGTCGCGTGCCACCTCGCGCGGAGTCACAAACCGGAGCCTTGCAGTGTCGTTGACAGTAATCACCACTCCTTCACACACACGCTCACCGGCAGCCTTGGAAGTGAAGCACAAGGCCACCACCATATATGCCGCGAGCAGCAAGGCGCCGACGACAAACAGAACGGTGTAGATAGTGGTTCGCTTCATGGGGATATCTATTTATTGGATAATACCTTCACGATATCGGGAAGGAAGTTGCATATATCTCCGGCACCGACAGTGAGCAGGAGACCGGGGTTGAGACCGGAAATGGTGTCAACGAGCTGCTGCTTGTCAATCAGTGACTTCCGGGGCGAACTGATGGCATTGAAAATTATGCTTGAATCCACGCCGGGGATAGGGCACTCGCGGGCCGGATAGATGTCAAGAAGCACCACATTGTCGGCCAGCGACAATGCCTCTGCAAACTCCGGAGCAAAATCACGGGTGCGGCTATAGAGATGGGGCTGGAACGCTACGGTGAGCGGGCGGCCGGGATAGAGAGCCTTCACCGACTCGATGCTGCGCTGCAACTCCATGGGGTGGTGGGCATAGTCGTCTATCACCACATGGCCACCATCTTTCTCCTCCTTGAGCCAGAACTCAAAGCGGCGCTTGGGGCCGCGGAACGAGCGCATGGTCTCACGCACAATCTGCGGGTCAAACTCTCCGGCGAGCCACACCGCAGCCATCGCGGCGATGGAGTTTTCGATATTCACCTCCACAGGCACACCGAGCTCCAGATCGGCAACCACGCCATCAGGATGCACGAAATCGAATATTATGGTGCCGTTGCCCCGGCGGATGTTGGCGGCATGAAAGTCACCGTTGTCGCGGGAGTAGGTGAACATCTGCACTGACTCATCACATCGCGCCTCAAGAGGCAAACTTGTGTGCACAAGCAGCTTGCCACCGGGGAGAATCTTTTCGGTGAACACCGCAAAACTCTCCCGGTAGGCTTCCGGAGTGCCGTATATGTCAAGATGGTCGGGATCCATGGAGGTGATCACCGCCACGAAAGGCGACAGATGGTGAAACGAACGGTCGTACTCATCAGCCTCAATCACAGCGTAGGGCGAATCGGAAGATAGCAGACAGTTGGTGTTGTAATTTCTCAGCACCCCGCCCAGAAAAGCGTTGCACCCGCACGGAGTGTTGTGGAGTATATGCGCGGCCATGGAGGAGGTGGTGGTTTTGCCATGCGTTCCGGCAAAGCACAACCCCTTGAGCTGCGAAGTGATGATGCCCAGCACCTTTGCACGCTTCACCGGCTCGAACCCATTGGCGCGGAACCATTGCAGCTGGCCGTTGCTGTCAGGCACAGCCGGGGTATATACCACAAGGGTGGTGTCGGGGTCACGGAAACAGTCCGGGATGGCCTCAGAGTTGTCATCGAAATTGATGTCCACACCCTCGGCTGCGAGAGCATCGGTGAGCGCGGAGGGAGTGCGGTCATACCCCCCCACCTTGCATCCGGCGTTGAGAAAATACCGCTCCAGAGCGGCCATACCTATACCACCGGCACCGAGAAAATATATGTTGTGTTTCAAATTCATTGCTTATCAAGGATTTTGAAAATAATATCCGCTATTTTATCGTCACTGCCACGCAGAGCCATGCCTCGGATGTTGGAGGCCAACAAGCGGCGGCGGGAGTCATCGCCAAGTAGATTGACCACAGTGTCGCCAAGCTGCGCGGGTGCATCGGAATCCAGCACCATCACGGCAGCATCGCGGTCCACAAGAGCCTGAGCATTCTTGCGCTGATGGTCCTCCGCCACATTGGGACTCGGCACGAGCACTGCCGGAATGCCGAGCAACTGAAGCTCGCTGATGGTGCCCGCACCTGCCCGCGCCACCACAAGCGAGGCTGCACTATAGGCAAGCCCCATGTCGGAAACGAACGGCATGGCGTGGACATCCGTCTTGTCTTTGGCCAGGGCGGCACACTCCTCTGCATATAGCTTGCCGGTTTGCCACAATATCTGCGCCCCGGTGGCGGTGATGCTGTCAAGAGCGGCTCCGATACTGCGGTTGATGGTGCGTGCACCGAGACTGCCACCGGTGACAAACAGCACCGGACGGTCGGGATCAAGCCCCAGCTTGAGCCGTGCCGAAGCAGCGTCAGTGCTGTGCTCAATCAATGAGGGGCGCACCGGATTGCCGGTGAGAGTGATAACGCCGGCAGGGAAAAACCGCTCCATCCCCTCATAGGCCACACATATAGCCTTGGCCTTGGGTGCGAGCAGCTTGTTGGTGACTCCGGCGTAGGAGTTCTGCTCCTGCAGCAGTGTGGGCACACCGGCCTTCTGGGCAGCCTTGAGCATAGGCCCGGAAGCATATCCGCCCACTCCGATGGCCATGTCGGGATTGTATTCGCGCAGAATCTTTTTGGCCTTGCGCATGCTGCGCCACAGCTTCATGAGCACCGCGAAATTGCGCCACAGACGCTTGCGGTCGAAGCCGGCAACAGGGAGTCCTACAATTCTGAACCCCTCGGCGGGCACACGCTCCATCTCCATGCGCCCTTCGGCACCTACAAACAGAATTTCTGCATCGGGGCTATGCCGCAGAATAGCCTTGGCGATGGCCACCGCGGGGAAGATATGGCCGCCGGTGCCACCGCCGCTGATCAAGAAGCGGCGAGGAGAATGGTTGAGGGACTGATTATTGTTCATGACAAATGATTACAAAAGTTGAGTTGGATTGGCTGCACGGTCGCCTTCCGGACCCTGAGCCAGCTCTGTGGCCGGGGCTTTCTTGGTTGACTGCACGGCGAAACGGCTCACCGACAGCATCACTCCGAAAGCGAGCGAGGTGACAAGAATCGATGTGCCGCCCTTGGAGATAAGCGGCAGCGGCTGTCCCGACACCGGGAACACTCCGGTGACAATGGCCAGATGGAACAATGCCTGCATCACTATCATCACCGCCATACCGATAACCAGCAACGCCGGAAACGCTCTGGTGCATTTGGATGCTATGGCACTCGCCCTTGCCAGCAGCCACAGATAGAGCACCAGCAGAACAAGGCCACCGATCAATCCGGTGTCCTCGACAATGATGGCGAAGATATAATCGGAAAACGCCAGCGGCAGGCGCGAAGCTTCGCGGGAGTTGCCGGGGAACACTCCTGTCACTCCGCCGTTGGCCTGCGCCATGAAGGAGTACATCTCCTGACGGTTTTCAGCGTTGATTTTCTGGTCGTATTTAGGTGTGCCGTCGCCCATGTAGCGCTCTATACGCTGCTGCCATGTACCGGAACGGTCCACATCGCTGTCGTTGCCCGCCCCTACGGCCTTGAATATACCGAGAATGGCACCGTAGAACAGCAGCACCAGTGCGAATTTCTTGATAGGCACACCACCTATCAGCATCATACTCATGGATATGACCATAAGCAGCAGGGTGTTGGTCAAACCCTGGCGGATGAGCATGGCACCGAACAAAGCCACAATACCGGCGGCCCAGATGATACCGACATTTTTCACACCTCCCTTGATTTGGGTACGGCTCATAATGAGCGCGATGATTCCGGCGGCGCTGAATTTCAGGAACTCACTCGGCTGGAGCGTGACCCCGAGAATGGTGATGCTGCGGCGGGCACCGTTGACAATCTCACCGTTGACCATCACATATCCCATCATGACCACCGAAATGATGGCGAAAATCGGCATCCAGAGCAGGAAGTTGCGGTAGTGGATGGTTTGAAGAAGATAAACTATACATACGCCAGCGAGCAACATTCCGCCGTGGCGCACCACTGGACCATAGACACCGAACGAGGAAATCGCCACCTCACGCGAGGATGCGCTGTACAGCTCCACAATCGATATGATGCAGAGAAAAAGGAATATGCCCCAGATATGCTTGTCGGCATGAGTCTTCTCCACGCGTGAAGCGTCGGAAGAGGACGATGCAGCGACACCCGGGGAAAATGGGTCGATGGTTTGTGTATTGATAGCCATACCGCTTATGTTTTTAGCAATTGGTGTGTATTGATTATATTTATTTGCTATTCATTGCTTTGACAGCGTCTTTGAACATTGTGCCGCGCTCCTCGTAGCTGTGAAACAGGTCGAAGCTGGCACAGCATGGCGACAGAAGCACGGTGTCGCCCGGAGTGGCGAGAGCACGGCATGCCTCAAGAGCTTCGTCAAGCGAGTGGGTGGAGCGGATGGCGGGCACCTTGCCGGTGAAGAACTGCATCAGCTTGTCGTTGTCCTTGCCCATGCACACTATCGCCTTCACTTTCTCCTTCACCAGAGCCTCTATTTCCGTGTAATCGTTTCCCTTGTCCTTGCCGCCGAGAATCAGCACAGTGTTGTGCGGCATACTCTCGAGGGCATACCAGCAGGAATTGACATTGGTGGCCTTGGAGTCATTGATATAGCGCACGCCGTCCACATCGGCCACATACTCCAGACGATGCTCCACGCCCTCGAAATCGGAGAGAGCACGGCGGATGTCGTCCTTTTTGATGTCGAGCAAGCAGGCTGACAATCCGGCAGCAAGACTGTTGTAGAGGTTGTGCAACCCTTTGAGCGACAACGATGCGCGCGGCATCATGAATTGCTCGTTGGGAGTGTGGAACTCAATATCGTTGTGTGCGTTGACAAACGCTTTTGTGAGCCCGTCCTCCTCGTGCTCGGCAAACGGCATGAGCATCGCCTCGGTGGTGACATGCTTGAGCTGCGCCTGAATCACGGGGTCGTCCTGCCAGTAGATGATGGCATCGCGGGAGGTGAGGTTTTGGATGATGCGGAATTTGGCGTTGACATAGTTCTGCATCTTGTAGTCGTAGCGGTCGAGGTGGTCGGGAGTGATGTTGAGAATAACGGCTATATTGGCCTTGAACTGATACATATTCTCCAGCTGGAAACTCGACAGCTCGATGACATACACATCGTGGTGCTCGCGGAGCACCTGCAGCGCGAGACTCTTGCCCACGTTGCCTGCCAGGCCCACATTGATGCCGGCGTTCTTGAGTATATGATATATGAGGAGAGTGGTAGTGGTTTTACCATTCGAGCCGGTGATGCACACCATCTTGGCATCGGTATAGCGTCCGGCGAACTCAATTTCGGAAATCACGGGAATCCCTTTTTCCGCCACAGCTTTCATGACCGGAGTGGTGGGCGCGATACCGGGACTCTTGACAATCTCATCAGCGGCGAGGATTCGGTCCATGGAATGTGTGCCGTCCTCCCACTCTATACCCTCGTTGTCGAGCATTTGACGATAGTGGGGTGCGATAGTGCCGTAGTCGGACAGAAACACGTTCATACCTTTGGCCTTGGCAAGTATGGCAGCTCCGACACCGCTTTCGCCACCACCGAGAATCACCATTGTTTTTTCAGATTCGCACATAGCCTGATATATAATTGAGTTTTAGAGTTTAACGTATTTTCAAAGTTGCAAAGGTGAGAGCTGCCAGCAGAATACCCACAATCCAGAAGCGGGTGACAATCCGCGACTCGGGAACAGGCCCCACGGGTGACTGGATGATGGCATCGATGCCGGCATTTCCGGGTTTCTGGAAATGATGGTGCAACGGCGTCATCTTGAATATCCGTCTGGGAGTGCCGTAGAGCTTGCGCGACAGCTTGTAGTATCCTACCTGCATAAGCACCGACAGATCCTCGGCGAAATATATGGCGCACAGAACCGGAATCAGAAGCTCCTTGCGGATGAGGATGGCAAAAACGGCCACGATGCCTCCGATAGTGAGGCTGCCGGTGTCGCCCATGAACACCTGCGCCGGGAAGGTGTTGTACCACAAGAATCCTATCAAAGCGCCTATGAAGGCCGACATGAACACCACCAGCTCGGCGCTGCCGGGGATATACATGATATTGAGATAGGAGGAGTAGATGATATTGCCGCCGAGATATGCCATGATGGCGAGCGCTATGCAGATGATGGCCGAGGTGCCGGTACAGAGACCGTCAAGACCATCGGTGAGGTTGGCACCGTTGGAGGTGGCTGTGACCACAAATATCACGATGAGCACAAACACTACCCAACCGCCGAGATCGGCATACTTGCCCATCCACTGCGTGAGGCTGCGGTAGTTGAAGTTATGGTTTTTGATGAACGGAAGGGTGGTTTGCGGAGTCTTCACATCTTCCGAGCGGTAGGCAACCACAGCATCAGCGGTTTCGGTGGCGGGACGCACCTCCACATTCTCGCGCATCACCACATCGGGGCTGAGCACCATGGTGAGGCCCACCATCAGTCCGAGGCCCACCTGCCCCACGATTTTGAATTTGCCTTTCATCCCCTCCTTGTTGTGACGCTTCATTTTCAGATAGTCGTCCATGAATCCCAGGGAGCCGAGCCAGATGGTGCTGAGCACCATCAGCAGCATATACACATTGCAGAGGTTGCCGAGCAGCAGGCATGGCACAAGGATGGCGAGGATGATGATCACACCGCCCATGGTGGGGGTGCCTTGCTTCGACATCTGGCCTTCCAGCCCGAGGTCGCGCACGATCTCGCCCACCTGCATCAGCTGAAGGCGCGAGATAATCTTGCGCCCGAACACCATGGCTATAAGCAATGCCAGCACAAACGCGACACCGGAGCGGAATGTGATATAGCTCATCAGACGTGCACCCGGCACATCCATCTCCTGCAGAAGTTCAAATAAAAAATAGAGCATCGGGCAGCGGTTATTTCTGATTGTCAAAAATTTCTTTCACCACTTCGCAATCGTCAAAATGGTGTTTCACACCTTTGACTTCCTGATAATTCTCGTGACCCTTACCGGCAATAAGCACCACATCGCCCGGCTTGGCGAGCATCACAGCGGTACGTATGGCCTCGCGTCGGTCGGTGATGCTGAGCACATTGGAGCGCAGGTCGGTGTTTTCCAGCCCGGCCTCCATGTCGCGCAATATCTGCTCGGGCTCCTCGTCACGGGGGTTGTCGGAAGTGAGTACCACGCGGTTGGAGCGCAAGGCGGCCTCCTTGGCCATGATCGGGCGCTTGCCTTTGTCGCGGTTGCCTCCGGCCCCCACCACAGTGATGATATTCTTGTCGGGGCCTACCACTTCGCGGATGGCCTGAAGCACATTGACCACAGCATCGGGAGTGTGGGCGTAATCCACCACGGCGGTGACACCGAGCGGGGAATGGATGGTCTGGAATCGTCCGGCCACCGGTACAAGACGGCTCATGTCCACAAGTATCTTCTCCGGATTCCAGCCGAGCATTGTGGCCACGCCATACACCGCTGTGAGGTTGTAGGCATTGTAGCGTCCGGTGAAGAGGGTTTCCACTTCGTGGCCGTTGAACGACATCAGGGTACCGTCGAGACGGCTCTCGACCACGCGGCCCATGAAGTCGGCCGAAGCTCTCAGCGAATATGTGCGATGGACAGCACCGCAGTTCTGGAGCATCACCGGTCCGGTTTTGTCATCGATGTTTGTGAGCGCGAAAGCATCGGAGGGAAGATTGTCGAAGAACGATTTCTTGGCGCTGAGATAAGCCTCTACCGTTTTATGGTAGTCAAGATGGTCGCGGGTGAGATTGGTGAACACACCTCCGGCAAACTTCAGCCCTGCGATGCGGTGCTGATGGGCGGCGTGAGAGCTTACCTCCATGGCGGCGTAGGAACATCCGGCCACCACCATCCGGTGGAGCAGCTCGTTGAGGGTGAGAGGATCGGGGGTTGTCTGGTTGGTAGGCACCGCCTCCGAATCGATATAGTTGCACACCGTTGAGAGCAGGCCGCACTTGTAGCCCATCATTCTCGCCATCTCATAGATGAGGGTGGCGGTGGTGGTTTTGCCGTTGGTGCCGGTGACGCCCACGAGCTTCAGCTTGCGCGAGGGGTTGCCCCACCATTGCGATGCAAGGAATCCGAGAGCCACAGCAGAGTTGGCCACCTTAATATATGTGACATTTGACTCCAACCGCTCCGGAAGATCCTCGCACACAATAGCCGCCGCCCCTGCGAGGGTTACGAGCGGAATGAACTTGTGACCATCGACATTGTAGCCGCGCACTGCCACGAACAGCGAGCCGAGCTTTATTTTGCGCGAGTCACATTCCAGCGAGCTGATCTCTTTGCTGTCGCTTCCGATTATTTGCTCTACTTCGATTGCCGAGAGCAGGTCAGACAATGATTTCATATCTTGAGGTGTGATTTATTGTTAATGTTAAAGTTGTTGTCATTCTGTTAGTTTCAGGTGCACCACGCCTCCGGCGGGAGTGACGGAGCCGGGCGACGGCTGCTGTCCGCTCACATATCCGGAGCCTGAGAACCGCACATTGTACCCGGCACTCTCGAGTGCGAGAATAGCATCGCGGAGTCCGTAGCCATGCACATCGGGCACCCCTTTTCCAACTGTCTTGGGGTGGCGGAGCACATTGTGGGAGCGGATATTGAGGTCGGAGCTGACACGGAATATATTGTCGCTGCGGAGCGAGGCATACATGGTTGGGGCGGATTTGCCGCCGCTGCGGTAGTCGGGACCTGAGCCGAGCATACCGCGCGAATACATCTTCAAGGCCACACCCTTGAGCACCTCACCACTGGTGCTTGCCGCGCCCATGGCGTTTTGCTTGGGGGCTGCTGTAAGCACTATGCAGGAGTATTTCGGTGCTTCGGCGGGAAAGAATCCGCAGAATGCCAACCGTTTGCGCGAAGTGTTGTAGGCACCGTTGTCAATCATGTAGCAAGTGCCTGTTTTGCCGGCGATAGCCACACGCTTGTCGCGCAGACGCCTGCCGGTGCCATGGTCACCCCACACCACAGAAGTGAGCATGTTGCGGAGCTTTTCGGCGTTGGTTTCGCTGCATATACGGTCGCGGATGTATGTGACGGGGAGAATCGTGTCCATCCCGGCACCGGACAATCCGGACACAAGCCTCGGGCGCACATACCTGCCGCCGTTGGCAATAGCGTTGTAGATCGAGAGGGTGTATAGAGGCGGTATCTCGGTGGCATAGCCGTAGCTCTGGCGCGACAGCGCGATGCGGCCACCGCGGTCGGACGGCACACTGTCCACTCTCGGCACACGTTCGCCCGCGATGCCGGTATGCATCGGTTCGAGAAAACCAATCTGCTTGAGTCGGGCGTAGAATCCACCGGGGTGGGCATCGTAGCGGCGTGTGATGATTTTGGCCATACCAATATTGGACGAGCGCTCTATCACCTCGCCCACAGTCACCGCCCCCACCCCGTGGGCATCGGTGATGGGACGACCACCGGCATAGGCCCACGAGCGGCCGGTGGGTATCACTTCGTTCACATTAGTTACAATGCCGTCCTCAAGGGCCAGGAGCATGGATATGGTTTTCACCACCGAACCCGGCTCGTAGCCGAGCACCGCACGGTTCATACCTTCGATATATCCGGCTCCGTCGGGATTCTTCTCAAGATTGGAGATAGCCTTGATGTCGCCGGTGGCCACCTCCATCAGCACAGCCACACCCCAGTCGGCATTGCAGTACTCGAGCATATTGTTGAGCTCATTCTCCACAATATCCTGCATCTTGATGTCGATGGTAGTGCGTATGTCAAATCCCTTCACCGCCGGGGTGTCGGCCCAGTTGGTAATCTGGCGTGTGAGCGGCACTTTCTTTGCCACACCCGGCTTGCCGTAGAGGAGCGAGTCAAGAGCTTTCTCAAGGCCGGATATTCCGTGCACCTCACTGTTTTCGGAGGTGGCGCCCACACCGCCAATGCTGCGGCGGGCCATGTCGCCGTAGGGGTTGATGCGTTTGAGATATTTCTCGCGCACAATGCCTGAATGCTTGCCCACCTTGAAGAATGGGAACCGGGCAATCATATCACACTCGCTTTCGCTGAGGTTGCTGATCACCTTGTGGTGGCGCGAACGCTTATCCTTGGGTTTGCTGAGCGGAGACAGGAAGTGCGACTGCCACTCCTGCGAGGTGCGCACAGGAAAATGCGCGGCCATGGAGTCACCGAGCTGCACTATATATTTGCGGAGAGTGTCCTCGGCAAATTTTTCTGCCCTGTAGTCGATACGCACAGTGTAGAACCATAGGCTTGTGGCGAGCACACTGCCGTCGGCGGCAAGGATATTGCCGCGCTCGGGCTGGATTTTTTCGGTGCGCGACAGCTCCTTCATCGCTTTCTTGTTCCATTCCGGCGCGGAAATAACAGTGTTGTCAACCAACTTGTATATGATGCATCCTGCCATGACCAAAATCATGAGCAGGATAACTGCGTAGCGCATCAATATGTTTTGTCGGTTCTCTTTTTTCATTGCCGGTCGGAATTGTGTACGTTTATATTGACTACTCTATATCTACAAGCTCAAATGCCGGATCATCCTGCACCTGAAGCCCGAGGTGCATCGAATCGACAAGCTGCTGCATGGCCGATTCGCGGACTTTTCCCATATATTTGCTGCGGGCGCGGTTGCGCTCCGTTTTCATCACTTCCACCTGCGCTTTGTAGCTCTTCACCTGCTCGCGCTTGATTTTGTTGGTGTAGTTGGAGGAGATGTAGGCCATCAGAAACACTACCAGCAGAGCGATAACAAGCCAGTTGCGGGCGAAAAAATCACTCGACACCAGCCTCCCGTGAAACAGTTTGCTCAAAAAGGAGGATTTGCGCTTGGTATGCTTGCTGTTGCTACTCTTTTTAGCCATGTCCCAATGCTATAGTTTAACGGCCGCACGCAGTTTGGCACTACGCGAGCGGGGATTGCGGTTGATTTCCTCGTCGGATGGCACTATCGGTTTGCTGCCGAGCATTTTCAACGGCGCGGAGGTGCGCCCGAAGAAATCCTTGTCCAACTGACCTTTGATGTTGCCGGTGCGCATGAAGTTCTTCACCAGACGGTCCTCAAGCGAATGGTAGGTGATAATGGCCAGCCGTCCGCCGGGGGCGAGCAACCCGCACGCCTGCTCAAGAAACTGCTCAAGTGCATCGAGCTCGCCGTTGACGGCTATGCGCAGTGCCTGAAATACCATGGCAAGCTCCTTTTTCTCCTGCCTGGGATTGACCATCGGGCGCAGAAGGTCAAGCAACTGGCCGGTGGTGCGCACAGGATGTCCGGCTTCGCGGGCCTTCACAATGGCCGAGGCCATGCGCCGGCTCTGCTTCAGCTCGCCATAGAGATAGAAGGTGTCGGCCAAATCTGCCTCACTCATTGTGGCAAGCATATCGGCGGCGGAAATGGAGGAATGGCGGTTCATGCGCATATCGAGCGGCGCATCGTGGCGGAACGAAAAGCCACGCTCCGCAGCATCGAAATGATGAAACGACACTCCGAGGTCGGCAAGAACTCCATCCACAGCCTTCACGCCATAGTAGCGCATGAAATTGCGCAGAAAGCGGAAGTTGCTGTACACCATTGTAAACCGTTCGTCGTTCATGGCGTTGGCCACAGCCTCATCATCCTGGTCAAACGAATAGAGATGGCCGCTCAGGCTCAGCTGCTCCACTATGGCACGCGAATGACCGCCGCCGCCGTAAGTGGCATCAACATACACCCCGTCGGGCTTCAGTTGGAGAGCCGAGAGGGTTTCAGGCAGCAGCGCCGGGATGTGGTATGTTTCGGGTTCCATAGATGATTATTGTTCAACGACTTGACAAAACAGTTTATTTCACCGTAAAATTACACATTTTCAACGGTAATTTACAAACATAAACTGTAAAATTTTCGCGAATACCCTGCACAAGTTATCAACACTATCGCAATCTATTGTCCATCAACGCAAAACACCCCACACCAAAAGGCGCAGGGCGTTTGCAATTGTAAATGCCACATCAGGGTCTGAGTATCTCCACGAGTTTTCTCACCCCCTCGGACGCACCCATTCTCAGCACGGTCACTCCATCAGGCACAGGGGCCGGGTTGGGGTCGATATAATAAACCGGTATGCCACGGCGCACATAGTTGAGCAGCGCAGCCGCCGGATACACCACTAACGAAGTGCCAATCACCACAAACACATCGGCTTGCTCGGCAAGCTCCACAGCTGTTTCAAACATCGGCACAGCCTCCTGGAAGAACACTATATGGGGCCGCACGTGATCACCGTACAGGTCGAGGGTGTCAACGGTGGTTTCAAGATTGTCGGGCCCGAGCTCATAAACACGCTCGGGGTGTGTGAGCGAGCGGATTTTCATCAGCTCGCCATGGAGATGCACCACCTTGCTGCTACCGGCACGCTCGTGCAGATTGTCCACATTCTGGGTGATAACATATGTGTCATACCACTGCTCAAGCTCCACAAGAGCCTTGTGGCCGGCGTTGGGCTCCACATTCATCAGCTCGCGGCGGCGGATGTTGTAAAACTTGTGAACCAGCTCGGGATTGCGGGCAAAACCATCGGCACTGGCCACATCCATCACATTGTAGTTGTCCCACAGGCCACCGCTGTCGCGGAATGTGCTGAGGCCGCTCTCGGCGCTCATCCCGGCACCGGTGGATATCACTAATTTCGGTTTGTTGCTCATAACAGTAAGAGTTTGCTACAAATATAAACAAATAATTCTTACTTTTGTGGCATGATCATAGGTTTTGAAGCAAAGAGAGCTGTGGCCAACAACACCGGCCTGGGCAACTACAGCCGTCTGGTGGTGGATGTGCTGTCGGAGCTGTACCCTGACAACGAATACAGACTGTACGCCCCGAATGTCAGCAACACTACCCGCATGGATAATCTGCTCCATCGCGGTAATCTGCAGCTCATCGCACCCGACACGGCTCTGTGGCGTCGCGCTTCCGCACTATGGAGAGTGGAGCGCGGCCTCACCAATCAACTGAGGCGCGACAAGGTGCAGCTGTTTCACGGCCTGAGCAACGAACTGCCGCTCGACATAGCCCGCATCAAAATACCCTCCGTGGTCACCATCCATGACCTCATTTTCCGCCGCTGCCCCGAGGGCTACAAAGCGTTGGACAGAGCCATCTACGACTACAAATTCCGTCACGCCGCCATCAACGCTTCCCGGGTGATTGCCATCAGCGAGCGCACCAAGAGCGACCTCATGGAGCTGTATCATATTCCCGAAAGCAAAATTTCGGTGGTGTATCAGGGGTGCAACCCGGTGTTCACGGAGCCGGTGGAGCACGCCCGCAAGATGGAAGTCAAGCAACTGCTCAACCTGCCCGACAGATTCATTGCCATGGTGGGCACCATCGAGCCACGCAAGAATCAAATGCTTGCCGTGCAGGCTATGCCGATGCTCCCCAAAGATGTGAGCCTCGTGATTATCGGACGCGGACGCATGGGGTATGATGATGCGGTGCGCCGCGAAATCCACCGGCTGCATCTGGAGCCAAGAGTGAAGATGCTGCCATTTGTGGAAGGAGAGTATCTCCCGGCAGTATATTCGCTTGCGGAGATAGCTGCATATCCGTCACGCTATGAGGGGTTTGGCATACCGGTGATTGAGGCCATCAATTCAGGCACGCCGGTGGTGGCCGCCACAGGCTCATGCCTGGAGGAAGCCGGAGGGCCGGGTGCGCTGTACGTAAACCCGGACTCGCCGGAGCAGTTTGCCGAAGCCACCGCAAGCATCCTCAACAGCAGCTCACTGCGCAGCTCGATGGTGGAGGCCGGAAAAGATTGGACACAAAAATTCTCCCGCGCCAACTTCGCCGCCGGCATCATGCAAGCCTACAATATGACCCTCGGCAAATAGCTTTCCGTAGCCGACATTCTGTCATCCCCCACATCATATATGGCGGGGGTGGTTTAAAGCAAAAAAATCGGGCTTGAGGCCCGATTTTTTGTTATCTGTTGACAGTGTCCGATTACTTGGAGGGGTTGACATCAACCAGCTCCACCTCAAACACGAGAGTGCTCATAGGAGGAATCTCGGGGCTGGGGCTGTTCACACCGTAGGCAAGGTTGCCGGGGATGTAGAGAATCATCTTGGAACCCGGAGACATCATCTTGAGACCTTCCTTGAAGCCGGGAACAACACCGTTCACATTCATGCGCACGGGTTCGTCGCCGCTGGCGTCAAACTGCTTGCCGTTGGTGAGCTTACCAACGTATTTCACCATCACGGTGTCGCCGTCCTTAGCCTTGGCGCCGTTGCCGTTGGCAAGCACCTTGTAGCTCAGGCCGTCCTCAGTGGTTTTGATTTCGGGGTCGGAAGCTTTCACCTGCTCCATGTAGGCCTTGTCGGCAGCTTCGATGCTGTCGCCTTCAGCCTGCTTGGCCTGCTGTGCGGCCTGCTGGCGAGCCTGATAGCGAGCCATAGCCTTGGCCTGCACGCTCTGCATGAGAGTCTGATACTCCATCTGGATAGCCTGCTGCTGGTCGGCGCTGACGCTGTCGAGCTTGTAGTACTCAGCGAAATTCTTGTAGAGAAGGTCGCGGTTCACCTGCACGCTGTCGTTGTTCATCTGCATGAGCTGCATGAGCATGTTCATACCCACGCTCACACCCTGGAGATAAGCCATGTTGGCGGTGTCGGCGAGGAGCACGGTCTTGAGGCCTGCGAGGAACTGGTCCTTGTTGAATTTGGCCTTGTCAGCCTCGGGCATGGATTTGAAGTCGGCACCGATGCTCATACCGATGGCCTTACCCATAGTGATACCGAGAGAATCGGCTTCGGGCGAAGAAGCTGTGCTGCCACTCTTGGAGCACGAGGATGCGCCGAGCAGAAGAGCGGCCACACCCATTACACATAAGATTTTTTTCATAATCGATTATAAAAATTTGTTTTATTGGTTTTTAATATTTTCTATTCGTTGAATATACTGCGGAAGTCCACATCAAACTGCAGTGGGGTGTTGCCGGGGATGGTGCCGGAAACACCGATGGAACCGTAGGCGAGATTGGACGGAATCCACATACGGTATGTGCCGCCGGGCTTCATGTGGGTCATGCCTTCGCGGAATCCGGGGATGACACGGGTCAACGACATTGTTTCGGGCATGTCGCGTGTGCCATCGATAATCTTGCCGCCCGGCAGACGGCCAACGTACATTATGGTGACGCTTGAATCGTCCTTGGGATAGTTGCCCTCACCCTCGGTGAGAATCTGGACAATCACACCGCCGGGAGTGGTGACAACGCCGGGGAGCTTGGCCACGGAGTCCATCATCGCCTCGCCTTTGATCACCTCATCGCCACGGAAGGAGCGGCGATACATCATCTGCTCCATATACTCGTTGCCTTTTTCAGAGGTGTATTGTGCGGGCTTGCCTGAGAGAATTGTCTCCACTTCGGCAAGGAAGCGGGCGCGGTCAATTTTCATGTTGCCGAGCGATTCAATCTGACGCAATCGCGAGTTGACAAGCACACCGGCCTCCACACCATCGCAATAGGCTGCCGAGCTGTCGGCAGCCGCAAGAGCGGCACGCAATCCGGCCAGATATTCAGCTTTGCTCGGCTCATCGCTCAAATTGCCGCGCTTGGCGAAATAATCGCCCCATACACCGGCCAAAGCGGCCGACACCGAGTCGCTTTCCCATGTGGTGAGCGGTGCCACGGCACCAACCTCAACGACACTGAAAAGCACTGCCGCAAGCAAGAATATTTTCTTAAACATCGTCATAATGGTGGAGTGGTATCGTTATGCCGGAAACACTTTTATAAGCTCCACATCAAATATCAGGGTAGCGTTCGGGCCAATCACGCCGCCGGCACCGTTGGGGCCGTATGCAAGATTGCTGGGGATGAACAGACGCCATTTGGCACCCTCCTTCATGAGCTGAAGAGCCTCAACCCATCCGGGAATCACCTGGGTGACACCGAAGGTGGCAGGCTCGCCACGCTCCACAGAGCTGTCGAACACTGTGCCGTCAATCAGCTTGCCGGTGTAATGCACCATCACGCGGTCGGTGCTCTTGGGCTGGATGCCGCTGCCTTCCTCAAGCACTTCATACTGGAGGCCGCTGGCAGTGATTTTCACTTCGGAACGCTGGCCGTTCTCGCCGAGGAAAGCCTCGCCGGCGGCAGCATTCACCTTGCCCATCTCTTCAGCGGCAGCACGCTGACGCTCTTCCATGGCGGTGAAGAATTTCTGGATTTCAGCCTTGGCCTCATCGTAGGTCATACGGGGTGTTTCGCCGGAGAACACTGCGGCCACACCGTCGGCAAAATCCTTCACATCAATTTTCTCTATACCGCTGGAGCGGAAATTATTACCCATGCTCAATCCGAGAGCATAGCTGATACGGTCCAATTCTTTTGTTTCCATAAATGTTAGGTTTTGGTTTTGTTGACTATTACACATTATTTATATAACGAATACAACAGTGCATAATCGGCCACAAAGATAGGTGAAATATCCCCCTTGATGGCACAATTTTAATAAAAAATTATTAAAATGCTGATAATTAGAGTTTGTTTCGTTGATGTTATAACGCCTCACATACCGATAAGTTGCATCACAACAGCTTGACTACCTGCTTGCGGTCCTTGTGTAGCTGCCGCTTGAGCGCCTCCACGCTCTCAAACCTGCGCTCGTCGCGCACCCTCGCCACAAACTCCAGCCCAACAGGGGCTCCATACAGATCGCCTGCGAAATCCAGGATGTGGGCCTCGATGGTAGGCTCCGCATCGGGACCGCTGACTGTTGGACGCACACCTATATTTATCATAGCGGCGCGGCTCTCGCCATCGGGTGTGAGGAGACGCCCGGCATACACTCCGGCGGCGGGCACAAGCACCCGCGGACTCTCCACGGATATGTTGGCGGTAGGGAAACCGAGTTGCCGTCCGAGAGCCTGTCCGTGCACCACTGTGCCGTAGATAATGTACGGACGCCCGAGCATCACCGATGCCTCATGAACATCGCCTTGCTCCAGATGCCGGCGTATGGCACTCGAACTCAGCGGTGCGCTATCGACGGCCATAAGCTCCGGAGCCTCAACAACGGTGATCCCTATCTCGCTGCCTATGGCGCGGTAGGCCTCAACCCCTTCGGCACGGTCGCGTCCGAACCGGTTGTTGAACCCCACCACCAGCGCATCCACGCCCCAGCGGTGGTGGAGCATTTTCAGGAAACTCCGGGCACTCATGCGGCTCATGCGATGGTTGAAATTGAGCACCAGCACATCCTCCACCGCGCTGTCGTTGAGCATTGCCAGCTTGCGCTCCGGAGTGCTGAGCAGCTTCGGGGCACGCTCGGGACACACTGTTGTCAAAGGATGGTCATCAAAAGTCACTATCGCCGGAGCGAGTTGCAACTGCTTGCCCTGCGCGCACAGGAAATCAATGAGAAATCTATGTCCGGCATGCACACCATCCATCATTCCCACTGAGGCAATACGCCGCTTGCGAGTATCTTTGCGCCTGAGAATCATCAGTTGATATATCCGTTTTGGCGAAGGAGAGCATAGAACTCATTGCCGGGCTCAACCAGCAAGGTGTTGAACCCGAGCTTGGAGGCGGCGTCAATGTTGCGCTTCGAGTCGTCAAGAAACAATGTTTCCTCCGGGGAGATGTTGAATTTCTCCACCACCATATCGAAAATCTTTTTGTCGGGCTTCATGCAGCGTGCAACATAGCTACGCACCTCACCATCAAAGTAATGGTTCACATCGTGGCCATCTTTGGCAAACTCCTGCGCAATCCTGGAGTTCCACATTATAGGATTGGTGTTGCTCACAAGATATATTTTGAACTTATTGTGCAGCTCCTCCAGCTCCCTGAGTCTATGCCCGGGAATACCGATCAGAAAGGCATTGAAAGCATTGTCGATAGCCTCATCGCTCACTTCGGAGCCGATGATGGAGCGTATGCCGTTGCGGAACATGGCAGCGTCCCACTCGCCATCCTCGATATTGGCAAACGGTCCTTTCTGAACATATTCGCCAAGATATTCATTGGCATCGGCCATTCCGATACCCTCCATAGCCTTCACACAATTCTCGCGGCGGATATCCATAATCACGCCCCCAAGGTCAAAGAGTAAATTCTTAATCATGCTGCAAAGATAGTTTCATCTACCGGAATACGCAATATTGCCGTGGGTTGAAATTTGGTTGGGTATCTCCCTTTACGAAAGCCAAAGCGCACAAGCTGAGCCTGTACGCCTTGGTGTTGGATGGAAGATAAAACTGATGTCAGAACTTGAACTGGATACGGGCCTGGATAGTGTTGACATGACGGTCGCGCATCACATCGCTACCCTCCACATTGGTGTAGCTGTAGCGCAATCGGGCAATCACATATTTATTGATATAATAGTTGAGTGTGATGGAGGCATCGTTGGTGCGTCCGCCATATATCCCGGCTTTGCCGCAAGTGGCGTCGGTGTAGTTGTATCCGGCCACCACTTCGAGAGTTTTGGGTGCAGGGGTAGCCAGGCCTGCATCGGCATGGGAATATCCGTAGTCACCGCCGATAAGCACACCGCGCAGCAATCCGTAAACGCCGCTGGCCTTGTAGGATGCAAGTCCGTTCTTGCGGTTCACATTCATATAATAGTACTGCCCTTCGAGTGCCACACGCCCCTTGGCCACAAGCAGCTCAGGAGTGAGTTTGAACACATTGCGTGCATCACTCACCGTGGCTCCGATCATGGTGGTCTTGCACACTCGGGTGGGGAAAGTGGCGTCGTAGTTGAAATACCCCTCGCCGGGCATATTCACGCCATCCTCATCCACCGCCTTATGAAGCGCACTCTGGATCCAGCCTGAGATACCTATCTGCCCGACGAGGCCGGTGCTGTGCCACGGGCGGTAAACGAGGCGTGTCAGGCCTCCGTAGCTCACCTTGCCCTGCTCGTTGGCGGGAGTGGTGAGCGATGTGCCGGCTATGATGGCACTCACTCCGGCAAAGAAATCGCCTTTGTCATATACGTACATGATGCCGATGTTGCGCCCCGTGGCCTGGAAAAAGTTGTCGCTCGTGGGGGCTTCCATGGCGGGCTTCATGGAGCTGGAGGTGGCGGCGTTAAGACCGAACTGGTGCACGAAATAACCGCCGCGGATAAGGTTGGCTTCATTGAATTTGTACTGTATGTACACATCCTTCATGCTGATTTTGCCAAAGCCATAGCCCACATCAATTTTAGCGTCCCAGTTGCCGTAGTTGACTTTTGCTCCTATGCGGATGTCGGGTATTGCCACCCCGGCGTTCAATCCGTCGCCTCCGGGCATGAAGAACGCACCGTCAAGCAGCACACGGCCTGTGGGGGTGATGCTCACTTTATTGAGTTTCAATGATGGAATACTATCAAGAGCCGCCGAAGCATTGAGTACGCCCAAGCCCGCCACCAGCGCGACACTGAGCAAAAATCTGGATATACGCATAACAAAATAGGTACAGGGGATTTTGTTTGTCAGGTAATGATTATAAGATAAGATGAGATGAATTGAAGAATTATTGCATATCACAACATTCTAACAGACGGATTGCAAAAAATGTTTCAAGTTTGTTAAACTTTATATATCATACATTGTTTATTTGGATGAAGAGTATTGCTATCCACACCTAATTCTCTTATTTAAGACAACCTTGATTTTTCACCTTATCAACTCATGAAAACTTCTATCGCCTCACTTATGCTCTGCGTCTGCATGGCATTTCCGGCTGTCATGGCCGCCCAGGCTCAACGCTCGGATGAATTCAAACAGAAATATCAACTGAAGGAAGCCGTGGTGCTCAGCCGCCACAACATACGCTCGCCGCTCAGCGACAGCAAGAGCGACCTCGGACGCATGACCCCTCACAAATGGACCAAATGGACCGCTCCCAAAAGCGAGCTTACCCTGCGCGGAGGTGTTCTTGAAACACAGATGGGACAATATTTCCGCAAATGGGCCGAAGATGCAGGGTTGTTCCCGGTCAACCATGTTCCCGGCACCGACGATGTCAACGTTATCGCCAACTCCATGCAGCGGTGCATAGCCACTGCACAGTATTTCACCTCGGGATTCATGCCTGTGGGTGGCATAGAGGTGTGGCACCGCTACACTCCGAGCAAAATGGATCCGCTGTTCAACCCCCAGCTCACCAAGGTGTCGCCCGAATTCATTGCCACCGCCATGGAGCAGATCAAAGCCATGGGTGGCAAAAAAGGTATCGTAGGTATCAACGAAGCTATCGCCCCGGACTATGCCATGATCACTGAAGTGCTTGATGTGGACCAATCGCCGATGGCCAAGGAGAACGACCCAAAGCTCAAAGCTTTGGACAACTACAACACAGAGCTGCTGTGGGAGGTGTATCAGGAACCACGACTGAAATCCGGCTCCGCCCTCAAGGAACTCAATTCGGCTTCCGACGCCCTGATACTGCAATACTATGAGCAGCCTGACACCCTCGCAGCCGCATTCGGCCACAATATCTCGCGCAAGGATTGGGAAAAGATAGCCCATGTCAAGGACACATATCAGGATGTGCTGTTCACTGCGCCAATAGTGGCAGCCAACGTGGCGCACCCCCTAATCCAATATATGTATGACGAACTGCGCTCGCCCGACCGCAAATTCACATTCCTCGTGGGACATGACAGCAATCTGTCTTCAGTGGCCACAGCCCTGGGTGTGGAAGAGTACGAACTGCCCAACGCCATTGAGAAAAAAACTCCTATCGGCTCGAAAATTGTGGTGGAGAAATTTCTCGGAGCTGACGGCAAGGAGTATGCCGACATCAACATTGTGTATCAAAGCGTTGACCAGCTGCGCAACATGGAACTCCTTGACCTTGACAATCCTCCGATGATATATCCGCTCACCCTCAAGGGTCTCGAGAAAAATGCCGATGGCCTTTACCTGATGGAAGACCTCAACGCCCGCTTCGAGCAGGCGCTCCGCGACTACGAAAACATCAAATAGCTCCCGTTCTTCCCCATAGCAACAGCCGCTCCCACCAATGGAGGCGGCTGTTTTGCATGTTTTTAAGCGTATGTTTAATAATTATGCGCAATGAATTGTAGATTGTATCGGGATTTATGGCTATATTTACGCAAAATTTCTATAACCATAAAACTTACGATGAAACTCATAACCCGTTTTCTGCTGCCGCTGTGCCTCACTCTGGCACTCTGCATCCCCGCCAATGCCCAGAAACAAGGCAAAGTGGCTGTGTATGGTGTGGCTTTCTACAACCTTGAAAACCTATTTGACACCATCAACAACAATGGCAACTACGACCTTGAATTCTCACCCTCAGGGTCGCGCCAATGGGACGGTCGCAAGTATCGCGCCAAGCTCCGCAACCTGGCCCGTGCCATTGAAGCCATGAAAACAGAAACCACCCCGATGGGTCCGGCCATCATCGGAGTGTCGGAGATTGAAAACAAATCTGTGCTTGATGACCTGGTGAAAGAACCGGCAATCCGCAAATCGATGCTTCAGGTGGTGCACCATGACTCTCCCGACCGTCGCGGCGTGGATGTGGCCCTGCTCTACAACCCCCGGATGTTCAAGGTGGAAAATGTGACCAACCACACCCTGAAAATACCGCGTGAAGGGTTTGAGCATTTCCGCACCCGCGACCAGATGTGTGTCACCGGCCTTCTCGGTGGTCAGCGCATCAGCGTGATTGTCAATCACTGGCCCTCGCGTCTTGGCGGACAGGAACAATCATCTCACCTGCGCGAAGCTGCCGCCGCTCTGAGCAAGCATATCGCCGACAGCGTATGGGCTATTGACCCCACTCAGGCTGTAATAGTGATGGGCGACCTCAATGACGACCCCTACGACAAATCGTGCGCAAAGGTGCTCGGTGCCCTCAAGGATGCCAAGAATGTGGGCGAACACGGATTCTACAACCCCTGGTGGAAGATGCTTGACAAAGGTATAGGCACCCTCGCCTACAAAGGGGCGTGGAACCTCTTCGACCAGATTGTGGTGGGCGGAACCGCCCTCAAGGAAAACGGCGCTCCCTCCGGACTTGAGTACTGGAAATGCAAGGTGAACAACTTCAACTTCCTGCGTCAGGAAAACAGCGACCAGCCGCTCCGCACATTCTCCGCAGGTATGTGGCTCAACGGCTACTCCGACCACTTCCCCACCGAAATATTCCTTATCAAACGATTTGACAAATGAGAACAAAATATTCCAGAGTACTCCTCAAGCTCAGCGGCGAATCGCTGATGGGCGAACAGCATTACGGCATCGACACCAAGCGTCTTGCCGACTATGCGAAACAGATAGCTGAAGCCGTGCAGAGCGGTGTGCAGGTGGCCATTGTGATTGGCGGCGGCAATATTTTCCGTGGACTTCAAGGTGCCTCCAAGGGGTTTGACCGTGTGAAAGGTGACCAGATGGGTATGCTCGCCACCGTCATCAACTCCCTCGCCCTCAGCTCCGCACTCGAAGCCATCGGACAGCCTGCCAAAGTGTTCACAGCCATCAATATGTTTCCCATCGGGGAGCATTACAGCAAGTGGCGCGCCATCGAGGCACTCAACAACAATACTGTGGCCATCATCTCCGGTGGCACCGGCAACCCCTTCTTCACCACCGACACCGGCAGCGCGCTCCGCGCTGTGGAAGTGGAGGCCGATGTGATGCTCAAGGGCACACGTGTGGACGGCATCTACACCGCCGACCCCGAAAAAGACCCCGATGCCGTGAAGTTCACCGAAATCACCTACGATGAGGTTTACACCCGCGGCCTCAAGGTGATGGACCTCACCGCCACCGCCCTGTGCAAGGAGAACAGGATGCCGATAGTGGTGTTCGATATGGACACCTGCGGCAATCTGGCCAAGGTGCTTGCCGGCGAACCTATCGGCACATTAGTATATTAAAACAATCAAAAAAACAATATATATGGACGTTAAAGACTATCTCAATCCCGCCGAGGAAAAAATGGAGCTCGCCGTGGCATATCTTGACGAGGCCCTGGCACACATACGCGCCGGAAAGGCCAATCCCAAAATCATCGACGGCATCCGCGTGGAGTACTATGGGAGCGCTGTGCCCATCTCCAATGTGGCCAACGTGTCGGTGCCCGATGCACGCACCATCGCCATCACACCCTGGGAAAAACCGATGTTCAAAGAGATTGAAAAAGCTATCATCAACTCCGAGCTCGGCATCACTCCCGAAAACAATGGCGAGGTGATTCGCCTGAGCATCCCGCCCCTCACCGAGGAGCGCCGCAAAACCCTGGTGAAGCAGAGCAAAGCCGAAGCCGAAACAGCCAAAGTGTCAGTGCGCAACGCCCGCCGCGAGGCCATCGAGGGTTTGAAAAAAGCTGTGAAGCAGGGGTTGCCCGAGGACACCGAAAAGGACGCCGAAGCCACCGCACAGAAGCTCCACGACAAATACCTCAAAAAAATCGACGACCTCTTTGCCGCCAAGGAGAAAGAGATTCTCACAGTGTAGCATTACAAGGTGATTCAAATATAATCCCGGAGTTGATTATCAGCTTCGGGATTTTTATTACTTTTGCATTTACTTATGGGCAAGAACAAACTCAAGAAATTTTCCGACATGAGCACAATGGATTTTGTGCTCCAATACCCTTTTGGCGAGCTCAGCAAAGGGGCGTTTCCGTATCGAGGCCGCTGGAACGATGACTTTTTCCACAACTCCAACCCCATTGTGCTGGAGCTTGGATGTGGCAAAGGCGAATACACCGTGGGGCTGGCCATGAAGCACCCGGACAAAAATTTCATCGGTATCGACATCAAGGGCGCACGGATGTGGTCCGGCGCATGCAGAGTACGCGAGCACGGCCTGAAAAACGTGGCGTTTCTGCGCACTGACATCGAGCTCCTGAGCCATTTCTTTGCCCCGGGCGAAGTTAGCGAGATATGGATCACCTTCCCCGACCCGCAGATGAAAAAGGTGCGCAAGAGGCTCACCTCCACACGGTTCATGCAGCTTTACCGATCAGTGCTCACTCCCGGTGGCACCATCCATCTCAAAACGGACAGTCCGTTTCTCTACACCTACACCCGCGAAATGGCATTGGCCAACTCCCTGCCTCTGCTCGAGGACACCAAAAACCTGTATGAAACCCATGCCGGCAACCCCATTCTTGCCATTCGCACCCACTACGAACAGCAATGGCTCGACCGTGGCCTGACCATCAAATATATAGCCTTAATGCTGCCGCAGGAAGGGGAGCTTGCCGAGCCGCAGGTGGAGATAGAGCATGACACCTACCGCAGCTACTCCCGCGGCGAAATCCAATGTCCATGGCTCTGCGACCCCGTTGTGACACCCAAATCACCGAACCCTTAATTCAGCATCTTATATGGAAACTTTGTATCCCAACCTCATACTCGATGCCCTGCGCAATGTGCGCTATCCTGGCAACGGCAAAGATATTGTGTCGCTCAACATGGTGGAGGATGACATCCGCATCAACGGCTCCTCGGTGGAGTTCTCGCTGGTATTCTCCAAACCCACCGACCCGTTCATCAAATCGCTCGTAAAGGCCACAGAAGCCGCCATCCACGCCTATATCTCGCCAGAGGTGAACGTGACCGTACACACCAAAGTGCCGGAAATCAAGCCGCAAGAAAAGCCGCAGGTGCTCCCCGGCGTGAAGCATATCATCGGGGTGTCGTCGGGCAAAGGAGGCGTGGGAAAATCCACCGTTGCCTCCAATCTTGCCGTGGCCCTGGCCCGCGAGGGGTACAAGGTGGGACTGCTGGACGCCGACATTTTCGGCCCGAGCGTGCCAAAGATGTTCGGCATTGAGGACGAGCAGCTGTATATGCACGAAGTGAATGGCCGCCAACTCATCATACCCACCGAACGCTATGGAGTGAAACTCCTGTCGATAGGATTTCTTGTTGACAAGAACAGCCCGGTGCTGTGGCGCGGCTCCATGGCTTCCAACGCCTTGCGCCAACTTATCGAGGAGGCCGACTGGGGCGACCTCGACTATTTTGTCATCGATATGCCCCCGGGCACTTCCGACATACATCTCACCCTGGTGCAGACCCTCCCTATCACCGGAGTGGTGATTGTGAGCACACCGCAGCAGGTGGCCCTCGCCGATGCCCGCAAAGGGATTGCAATGTTCACCGGCGACAAGGTCAATGTGCCCATCCTCGGGCTTGTGGAAAATATGGCATGGTTCACGCCCGAAAAACATCCCGATGAACGGTATTATCTGTTTGGCCGCGAGGGAGCCGCCAAGCTCGCCGAAGAGCTTGGGGTGCGCCTGCTGGCCCAGATACCGCTGGTGCAGGGCATCTGCGATGGCGGCGACGAAGGTCGGCCGATAGCGTTGGCCGACACTGTGTCGGGTCACGCGTTCATGCATTTGGCCCACGAGGTGGTGGACGCTGTGGCTCATCGCGAAGCCACACTCCCGCCCACAATAAAAGTGAATGTAACCAAAAAATAAATACGAGATATGACCTGCGAGTTTGATTATCTTGTGATAGGCTCCGGCATTGCCGGCATGAGCTTTGCTTTGAAAGTGGCCGCGAAAGGCGGCAAAGTGGCTTTGGTGTGCAAAACCTCTCTCGATGAAGCCAACACCGCGCTGGCCCAGGGTGGCGTGGCTTCCGTGACCAACCTTGAAGTGGACGATTTTGAAAAGCATATCCACGACACCATGGTGGCCGGCGACTGGCTCTCCGACCCCAAGGCTGTGGAAAAGGTGGTGACCAACGCCCCCGAACAGATCAGACAGCTGCTGCAATGGGGTGTGGACTTCGACAAAAAGGAGGACGGCACCTTTGACCTCCACCGCGAGGGAGGCCACAGCGAATTTCGTATTCTCCACCATGCCGACAACACAGGCTATGAGATTCAGCAGAGCCTCATCCGCGCCGTGCGCTCCAACCCCAATATCACTGTTTTCGAACATCATTTTGCAGTAGAAATCATTACTCAGCACCATCTCGGCAAGATTGTTACCCGCCGCACTCCCGACATCACCTGCTACGGAGCCTACGTGCTCAACCTTGAAACCGGCAGCGTGGACAAATTCCTTGCCCGCGTCACCCTTATGGCCACAGGAGGAGTGGGTGCGGTGTACACCACCACCACCAACCCCCTCGTTGCCACCGGCGACGGTATCGCCATGGTGTACCGCGCCAAAGGCACCGTGTCCGACATGGAGTTCATCCAGTTCCACCCCACCGCATTGTATCACCCCGGCGACCGTCCGTCGTTCCTCATCACCGAGGCCATGCGCGGATACGGCGCTGTGCTCCGCAACCTCAAGGGCGAGGAGTTCATGCAGAACTATGATCCGCGTCTGTCGCTCGCCCCACGCGACATTGTGGCCCGTGCCATCGACTCCGAGATGAAGATGCATGGCGATGACCATGTGTATCTCGATGTCACACACAAGGATCCGGAGGAAACCAAAAAGCATTTTCCGAATATCTATGCCAAATGCCTGAGCCTCGGCATAGATATCACAAAAGATTACATCCCCGTGGCTCCGGCTGCCCACTACCTCTGCGGCGGCATCAAGGTGGACACCAACGGCGAATCGTCCATCCATCGGCTTTACGCAGTGGGCGAATGTTCATGCACAGGGCTTCACGGCGGCAACCGTCTGGCCTCCAACTCCCTGATTGAAGCCGTGGTGTATGCCGACGCTGCCGCCAAACACGCCTTGACCCACGCCCACAGCTACGAGCTCCGCCACGATGTGCCCGACTGGAACGACGAAGGCACCCGCCATCCCGAGGAGATGGTGCTCATCACCCAGAGCATCAAGGAAGTGGGACAGATCATGAGCGCTTACGTGGGCATCGTGCGCAGCAACCTGCGTCTGGACCGCGCATGGAACCGACTCGACATACTGTATGAGGAAACCGAACGGCTCTTCAAATGCTCCAAAGCCTCACGCGAAATCTGCGAGCTACGCAACATCATCAATGTGGGCTACCTCATAATGCGCCAGGCCAAAGAGCGTCACGAATCACGTGGCCTGCACTATACCCTCGACTACCCACCGGCACCGGGCCAGCACCGGACAATATAACAAATTGCCGCACCGGGCGTTAATATAATATATATGAATATTCTTCGCCTGACATTCACCATTTTGGTTAGCATCCTGGCCACCTCCCTGTCGGCCCAGATGCAGGCTCCCACTCTTCCCGAGGAAGTGGGCACAGGCCGTATTGCCGGAGCCAAAGGGTACTACTACACCGAAATCGATGGCGAGGAAGTGAAGATGATTGTGCTCAACGATGTGACGGTGTTTCCCCCGTTGAAATTCAAAAACAAAAAAGAAGAGGAATTCTATTGGCGCACCGTGCGCGATGTCAAGAAAACCCTCCCCTACGCCAAGCTCATCTGCGCCACACTGCTTGAAACCTACGAGTATATCGAAACATTCCCCACCCAAAAAGAGCGCGAGCAGTACCTCAAAGATATGGAATCGGCTATCTTCAAGCAGTACAAACCTGTGCTCAAGAAATTCACCAAGTCGCAGGCACAGATGCTCATCAAGCTCATCAAACGCGAAACCAACCAGAACAGCTACTCCATAATCAAAGCATTCCTTGGCTCGTTCCGCGCCGGATTCTGGCAAACCTTCGGACGCCTTTTCGGAGTCAACCTCAAGGGTGACTACCACCCCGAAAAGGACCGCAAGGACGCCATCATCGAGCGCGTGGCCTGCGCCGTCGAGCTCGGCACCCTCTAATCCCTGTATTCACATTTGCACACTCCATCAATATTGCTTATTTTTGCATATTGATGAAGTCCATGCCTATGTCCACAACCATTGATAACTCAGTTGAGTTTGACAAGTCCGACCCACTGTCAATATACGAACACAGCCGACATTTGATTGGCAATTCACTTCACACACTTTTCGGTGACAAAGCTGTGGAACTGAGCCGCAAAGGCAAAGGCGGATTAGGACAAATGGTGGAACAACTGTTCTTTGGTTATGACATCAACACAAAACGGGAGGCGGATTTTGCAGAAGCCAATCTGGAGCTGAAATGCACGCCGTTGCTTAAATCCAAAACATCGGACACATACCGAATCAAGGAGCGGCTGGTGTGCACCATGATTGACTACTTTGAACTGATTGACACTCCTTTTGAAAAATCCCACCTCATTGCGAAGTGCAGACTTATGCTACTGCTCTTTTATCTGCATGTCAATGACAAAGCCATCTATGATTTTGAATTTCTCTATCGTGTGCTATGGCAAATTCCCGAGAAAGATCTCCTGCTTATAAGCAAGGACTATCAAACAATATCCGACAAGGTGAAACGAGGCGAGGCTCATCTGCTGTCCGAGGGCGACACCATGTATCTGGGAGCTTGCAGAAAGGGTCAGAAAAACGATAATCTGCAACCCCAACCCAACTCCGACATCAAGGCCAACAAAAGAGCTTTCAGTCTCAAGCCCGCTTATATGCGCTACATTCTGAGCCACGTGACTGAAAGCGGCGATAACCATTACAGCAACTTCACGGCGCCCAAGCAACCCGGATTTGAGCTCGTTTCCTCCAAAGAGCTTAAAAACAATTCGTTTGAGAACATCATTATTGAGCGGTTCAAACCATATATTGGCAAGAATTTCGTTCAGATATGCAAGATGCTGGACATAGAGCCTTATCAAGCCAAAAACAAATATGCCGACATTGCCGGATTGATTGCGTCCAACCAAGCGGACAAACGACTGAATAGGGCTGAGGAATTCGTCAAATCCGGTATAATCCTGAAAACAGTCAGGTTGCAGAGCAACGGTGCCCCCAAAGAATCAATGTCATTCAAAAACATTGACTACCATGAGATTTACAACAACGACAAATGGCTGGAATCGGAAATTTATGAGTTGTTCACCTCACGCTTCATGTTTGTAGTGTTCAAACCTCATCCCCATGACACCATTGAGATACCAAACAACCGCACCGGGCAATCTGACATAGAAACGGCATATATTCTTGATTCAGTGTTTTTCTGGACTATGCCGCCGCAGGATCTTGAGGTGGCAGAGGATTATTGGAAGAATATACGTGATGGAGTGCTGTCAAATAATATTTCCACCGACTATTTCTGGAGCATAAGGAACCACCGCAAATTTCATGTGCGCCCCAAAGCGAGAGTCAATGCCGACAAAACCCCGAATCCGAATGGCGGGGTATGTAACAAGCTTTGCTACTGGTTTAATGCCGAATATGTTAAACAGATTATAGAAAACCGCCATAATGACTGAGACACAACATATAGATAACAATCTTCTTTGCGAACCGCTTGCGGCCTATAGCTTTGCCTACAAACAACAATCGCTGTTTCCCGAGCAAGAAGTCGAAACTTCCGCAAACGACATCAGGGTAATGGAATTGTTTGCCGGAGTGGGAGGCTTTCGCATCGGGCTGGAACGAGCCTCTTCCAAATTTTCCACCGTGTGGAACAATCAATGGGAACCGTCAACCAAGCGACAGGATGCCTCCATTATTTATTGCAACCGGTTCGGATTGGCCGGACACAGCAATCAGGATATTGCAACGGTTGATGTTAGCGATATTCCTGATGCCGACATGCTGGTAGGAGGATTCCCCTGTCAGGACTACTCTGTGGCCACAACATTGAAACGGTCGGGCGGAATTGAAGGTAAGAAGGGCGTTCTGTGGTGGCAGATTCACAGGATTTTGCGTGACCATAAAAAACCTCCTCGCTATCTGCTCCTGGAAAATGTTGACAGATTGCTAAGCTCCCCGGCCACACAGCGTGGACGCGATTTTGCAATCATTCTTGCATCATTGTCCGATTTGGGCTACAGTGTGGAATGGCGAGTAATCAACGCAGCGGAGTACGGGATGCCCCAACGCCGCAGACGAACTTACATATTTGCTTTCAAAAACGACTCCAACCTTACCGACTCAATCCACACACCGTTTGACTGGATTGTTAAAAACGGCATAATGGCCAAAGCCTTTCCTGTGCAGCAAGCCAATGAGAACTCTATGTCAGAAATCCTCATCGAGGGCGATTTGACCGAGGTGTCACAATATTTCAACAAGGGCAAATCAACCTCTCCATTCAAAAACTCGGGACTGATGAGCCACCGCAAAATCCACACAATCCAAACCACTCCGGCCTGTGATGGCCCATTTGTCACTCTTGGCGACATCCTTGTTCCGGAATCCGAAGTGCCAGCAGAGTTTTATATAGACAGTAACGATGTAGAAAAATGGGCCTACGCCAAGGGCGGGAAAAAGGAGAAACGCGTGAACAAAACCACGGGATACGAATACAACTACTCCGAAGGAGCTATGGCGTTTCCCGACTATGTGGACAAACCCTCCCGCACCATCATCACTGGTGAAGGCGGCGCAGCCCCCTCGAGATTCAAGCATGTTGTGGCCACTGAATCGGGCAGATACCGACGATTGGTACCGGTTGAACTTGAACGGCTCAATATGTTTCCGGACAATCACACAGCCGGAGCATCGGATATGCGGCGCGCTTTTTTGATGGGAAATGCGCTTGTCACAGGGATTGTGGAGCGTATCGGACTCCAGATTGTGAAAAGATGTTGGCCGTGAGGTGAAAATTTTGTTGCGCGGTATAGGGATTTTTGCGTACATTTGCATTTAATACCTATGCAATAGAAAATGAGTGCAGAATTTTCATATATAGATGTGGCCGTGCGCTATGACCACGGTGGCTCAATGGTGACAATGTTCACATGTCCCCAGGGGGCTGCGGCTCGTATTCCAGCAATCGACGGACGCAACATCACACAAAAATTTGCCAACTTCACCACAGGCTATGTCATCAGTCCGCGGCGCAACAAACTTGTGTTCACACTGCTCCATGCCGAGTCGCCATCGGCTCCAGTTCTCGCTGTCACTGTGGCTCTTGACAGCGATGTGCTTTTGCCGGGCCGATTGATTGTGAAGCTCCTCAATGAGCTGAAAAGCCAGCTCGGCGAAACCGACCGTCTGTCGGAACCAACCGTCAACCACCTCATCCGCGCCATCGGATTTCCGGCCGCACCTCTGCGCCGCCCTTGCGAACAGCCCAACACTGCCTCGGGCACGTTCTGCTACCGCACCTACGTGTCGCCCACCGAACTCAACCGGATTCTCACCTTCCCGCGTCAACCGCAATACGAAGGATATGCCGACATTGTGGTGGTGCCTCCGACCACTGTGGCTCTTGACAGCGGACTCACACGGCTGCAGGGGATGCCTCAGGCTCTTCTTGCCGTGGTGTGCCCCAAAGGCGTCACCGCCCAATCCTCTATAGCTCCGGCCGACAAGCCTCTCACACTCACCTACTCCATGGACCATTTCCTGCCGGTGGATGTGACTTTCACTCCCGACGAGCCCAATTGCTACGCCGTGATCCAGGGGCCTGCGCTGGTGGTGAAAGATGCGCTCCATGCAGGGATTGATTTCCGGTCCGAGCCCTGCAAATGTGAGGTAACCACTCCCGACGGCACTCCGCTGCGTCAATTTTCAATCACCGTCAACGGCCATCCTGCCGACACGGACGGTGACAGCATCATATTGCGAAGCTCCGACTTCCACCCCTCCGGCACCGCGAGCCTGAGCGTGTCATCAACCAATTTCATTGCCGCCACACGCAGCATCTCCGCCGCCGCCATTTCGCCCGGCACCCCACTGCATTTCACTCTTGAGCAAGAGGAGAGCAGTGTGCTTCTTCGCTTGAATTTCAGCGACGGACGCATCCTTGAGCAGCGCATAGCCGTGGGCAAAAGCTCGCCAGAATACTGCCAGCTGCGTGCCGGCAATTTCCACGGGTTCCGCGCCCACAAACTCGCTTCGCCCGGTGCGGAAACATATAATGTGGATATGACAGCATCCGCGGCACCGGTTGCCATGCCCGGGCCCGAGCCAGCCAAACCGGCCCGTCCGGCTGTCAAGCCAGAACCTCAGCCCAAACCCGAATCCAAACCCGAACCGGAGAAACCGCAACCGAGCCCCGAGCCTAAAAAACCGGTACAACCCGAGATTGTTGATTTCTCCCACGATGCCGATATCACCGACAATCCCGAACTGACCTCCGAATCCAAGCCGCGCAAAAAGCTGATATTCACCATTGCAGGCATAGCATTGGCAGTAGTGGTGGCTGGTGCGCTGGTGTGGTATCTGCCCAAAGCTCTCGGAAGCGCCGGCACTGACGAGGAACAAGTGGACACCGCCGCAAGCATTATCTCGGAGCGCGTTGACACCGTCACCCCTCAACCCAGCGAAGCTGTTGCACCCGCAGCCGGACAACCCGACCCGGCGCCTACAGAAGCCTCTGCCGCCCCGGTTGCAGCCAACCCCACCGGAGAGGCTGCTGATGTTGAATATCTCAACAAATCGAAAGTGTGGAAACGCTCCGACCTCCAGTCCGACAAATACCGCGCCCTGTATGATGCCATTACCTCCGGCAATATCGGCGCCATGGCCAACAACGCCTATTTCGCCACCTCCGGTCAGGCCACCAACGCCATGGCTGTCAAAGTGATGGATGCTGCATGGGGTTCCATCGGCACCGGCACACAGAAAGCCAATGAACGCGAGCTCAAGAAGATGGAGAAAGCCGGACAGATTGACCTTGCGAAACTGTTTGATAATCTGGCACGTTTCAGAGACAAAGAACCCAACAAAACACCCCGACCCGGTACAAAATGAAAACACTGATTTCCACTGTGCTTTTATTAGCATCCGCCATAGCAATGTATGCGGCCGAGCCAACATTGGCTAACCGTCAGAAAGCATCCAACTATTTTGCCTACCCTTATCCCGAGCAGCCGCTCCCGGCACTGACTGAAGCACCCGAAGGGTACACTCCGTTCCACATCGAGCATTACGGCCGTCACGGCAGCCGATGGCATATAGGGAAATATGTGTACACCACCCCTGTCAACATCATGCTCAAGGCTGATTCGTGCAACAAGCTCACCCCACGTGGCAAAAAACTGCTTGCCGAGCTGCAGCGCATAGAGGTGGCCTCGCGAGGACGCGATGGCGAGCTAACACCCATCGGTGCGGAGCAGCACAGAGGGATTGCCCGCCGCATGGTGCACAACTTCCCGCAGGTGTTTGCCGACTCAGCGCGCATTGACGCCCGCTCCACTGTTGTGATACGCTGCATCCTGTCCATGGACAACGAGCTTCAGGAGATGCTCGCCGCAAACCCATCGCTGCGCATCACATCCGATGCCTCGGAAGCCGATATGTACTACATGAACTACCACGACACCATCGTGCCCCATATCACCTACGCATCAAAAAAAGTGAATATGCCGCAGATGGACTCGCTGTATGCCAACACCGGAGAGTGGCTTGGCCACCTGTTCACCGACACCCGGTGGGCCAAGGACTCACTCAACACCAACCAGCTGTTCTGGCACCTGTTCATCATCAATGCCAACTCTCAGAGCCACAAGGACCAGAAAGGGTTCTACGACATATTCACCGATGATGAGATCAACCGTCGTTGGACCATAGACAACGCCGATTGGTATCTCAGCTACGGCAACGCCCCCTCCACACAAGGTGCCGGACAGCACATTCAGCGCAATCTGCTCACCAACATACTCCAGAGCGCCGACACCGCCATCACCTACGGCAAACCGAGCGCAAACCTCCGCTTCGGCCACGAAACTTGTCTGATGCCACTCACTGTGCTTATGGAGCTGGACCATTACGGCGAGCCCATCGACAAGATGACAGAGATTGCCGACAAGTGGCACAACTATGAAATATTCCCGATGGGCGGCAACCTCCAGATGGTGTTCTACGCCCCGAAAAACACCACCCCCACTCCCGACAATGTGATGGTGAAAGTGCTCCTCAACGAGCAGGAGCGCCACCTCCCGGTCCACACTGACTCCTACCCCTACTACAAATGGAGCCTGCTGCGCGACTATTATAAAACAAAACTTGCCAAACCGGAACCTAAACCCTGATTTTTACTATGACATCTTTTGCTCAACATTGCAACGATATATTCAACGACAGCACACTGCGCTATCATATAACAGACTCGATCGACGCCTCGGAAACGAATCCGTTTGACGAAGGCTCAATCGAGCACACTCTTTTTCACAAAAACTGGATTGACGCCGCACAGTGGCACATGGAGGACATCATCCGCGATGAGAACATCGACCCCGTGAAAGCTCTTGAGCTCAAGCGCACCATCGACCGCTCCAACCAGCTTCGCACCGACTGCGTGGAGGAGCTCGACACTTACTTCCGCACCAAATATGCCGATGTGAAAGCGCTCCCCGATGCCACCATCAACACCGAAAGCCCGGCCTGGGCCATTGACCGCCTGTCAATACTCGCGCTCAAAATCTACCACATGCAGATTGAAGCCGGGCGCAACGATGCCTCCCCGGAGCACCGCAACCGTTGCCTGGCCAAGCTCAATGTGCTCCTCGAGCAGCGCACCGACCTCACCCAAGCCATCGACACCCTGCTGGAGGATATCGCCGCCGGACGCAAATACATGAAAGTCTATCGTCAGATGAAGATGTACAACGACCCCGACACCAACCCGGTGCTATATGGTGGAAAATAACACATACACCCCCGACAGCACCGTTCCGCGCAACATTCTTGTGGCGCGGTTTTCGGCATTGGGCGATGTGTGTATGGCCATCCCTGTGGTGTACGGTGTATGCCGGGCCAACCCCAATGTGCGGCTGGTGTTCGTCACCAAGCCGGCTGTCACAGGGCTGTTCATCAACCCACCTGCCAACCTTGTGGTGGTGGGTGCCGATGTGAAGCACGAATACTCCGGAGTCAACGGACTCCGCAAACTGTTTTCGGAACTACGGCAGCAATATCATATCGATGCCTTTGCCGACCTCCACGATGTGCTGCGCACCCGGATGATAGACATATTCTGCCGCCTGCGCGGCGTGGAGGCAGCCCGCATCCACAAGGGGCGTGCTGACAAGAAACTCCTCACCCGGCGCACCGACAAGGTGCTTGAGCCGCTGGCCGAGAGCACCGAACGCTATATTGATGTGTTCAATCGCCTCGGCATTGAGGTTGACACCTCATTCCGGTCGCTTTACGGCGACGGCAGAGGCAATCCAAGCGAATTTGCCCATATCACACTACCCAAACAGCCCGGCGAAAAATGGATCGGCATAGCACCGTTCGCCGCCCATCCCGGCAAAATTTACCCCATCCACCGCATGAAGCAGGTGGTGCAATCGCTTGTCAGGCTACCCGGTGTGAAGATATTCCTGTTTGGCGGCGGCGATGTGGAGCGCGCCGTACTCGCCGAGTGGGTCAACGAGATACCCCACACCCTCTCCTTGGCCGGGAAGCGTTATGGGTTTGCCGTAGAGCTGGCCCTCATCAGCTGGCTGGATGTGATGGTGTCGATGGACTCGGCCAACATGCACCTCGCCTCGCTCGTCAACACTCCGGTGGTGAGCATATGGGGTGCCACCCACCCCTATTGCGGCTTCAGCGGATGGCATCAGTCGCCCGACCTCGCCGTGCAGCTCGACATCCCGTGCCGCCCCTGCTCTGTGTTCGGCAACAAGGAGTGCTACATCGGCGACTTCCGCTGCATGCGCGCCATAGAGCCTCAAATGATAATTGACAAAGTGAAGAAAACCATAACCCATGAGTGATGATTTCAACATACGGCAGGCTTCCGGTCCGGTGATGCCCGACAGCGACCGCGATGTGGAGAAAGCATTGCGCCCAAGCCAATTCGACTCGTTCAGCGGCCAGGACAAGATTGTGGAGAACCTCAAAGTGTTTGTCGCCGCCGCACGGATGCGTGGCGAAGCCCTTGACCACATACTGCTTTTCGGCCCTCCCGGACTGGGCAAAACCACCCTTGCCGGCATTGTGTCCAACGAGCTTGGCGTGGGATTCAAAGTCACTTCAGGCCCCGTGCTCGACAAGCCCGGCGACCTGGCCGGCATACTCACCTCGCTGGAGGAGAACGATGTGCTGTTCATTGACGAGATTCACCGCCTCAGCCCGGTGGTGGAGGAGTACCTCTACTCCGCCATGGAGGACTACCGCATCGACATTATGATTGACAAAGGCCCCGGAGCACGAAGCGTGCAGCTCACACTCTCGCCGTTCACCCTCGTCGGAGCCACCACACGCAGCGGGTTGCTCACAAGCCCGCTTCGCGCACGCTTCGGCATCAATTGCCATCTGGAATATTACGACCACCCGGTGCTGGAGCGCATCATATTGCGCAGCGCCGGTCTGCTCGGAGTGAAATGCACCCCTCCCGCCGCCCACGAAATAGCCCTGCGCTCACGCGGCACACCACGTATTGCCAACGCATTGCTGCGCCGTGTGCGCGACTTCGCCCAGGTAAAGGGTAACGGCACGATTGACCCCGAGATAGCACGATATGCCCTCGAGGCCCTCAACATTGACCGCTACGGACTTGACGAAATCGACAATAAGATTCTCACCACCATCATCACCAAGTTCCAGGGCGGTCCCGTCGGGCTCAACACCATCGCTACCGCCCTCGGTGAAGATCCCGGCACCGTCGAGGATGTGTATGAGCCATACCTCATCAAGGAAGGGTTCATAAAGCGCACCCCGCGTGGCCGCGAAGTGACCCAACTCGCCTACACCCATCTGGGCGCGAAACGCTCTGATGGCCAACCATCACTGTTCTAATATGGGAGCTATCAAAAGTCTGGCCAAAGACACAGCAGTTTACGGGCTCAGCAGCATCATAGGACGATTCCTCAACTGGTGCCTCGTGCCGCTGTACACCATCAAGTTTGTGGCGGCGGAATACGGCGTGGTCACATACGTTTATTCAATTGTGGCCCTGGCGCTTATCATCCTCACCTACGGTATGGAGACAGGTTTTTTCCGCTTCGCCAACCACGAACGCTACAAAAATCCCATGGAGGTGTATTCCACCGCCCTGATATCACTTGCCGCCAGCTCCACCATCTTCATGATACTTGTACTTGCGTTCCTGCCGCAGGTTACGGAAGCGATGCAATGCGGCGACCACACCGAATACGCATGGATGATGGCTCTTGCTGTGGCCATTGATGCCTTCACCTGCCTGCCGTTCTCCTACCTGCGCTACAAGCACCGCCCCCTGCGGTTCGCCACCGTCAAGCTCATCAACATAGCCGTCAATATCGGACTCAACCTGTTTTTCATCCTTCTGTGCCCATGGCTCATGATCCAGGCACCGGAGTGGGTGAGCTGGTGCTACAATCCCGATTTCGGCATCGGCTACATCTTCGCCGCCAACCTTGTGAGTTCGGCCCTGACGCTGCTGATGCTCACGCCCCAGCTCAGAGGGTTCCGGTGGGTGTTCAACAGCGCACTGTGGCGCGAGATGCTCACCTACTCCATGCCGCTGCTGGTGCTGGGAGTAGCCGGTATCATGAACCAGACCGTTGACAAAATCCTTTTGCCATGGCTCGTACCCGACCATTCGGAAGCGTTGGCCCAGCTCGGCATATACGGAGCCAACTACAAGATAGCCATAGTGATGGTGATGTTCATCCAGGCATTCCGGTTTGCCTACGAGCCTTTCATCTTTGCCCAGAACAAACAGAAAGGAGCCGACAAGCTCCAGGCTTTCCGCGATGCCATGACCTATTTCGTGATCTTCTCCATGGTCATATTCCTCGGGGTGATGTTCTATCTGCCGTTACTCCGCTACTTCATCTCGCCCCACTATTTCTCGGGGCTGAAAGTGGTGCCGGTGATTATGATAGCCGAATTTTTCTTTGGGGTGTTCTTCAACCTCTCGCTATGGTACAAACTCACCGACCGCACCTACTGGGGGATGATATTCTCGCTTGGCGGACTGGCCATCACCCTGTCGCTCAACATACTTCTGGTTCCCACCATGGGGTATATGGGATGCGCATGGGCAGCTCTGGCCTGCTACGGCACCATGATGGTGGCCAGCTGGATTGTGGGGAAGATATGCCACCCTATCGGCTACAACATACGGCGCCTCGGCATATTCTTTTTTACGGCACTTGCCCTATGGGGTGCGGGCTCGCTCATCTCCACCGGCAGCCATTGGCTTGACATGACACTGCGCACCCCGCTGCTCATTGCATATATATGGTTCGTGCTCAAGCTACAGAACATTTCTATAAAATCACTGATACCACACCGCTTACAATCATGATTTCAGATCTTCCGATGAAGTTGGCCAACTTCTTCAAAAACTATTTCACACTATCACCCGACCTTGTGCCACAGGCTGAGGCCGAGCAGTCGATACGCGACGGTGTGTCATTCCGCGGCACCAACATCCTCATCCTCATCCTGGCCATACTTATAGCCTCGCTCGGACTCAACACCAACTCCACCGCGGTGATTATCGGAGCGATGCTCATCTCGCCGCTCATGGGACCTATCATCGGCATCGGCCTCGGCGTGGGTGTCCATGATTTCGACCTTATAAAAAGATGTGTGCGCAACCTTTTGATGGCGGCTGGATTTTCCGTCATCGCCTCCACCATCTACTTCCTCATCTCCCCGGTCAATGAAGGTCATAGCGAGCTGCTGGCACGCACCTCCCCCACCATCTACGATGTGCTCATAGGGTTTGTGGGCGGCGGTGCCGGCATCATAGCCCTCGGCAGCCGCAACAAAGGCAATGTGATTCCCGGTGTGGCCATCGCCACCGCCCTCATGCCTCCGCTATGCACCGCCGGTTACGGTCTCGCCACATGGCAGCTCAACTATTTCTTCGGAGCGTTCTATCTGTTCATCATCAACTCCATCTACATCGCTTTCGCCACATTCATCGGCGTGAAACTGCTCGGCTACAAGGGTGACTCCACCACCGACAATACCCGCGCCCACAAAGTGCGCAAGATAGTTTACACCCTCGCCATCCTCACCATGCTCCCAAGCATCTACCTCACCTACCGCATGCTCCAGGCCAACAAATACAATATGCAGGTCAATAGTTTTGTGACTGACGAATGTCACTGGCCCGACACGCAGGTGGTGAACACTCAGACACAAACCGTTGATGGACAGAAAATAATCCGCATCACCCTCATCGGCAAGACCCTTCCCGCCGACTCGCTTGAGCTCGCACTCGCGCCAAGGCTCCGGTTCTACGGACTGGAGGGCACAAAACTCACTTTCGTGCAGGGGGGTGTGGAAACCGTCACCAACGACCAGTCGGGTGTGAAGGATGTGTATATGCTCGCCCAAAGCACCATCTCGCGGCAGCAGGCCACCATCGACTCGCTCCGCACCATCGTGGCCGAAACCCGCGCCGCCCAGGCCGCCGGCACCACCATAGCGCCGGAGATCAAAGTCCTGTGGCCTCAAGTGAAAGATATCGCCGTGAACCACAGCGTGTTCGCGCCCATAGCCGGCGGCACGCCCGACACCGTGCATGTGGCCATGGTGAGTTTTTCAAGACCGCTTGACAAGGCACAGTCGGCAAAATTCAAGGAGTATCTGGAAGCTCGCCTCGGCATCAAGGATATCCAGATAGTCAACGCCAATAATCTTAATCTCAAATCCCAAGACCAATGAACACCCCGTCCCGACCCCTCAAGGTGGCTCTCGTGAGCCATAGCGACCTGCTCGGAGGAGCCGCTGTTGTCACCTACCGCCTCATGGAGGCTCTGCGCCGTCACGGTGTGGATGCACAGATGGTGGTGTACACCAAACTCAGCGACGACCCCAATGTGCATCTGATGGGGTCAAGATGGATCCGCGGGGTGAAATTCATGCTTGAACGGTTGCGCATCAGCCTCGCCAACGGGTTCAACCGCGCCAATCTTTTCAAGGTGTCGGTGGCCAATGTAGGGTTGCCGCTCCACCTGCATCCCGTGGTGCGGCAGGCCGACATCGTGATGCTCGGATGGGTCAACCAGGGGTTGCTGTCGCTCCGCGGCATCAGGAAACTTGCGGCCCTCGGCAAGCCGCTGATATGGAACATGCACGATATGTGGAACCTCACCGGCATCTGCCACCACGCCTACGAATGTAAAGCCTACACCGGGCAGTGCGGCCACTGCCAGTTCATGTCGGGAAGCTCCGCCGCCGACCTCTCGCACGCCGTATGGCTCAAGAAATATAAGCTCTACAATTCCATCCCCATCACTTTTGTGCCGGTGAGCAACTGGCTGGCAAAAAAGTGCAGATCTTCCTCCCTGCTGCACGACAAGGACATACGGGTGATACCCAACGCATTCCCGGTGGCTTCGTTCACCACCGAGCCCAAATCGGGAGTACTGCCGACCACAGTGAAGACCGACCGCAAGCTGATTCTCATCGGGGCAGCTAGGCTTGACGACCCTATCAAAGGGCTGGAATACACCATCGAGGCGTTGAACTATCTGTTTGACAACAATCCGCAGCTCACCCGCGAATGTCAGGCAGTGTTTTTCGGCAACCTCAAAAACCCTCACGCGCTCGACGACCTCCGCTTCCCATACACCCATCTCGGACGCATCGACGACCCCCTCACGCTGCGCCGTCTTTACGCCTCGGCCAAGGTGGTGCTCTCCACTTCGCTCTACGAAACTCTCCCCGGCACCCTCATCGAGGGACAGGCCGCGGGGTGTCTGCCGGTGACTTTCGGCCGCGGCGGACAGCACGACATCGTGGAGCATCTCGTCAACGGATATATCGCCGAGTACCGCAACCCGCGCAGCGTGGCCGAGGGTATAGAATGGGCCTTGGACAAGAACCCCGACCGCAACGAGCTTCATGAATCGGTGTACCGCCGGTTCTCGTCCGACTCGGTGGTGGAGAAATACCTCGAACTGTTCAACGAACTTCTCTCTCGCAAGAAATAATCAAATAATCAATGTGGATTCTGCTCGCGGTTGCATCGGCCCTGCTGCTGGGGTTCTACGACATCTTCAAGAAGCTGTCGGTGAGAGCCAACAATGTGCCCGTCGTTCTGTGGCTCAACACCATTTTCGGCACCCTGCTGCTCAGCCCGGTGATTCTGCAGTCGCTCAGCGGTGGTGAGTCGGCGCTCACCGCTGCCGCACATCTCCACATCATGCTCAAATCCATGATTGTGCTCGGCTCCTGGGTGTTGGGATATTTCGCCATCAAGCATCTCCCCCTCACCATCCAGGGCCCCATCAACGCCACTCGCCCGGTGCTGGTGCTTGTCGGAGCGCTCATAATATATGGCGAAGTGCTCAACCTGTGGCAATGGGCCGGGGTGCTGCTCGGCATACTGTCGCTCTACATGATTTCGCGAATCGGGGCCGGCGAAGGGTTTTCGCTGCGCCACTCGCGATGGATATGGATGAGTATCGGGGCCACGATTCTCGGTGCAGTCAGCGCTCTCTACGACAAATACCTCATACATCTCTACCCACCCCTCCAGGTGCAGGCATGGTACTCGCTCTATCAATGTGTGGTGATGGGGATTGTGGCGCTTGTGCTGCTCCGCACCCCTGCGCTGAGAGCCAAAGCCGGACGATTTGAATGGCGATGGTCCATACCGTGCATCTCGCTGTTTCTCACCGCCGCCGACATGGCCTACTTCCATGCACTCTCGCTCCCCGGCTCCATGATAGCGATAGTGTCGATGATGCGCAGAGGCAGTGTGCTGGTGTCGTTTGTATATGGTGTGGCAGTGCTCCACGAACGCGGAGTGCGTACAAAGCTCATCGACCTCGGCATATTGCTGCTCGGACTGGCGTGCCTCACCATCGGCTCCTTATAAGATTTATAAGAATTATAAGATTTATAAGATTTAAAAATTTAAGCACTATGTGGATTGACATTCTGTGGCTCGTTGCCGGGCTCGTCCTTATTCTCGGCGGAGCCAACTTCCTCACCGACGGGGCTTCGGCCATCGCCAAAAAGTTCGGCATCTCCGACCTCGTGATTGGCCTCACCGTGGTGGCGTTCGGCACCTCAGCCCCCGAGCTGGCCATCTCCATCATGGCAGCTGCCCAGGGGAGTGCCCCGCTGGCTGTGGGCAATGTGGTGGGCAGCAACATTTTCAACATCCTCGTCATTATCGGCATCACAGCTCTGGTGCGCCCCATTGTGGTGAAAAAGAGCGTGATGACCACCGAGATACCGATGGTGATTCTGTCGAGCGTCATTCTCCTGGCCATAGGGTACACCTCCGTGCTCGACGGCACTCCCGACATCGTGAGCCGTGTGGAGGGTATTCTCCTGATCATATTCTTCATCCTGTTCATGCGCTACACATTCGCCACCGCCCGCCACAAGGATCCGGGCTCCACCGACCCGGTTGAATCCAAAAGTAACTCTCTGAAGCTCAATATGCTTCGCTCTGTTGTTTACCTCTTCGGCGGATTGGCGGCGCTGATATGGGGCGGCGACAGATTCGTGGACGGAGCCACCGGGATAGCACGCTTCATGGGGGTGAGCGATGCGGTAATCGGCCTCACCATCGTGGCAATGGGCACATCGCTCCCTGAGCTGGCCACCTCCATTGTGGCCGCGCTCAAGAACGAACCCGGGCTGGCGATAGGCAATGTTATCGGCAGCAACATCTTCAATGTGCTGCTCGTGCTCGGCTCGGCGGCGATAGTCTGCCCGCTACCGTTTGACGGCATCACCCACCTCGACCTGTGGGTGCTCACCATCGCGAGTCTGCTTTTCTTCCTGTTTGGCTGGCGGTTCCGCCGCCGCAAAATCACCCGTCTGGAGGGCGCCATCCTCGCGGGCTGCTATCTGGCCTACACCGTCTGGCTGGTGGCTACTGTGTGATGGTGACGCCCAGCGGAGTCACCTCCAATGTCACCTTGCCGCTCTCCATCAGCGGCAGGTTATGGTCCACATGACCCACCGGAGCCTCGAATGCCACCGGAAAACCGTATGGCCTCACTATCCTGTGGATCATCTCCTCCATACTCTCGCTATCGGCATCCGCGCTGTAGTTGGTGAACCGGCCCACTATCAGGCCACGAATCCGCCGCAACACTCCGGCAAGCTCCAGCTGATACATCATCCTCTCCACTTTGTACACCGGCTCGCTCACATCCTCGATAAACAGGATGTCGCCGCGGCCATAAATGTCAAACGGTGTGCCCATCAGCCCCGACAGCACGGCCATGTTGCCCCCGACGAGGGTGCCCGTCACCACTCCGGTGCGGTTGAACACGTGGGCCGGGAAATGATACTGCTGCCGCTCGCCGCGGAGCATCCCGAGCAGTGCCCGGGTGTCGCTGTCTTCGGCATTGTTGGCGGCTATATGTTTGGTCATCGGCGCATGGATGCTCGCTATGCCGTGGCGGCTCATCAGCGCGTGCAAGCACGATATGTCACTGAACCCTATCACCCATTTGGGATTATCGCGCAGAGGCATACTGTCCAATGTCTCAAGCAGGTGCACCGCTCCATATCCTCCACGTGAGCATAAGATGGCCTTCACGTCAGGGTCGGTGAGCGCATCCTCGAGGTCGGAAATTCTGTCGGCGAAGCTCCCGGAATAGGTGCCCTCGCGCCCGAGGGCATGGGGCGACACCTCCACCCTGTACCCGAGCTCGCGCAGCAGTTCGGCGGCGCGTGCCACATTCTCGTGATTGGTGGCCCCCGAAGGCGACAATATCACAATCTTATCGCCTTTTTCCAGCGGCTGGGGGATAATCACACTCATGCCACCTCCACCTTTATTCCGCAGGCGCGGATTTTGTCAGCCACTCTTTCCAGCTCCTCTTTCTCCACCTTCTGCAGATGCTCGGCGGGAGTTTTGCGGTCGATGGAGTAGAGCATCACCTCCCGCGGCCTGATTCGCTTGTATGCCGCCACGAGGGCTTCCACCTCCTCGGAAGTGGTGTTGTCAATCCTCTCCCCGTTGTACTCGCCGCGGAGAAGCATGGTCTGCACCACGCACCCGCTGCCAAACTGCGCCAGCTGCTCAATCACCTTTTCCGAACTCAGCGCCGCGCTGTTGGGCCTGTCGATGGCTCGCATGGTGGGGGTGATGGCCGAATCGAGTTTCAGGATATTGTTATCCACCTTGCGGAGCGCCCTGCACACACCCCCGCTGTGGAGCATGGTGGAGTTGCTGAGCACCGAGATTTTCACCTGCGGAAAATATTTGTCGCGCAGTCCGATGGTGTCCTCTATCACACCCTCAAACTCGGGATGGAGCGTAGGCTCGCCATTGCCGGAAAAGGTGATCACATCGAGCGGTTCGCCATTGGCACTCATATCGCGCAGCTTCTCCTCAAGCAGACGCTTCACATCGGCGCGGCAGGGGAGGCCGGTGGTGCCGGGTCCCTGTGCGTTGAACCCCGCCTCGCAGTACAGGCAGTCAAACGAGCATACCTTGCCGTCAATGGGCGACAGGTTCACACCCAGCGATCTGCCGAGCCGCCGCGAGTGGATGGGGCCGAATATTGTGGAATGAAACAGTACGGTTTGCATGACTCAGATATATTTATGAGGCAAATGTATAAAAATTTGCGTAATTTTGCACCATGACAAAGATTTGCATTTACGGGGCCTCAAGTGAAAATATCCCCGAACAGTATAAGGTGGCTGCCACGGAGTGCGGCGCACTGATTGCCCGCGCCGGTGCAGCGCTGGTGTGCGGCGGCGGCAAAGCCGGACTGATGCGCTGCGCCATCGACGGTGCGCTCCTCAACAACGGCACCGCCATCGGCGTGCTCCCCGACTTCATGGTGCAGAAAGGGTGGCAGCATCCCGGGCTGTCCGAGATGATTGTAGAGCCATCCATGCACGCCCGCAAAAGCCGTATGGCAGCCCTGAGCAGCGGGGTGATTGCTCTCCCCGGCGGCATCGGCACTCTCGAGGAGCTCACCGAAATCATCACCTGGCGCAAGCTCAACCTCTACACCGGCCAAGTGGTGATACTCAACATCGACGGCTTTTTCAACCCTCTGCTACAGATGTTTGAGCGCACTGCAGAGCAAGGGTTCATGTACCCCGAACACCTCTGCCTGTGGAGCGTGGCCTCCACCCCGGCCGAAGCTGTGGCCATGGCCCTCGACCCCAACCCGCAACAGAATTTTCCCCAAACCATCGCCTGATGCCCGACACCCTGTCCATAGCCGCCCCCGACACCATAGCCGCCCCCGCTGCTGAAACGCTCTGGACAGCTTCGGTGTGCCATCCCGACGAGGCCCCCACCCTTGTGGAGTCATCGGCCCGGTTCACTGTAGGCAAGCTACCGTGGTCCCACGGCATCCCGCCCGAGCCACGCGCCATGCTCCCGGGGTATGACTCCGGAGTGATATGCCTCCTGCTCGTCGCCTTCGTGCTCCTTGCCGCCAACTTCCGCCACTGCTCCACCTACCTCAAGAATCTCCCCGACAACCTCTGGAGCGTCAAGAACCGCGACAACGCTTTCTCCCCCACCCACACCCTCAGCGAAACACGCATTGTCCTCGCCCTCGTCCTCATAGTGTGCGTCATGGAGGGGATTGTGCTCTACTCCACATTCCATTCCCTCCTGCTCCCTCCCGGGTGGAGCGCCGGTGCCGGGGTGGCATTGGCCACCGGAGTGGCCGCCGCCTATTATGCCGCGCAGCTGCTGGCCTACACCGCCACAGCCCACATCTTCTCCACCGCCCGCTCGGCCAGCCTGTGGGTCAAGGGATTCAACGCCTCCCAGTCGCTCCTCACCATCTTTCTCACCATCCCCGCGCTGTGGGTGCTGTTCAATCCGGGGTCGGCGGTCACGGTGGCCATCATCTCCGCTGCGCTCTATCTTTTGGTGCGCATATTGTTTATTTGCAAAGGTTTTAGAATTTTTTACATCAATTCGTTCTCCTTAGTGTACTTTATTTTGTACCTTTGCACCCTTGAAATAGCACCCATCTTCATGTTTGTCAAGTTGGCCCGCTGTTTCGCAATATAACTTGAATCACATATCTATTCTATTCACGTGAAAGTTAAGAAGGTATTAGTATCCCAGCCCAAACCGTCGTCGGAGAAATCACCCTATTACGAAATCGCCGAAAAATACGGTGTGCAGATTGAGTTCCGCCCGTTCATCAAAGTTGAAGGCCTGTCTGCCAAGGAATTTCGTCAGTCCAAGATTTCCATCTCCGACTTCACCGCAATTATCTTTACGGCCCGCACAGCCATTGACCATTTCTTCCGCCTTTGCGAAGAGATGCGCGTCAACATCCCCGACACCATGAAATATTTCTGCACCACCGAGGCCATAGCCCTCTACCTGCAGAAATATATCCCCTATCGCAAACGCAAGATTTTCCACGGCCTCACAGGCAAGCTCGACGACCCCCAGCTCGTGGCTTCGCTCGTAAAGCACAAGAAAGAGAAATTCCTCTTTGCTGTCAGCGATGTGCACAATGATGACGCCAATGTGCTTGATGCCAACCACATCAACTACACCAAAGCGGTCATGTACCGCACTGTCAGCAACGATTTCGCCGACGGCGAGCCGTTTGATTACGACATGCTCCTCTTCTTCAGCCCCGCAGGCATTAGCTCGCTGCTCAAGAACTTCCCGGAGTTCCAGCAAAACGACATCCGCATCGGATGCTTCGGCGCCACCACAGCTCAAGCTGTCAAGGATGCCGGTCTGCGCCTTGACATCGAGGCCCCCTCGCCCAAGGCTCCTTCCATGACCGCAGCTCTCGACAACTACCTGCGCGAAGAACTCAAGAAGTGAACAACAGGCTTTACAAGAAAGAAAAACTGTGTAGCCTCACGGCTATCGACAGGCTATTCGGCCCCCGGAGCGTCCCCGATGACTCTCCGGTGGCTTCCGTTATGGCCTACCCGTGGCGCGCTGTGTGGGTTCCCGCCACCGACCGCACCTCGGTGGCCCGCTTTCTCATCTCCGTGCCCAAAAAGCGGCTGCGCCATGCCGTGGACCGCGTGAAGATGCGGCGCCGCTGCCGCGAAGCCTACCGCCTGGGGCGCACCCTGCTCCCCGCACCCTCCCCCGCCGTGGACATCGCTTTTATATATGTGGCCAACACTGTGCTCCCGTATGGCAAAACCGAGCGCGCCATGGCCAAGATGCTTTCCGCCATCGCCCGCACCGTCGCCCCCGATGAAGCAGATAGCTGACATACTGCGGAGCATCCTCACGGCCATCCTTCTGCTCCCCATATATTTCTACCGCGCCTGCATCTCGCCGTTCACCCCGCCGAGCTGCCGCTTTGTGCCCACCTGCAGCCAGTACGCCATCGAAGCCCTGCGCAAGCACGGCCCGTTCAAAGGGTTGTGGCTCGCCGTGCGCCGCATCCTGCGCTGCCACCCATGGGGAGGCAACGGCTACGACCCCGTCCCATAAACACCTTATAAGAATTATAGGAATCATAAGAATCATAAGCCCGCCTCACATGCTCTTCCCGGTAGCCGACGCCCACACCCACGCACTTGTCCACAACGCTGTGGTCAACCGCTTCCCGTTCGACCCCATGCCCCACGGCTATATATATAGTGTAGGGATCCACCCATGGCACGCCGCCGATGCCACACCCGAGCAGTGGCAATGGCTCGCGGATGCCGCCCTGCGCCCCGATGTGGTGGCCATAGGCGAAGCCGGACTCGACAAACTCTGCTCCACGCCGCTCCCTGTCCAGACCGACGCCTTCATCCGCCAGGTGCGCCTGAGCGAAAGCGTTGGCAAACCGCTTATCATCCACAATGTCCGCACCAATCAGGAAATCCTTGACCTCCGCACACGCCTGCGGCCCACCCAGCCCTGGGTGCTCCACGGCTTCCGAGGCAAGCCGGAGCTCGCGCAGATGTTTCTGCGCCGCGGATTCCACATCAGCCTTCCCCCGCGCCACAACCCCGCCACCGCAGCCGTCATCCCACCCTCACGCCTCCTCCACGAATCCGACACCCCACCTGAATCCGAATCCAGATCCAGATAAATCCTATAAGTCCTATAAATCTTATAAGACTTATAAGACTTATAAGACTCATCCGACCTATAGGACTCATCCGCCCCATCCGACTCATCCTCCCCTCTCCCGCACCCAATCCTCACCGCCATGTCACATTTTTGTAACTATCCGGCAATATTTTTATTCTCTTATCCCACAGCCATTTGCATTATCGTGTAACAACTTCGTAATAGTTTTAACATATTTTAATGTGACAATTATTTGGTTAATTCAAAAATGCGTACCTTTGTATCGTCAAACGACAAACA
>OJOK01000137.1_pt1 | contig 59963 bp, 52 predicted proteins | sample 1598051 | NCBI WGS metagenome assembly OJOK01 (sample SAMN01915205, study PRJEB22387) | human gut metagenome | isolation source: stool | host: Homo sapiens | place: USA
TTTCTTAATGACTCTTGTACTACTTCTTGTCTATTGCAATTATTTCAATGTGCTATCTTCAGTGCTTGTTGAGAGGTTTGTTTCTCAAAAGCGAGTGCAAAGGTATGGCGAATTTTTGAAACCACCAAACAATTCAGAAATATTTTTGTTCATTTTTCTTGAGTATTTTTGAGAAATACAACGATACAACTCTGTTGATAAGCGCATTGCGCAGAAATAGGCCATGACTCACATTAACCTTTATTAACCTTTGGAGCGAGTACGGAGAGGGGAAGATGCAGAAAAAAAGCAGACAATCCGGACAATCCCGATAAGCTGCAGAATGGTTGCAGGAGAATGAAAATATTGCTAACTTTGCATTTCAACAAGTGATGAACATTTATAATATACTAAAATATTTCTCCAGGCTTGGGGGGCCGCGCATGAAGATGGCGGCTCTTCTTGGTGCACACGCGTGCGGGCGCAGATATATAGGAGTGTTTCTCGACCCGGTGCTGGCGTGCAACCTGCGATGCAGGATGTGCTTTTTCAGCGACAAGGAGCAGAGCGCATCAATGCGCGGCCAAAGGATGAGCGAGGAAAGAATGGCAAAGGTGACGGAATTATTGCTGCCGCGGTGCATCAAGCTGCAGCTTGGATGCAGTGCCGAGCCCACCCTCTACACCAAGCTTCCCGAGCTTATCGCCAAGGCCAAAGGCGCAGGGGTGCCCTATATCTCCATCACCACCAACGGCCAATTGCTCACCACCGGGCTGCTCGGCAAATATGCCGAGGCGGGGCTTGACGAGGTGACACTCAGCGTGCACGGCTGGAGCCGCGACACATACGAGTATCTTATGAACGGAGCCAAATGGGAGAAATTTGCCAACGCGCTACAGGCCATAAAGGAGACTAAACGGAGCTATCCAAAGCTAAAGCTGCGCATCAACTTTGTGGCCAACGACATGAACGCCCGCGAGCTGCCGGAAATATGGAATGTCCTGAACGGCTTGAAGCCCGACATCCTGCAGATTCGCCCGGTTCAGAAGCTCGGAGATACGGACTACAACAATTTCGACCTGAATGTGCTCATGGATGAGTATCCGAGTATAATAGCCCCTATAAAAGCACGATGCAAGAAGGAAGGAATCACATGCATAGCACCTACTCCGGAGAATCTGGAGCATCTGGACAGAAACGACACATGGCTTGGCAGACGGTTGGAGGAACTGACCTACTACTATGTATCGCCCGACGGGTGCAACCATCCGGGACTGGATATGAGCAGCGGCAGCAACGACAGCTTCAAGAAATATCATAAGCGCGAGCGTACAGCCGGCAGACTGTGGCACGACATCCTCCACGGTCCAAATAGCGGGAAAAGCGATGTGAAAAACACCAAGAAACTCAATTACCATATAGATTAGCCTGAATTTACGATATGACACCATTTGTACACCTGCACGTACACACACAATACTCGCTGCTCGATGGCCAGAGCGGGGTGCCCAACCTTGTGGACAAGGCACTCGCCGACGGAATGGCCGGCATAGCCATCACCGACCACGGCAATATGTTTGGCGTGAAGGAGATATACAACTATGTGAACGGCGGCTGCCTGAAAGGGTACAAAAAGAAACTTGAAAAGGCCGAAAAGAGTGGCGACACCGCCAAGGCCGAAAAGATAAAGGGATGGATTGACCGGATCAAGAACAAGGATTTCCGCCTCATCATCGGGTGCGAGATGTATGTGGCCAACGGCGACCTGCACGAACGCTCCGACAAGCGCGACACCGGACGCCACCTCGTGGTTCTCGCCAAGAACGAAACCGGCTATAAAAATCTTATAAAGTTGGTGTCAAAGGCTTGGACAGAGGGATTTTATTCCCACCCGCGAACCGACAAGAAAGAGCTCGCCGAGCATCGCGAGGGGCTGATTGTGGCCTCGGCCTGTCTTGGTGGCGAGATACCCAAACTGATAGCTCACGGAAACATCGAGCAAGCCGAGCAAGCAGTGCAATGGTGGAAAGAGATATTCGGCGATGATTACTACATAGAGCTGCAGCGCCACCGCACCGACAAACCCGGCGGCAACACCTCCACCTATCCGATACAGGAGCGTGTGAACCCCGAGCTGATAAGGATAGCGCGCAAATTCGGCATCAAGCTGATAGCCACCAATGATGTGCATTTTGTGAACGAAGAGGATGCCGAGGCCCACGACCGATTGATATGCGTAAGCACCAACAACTACCTCTCCGATCCCGACCGAATGCGCTACACCAAGCAGGAGTGGATGAAAAGCCAGCAGGAGATGAACGATATATTTTCGGACATCCCCGAAGCACTCGAAAACACTCTTGAGATAGTGAAGAAAGTGGAGCATTACTCCATCGACCACGGCCCCATCATGCCGTTCTTTGAAATCCCGACAGAGTTTGGCACCGAGGAGGAATACCGCTCACGCCTCACAGAGCAGGATCTCTTTGACGAGTTCACCCGCGATGAAAACGGCAATGTGGTGCTCAGCCAAGAAGATGCCGAGGCCAAAATCAAGAAGCTCGGAGGGTATGACAAGCTGTATCGCATAAAATTTGAAGCCGACTATCTGGCCAAACTTGCCTACGAGGGAGCCAAGAAAAGGTACGGTGACCCCTTGAGCGAGGAGATGATGGAGCGCATAAAGTTTGAGCTCCATATAATGAAGACAATGGGCTTTCCCGGCTACTTCCTTATCGTGCAAGACTTTATCAATGCCGCCAGGCAGCAGCTCGGGGTGAGCGTCGGCCCGGGCAGAGGATCGGCAGCGGGGAGCTGCGTGGCCTATTGCCTCGGAATCACACAGATTGACCCTGTGAAATACGACCTTCTGTTTGAGCGTTTCCTCAACCCCGACCGTATATCACTGCCCGATATCGATATCGACTTCGATGATGACGGACGCGCCGATGTGCTCCGCTATGTGACCAACAAATATGGCGAGGCCAACGTGGCCCATATCATCACCTACGGCACAATGGCAGCAAAATCGGCCATCAAGGATGTGGCACGCATAGAGCAACTGCCGCTCAGCGAAAGCGACCGTCTCACCAAGCTGATACCCAAGCGCATGCCCACAGTGGACGGCAAGGAGCTGAAGCCCAACCTTGACAATATCTACAACTATGTGCCGGAATTTGGCCCTGAGCTGCAGAGCAACAATCCACTGGTGCGGGAAACTCTCCAGTATGCTAGGGCGCTCGAAGGAACCGTGCGCAACACAGGCGTACACGCTTGCGGAGTGATTATATGCCGCGACAACATCACCGACTGGGTGCCGGTGTCAACAGCCGTGGACAAAGCCTCCGACTCCAAAGAGAAAATCATCGTCACTCAGTATGAAGGACGCGTGATTGAGGAAACCGGGCTTATCAAGATGGACTTCCTCGGGCTGAAAACCTTGTCAATCATCAAGGAAGCGGTAGCCAACATCAAGCAGACAAGAGGAGTGGAGCTGGATATGGAGGCCATACCTATCGATGACCCCAAGACCTACGAGCTATACAGCAAAGGGCAGACAGTGGGCACATTCCAGTTTGAGTCGGCGGGTATGCAGAAATATCTGCGCGAGTTGCAGCCGAGCACCTTCGAGGACCTCATTGCGATGAACGCGCTCTACCGTCCCGGCCCCATGGACTATATCCCCGACTTCATCGCCCGAAAACATGGACGCGCACCGATAGAATACGACATCCCGGTGATGGAGAAATACCTCAAGGACACCTACGGAGTGACTGTGTATCAGGAGCAAGTGATGTTGCTCTCGCGCCTGCTGGCCAACTTCACGCGCGGCCAGAGCGACACTCTCCGCAAGGCCATGGGTAAGAAAATGATTGAGAAGATGAACGAGCTCAAGGCATTGTTCCTGCAAGGCGGTCAGGCCAACGGCCACGACCCGAAAGTGCTGGAAAAAATATGGGCCGACTGGGAGAAGTTCGCATCCTACGCATTCAACAAGAGCCACGCCACATGCTACAGCTGGGTAGCATTCCAGACAGCATATCTCAAAGCCAACTATCCGGCTGAATACATGGCGGCTGTGCTGAGCCGCAACCGCAACGATGTGGAGAAGATGAGCGGCTTCATCGACGAGTGCAAGAAGATGCACATACGCGTCAAGGGGCCGGATGTGAACGAATCGTTCGCCAACTTCGGTGTCAACTCCAAGGGCGACATCCGCTTCGGACTCGCCGCCATCAAAGGCGTGGGCGAGAACGTGGTGGCCGACATCATCGCCGCACGAAAAAAAGGAGGCCCGTTTGAGTCAATCTACGACTTCGTGGAGCGTGTGCCCTACTCGTCGCTCAACCGCCGCATCATGGACGCCCTGGCCTACGCCGGCGGCTTTGACTGCTTCAGCGACAGCGTGCAGCGCGAGGATTTCTTTGAGAAAAACAACAAAGGCGAATCATTTTCGGAAGCAGTGCTCAAATACGGCCAGCTGTATCAGCTTGACAAACAAAACAAAAGCATGTCGCTATTTGGCGACGACGATGAGAGCATGACCATAGCAGGCCGTCCCGCAGTGATTCCGGCACTGCGATGGGTTGACACCGTGCGCCTGGAAAAGGAACGCGAACTGGTGGGCACCTACCATTCGGCCAACCCGCTTGACCCATACTATATGGAGCTGCGGTTCGGCACCACACCGCTCAAACAGTTTGCCGAGGACGCCCCGGAGGAAGGGAAAGAGTATCTGCTGGGAGGCATGGTGACCGAGTTCACATCGCGTCCGTCGAAAAACGGCGGCTTCTTCGGCATACTCAAAATCCAGGACTACACCGGCTCAGCCGAATTCATGCTGTTCGGCCAGGATTATATCAACTACCACAACTTCGGTGTCATAGGCACCCCGGTGCTGATCAATGGCCAATATGGCAGAAGGTTCAAAACCAGTGACATCAAATTCCAGATTGGCGGTGTGCGGCTGCTCCAGACCATCAAAGGCACCCTGATACGCGGCATAGTGATAGACCTCGACGCCGACAATATTTCCGATGCCATTCACGGCATGCTCCAAGAGCATCTTAAAACATCCGATGAAAACACCGGCACATTGTCATTCCGCATCCACGACCGCAGCATCGGGCGCACACTTCTGTTCAACTCCCCGATAAAAATCCCCATCAACAAAGACCTGATGGAGAAGCTTGACGATATGGAGATAGAATTTTCGCTACTCAAAAAGACCGATTGATGGATTGATTGGCAACAAAAATTAGTACCTTTGCAACCTCAACCAACATAAACAATATTCAACCAACATAAAAGAACTATGGCATACGAATTTACTGACTCCAACTACAAGGAGGCAATCGAATCGGGACATCCGGTAGTGATCGATTTCTGGGCCACATGGTGCGGCCCCTGCATGAGAATGGCACCCATCGTTGACGAGATGGCGCAGGAGTTTGCCGACAAGGCCGTGATCGGAAAATACAACATTGACGAACAGAGCGAACTCAGCACCGAGTGCCGCATCATGAGCATCCCCACAATCTTGTTTTTCAAAAATGGTGAGCAGGTGCGCGAACTGCGCCTCGCCGGCTCACAGACACGCGAGAAACTTCGCGAGCATATCGAAAAGCTCATCAATCTGTAATCCAGAGCCAAACAAGCGGGAGGTAAGCACTAAACAGGGTGTTTACCTCCCGCTCGTTTTATTTTGGCATAAGGGATCAACCAAACATGGCCTCAGAGGGCATCCGCAATATTTCTGCTACACACGCCCATCCCCGTTGATGAGGATGAGATGGCTACGATGCGTAGTCGGGAGTTGGTGGACGGATTTGTCTTTCAGCAGGGACTCTCGAGGGATTCCGTTGCAAAGTCAACAAATTTTATTTAATTTTGCGTCTGAAGCCTCGATAAATCCGTATTTATGGCTAAAATTATCGTTCAAAACACAAACATTACAATCATATCTGTCAACGGAGATGACTACATATCGCTGACAGACTTGGCACGTCATAAGAGCGATGAGCCAAATGCGGTTATTGCCAATTGGATGCGTAATCGCAATACAATAGAGTATTTAGGGATATGGGAGCAACTCTACAATCCTAATTTTAAACCCATCGAATTCGAGGGGTTTAGAATGCAAGCCGGGTTAAATGCCTTTACCCTCTCACCAAAGAAGTGGATTGAGACCACTGATGCGGTAGGCATAATTGCGAAGTCTGGTCGCTATGGCGGCACATATGCCCATAAAGATATCGCTTTCAAATTTGCAAGCTGGATTTCAGTTGAATTTGAACTATACATAGTTAAGGAGTTTCAGCGGCTAAAAGAGGAGGAGCAAAAGCAGATTGGGTGGTCAGCAAAACGAGAATTGTCAAAGATCAATTACCGCATCCATACTGACGCTGTCAAATATAACCTTATTCCTACTGAAATCACCAAGGCTCAGGCAAGCATAATCTATGCAAACGAGGCAGATGTGCTCAATATGGCTATGTTTGGAATGACAGCCAAGCAGTGGCGTGACTCCAACCCCGACCACAAAGGTAACATACGAGACTATGCGTCCATAAACGAACTTATATGTTTGTCAAATATGGAAAACCTCAATGCCGTATTCATTGAGCAGGGAATGCCTCAACCGGAGCGTTTAATTAAACTCAATCAGATTGTCATTCATCAGATGAGCGTGCTGGAAAGCAATGAAAACGGACATAAACTACTGAAATGATTATTAGTAGAACGCTGTCGCCTGCTGCCATCCAACGTGTAGTGGCTTAAGGTTCCTTGAAAGAGCAGGAGGTCGCGGTTATTCCCGATTGCCCGAAAGGTTCACCACCACCGAGAGCATCGCCATCGCCGAGAGTACCTTTCAATGATTCGAAGATATGGCTCGTAAACTCCTTGAAAAGATGGGCTTTCGTCAGCCTCAAGCCAAGAAAGGCAAAGTCTTGCATCATTAGTCTTACTCCCTAAACACAGTTCAGCCCGGCGAAAGATTTATTCTCTCGTCGGGCTAACACAGTATTTTTCCATTAACATTTGTGGAATATGTCTTTGGGACGAAGATGGATAATAATCATTTATAATATATATGATTATTCAATGGGTCAAGGATAACAATCCCATTTTTGAAAAATGAAGGGCCGACACAACCCAATTCATCAGTATCCACAATTTTATTTGTGATACCGATGGAGAACCCTGTTTTGGATTTATCCCCAATTTTGCACCAACCTGCAAAAATTCCTTGTCCGACAATATTGCCTGACTTATCTCTTGATGTCTGTATCTTGAATTTATTCTTTTTCAGTGCCGGGAGCATAGTATTCCTAAAAAAGAAAACACTTGAACCATTGCCAAGGTCAAAATTAAATTTGCCGGATTGAATCAACTGGTGGCCTTGACCATCGTTTAGTTCCATAGTAGCCTCAAAAATCGGCATGGGGTCATTCTCTACAAGTGCATACGTGTGCATTTTGTCCAGATTCACATCTTCGTGTCGAACAAAATCAAGTACATTTTTCTTGAAGTCAAAACGGATTAAAGATGCCATAGTGTCGGTCTCGTTTTTAAGTAGATTGACCGGCAATGTGACATAATCCTCATGTGTGTCAACAACAAAGACGCGCCCTTCGTAAATCAAATCGCCGACGGGCACTTTGCCTTTCAGCAGTTTTGCAATTCTACGCTTGGTTCTGTCCGTGCGCAAGTACTCCTCCCTATCAAGTGTGATTTCTTCAAGAGGTAGCGAAGCAAGAATTGTATTATACCATTCCTCACTTACAACCATTCCGTGAAATCCAGTCTCTACAAAAACGGGAGTATTGCCATTGCCGTTGACGGAAGCATCGGTATAGTAATGCCCATTCTTCTTTACCAACTGAAAAGATGTTTGGCAAAGTACTTCGGGAACACAATACGACACAGCATATAAAAGTACGGGAATTAGTTTGATGAACCGTCCCACTGCGTCGCCGGCGAAATATTTATTCCGATTCATTTCCTCTTATGTGGATAGCACCTGGCTCCTTGAAAACAATCGGCAGAGCAACGCCTATGCGATGTTTCTTTGGAGTGCAATATTTGACACGGAAACTTGGCAGAGTATTTACAAGCCTTAAAGCCTCGGCATTGGCAGCGTCATTTTTGCTTGGTCTAATAACTTTTGGGTCGGTAACTGTGCCGTCGGGCTGAACATAGAAGCTGACAACCACTCTTTCACTACCTTTATACCCCTCAGGTATTCGGATATTAGCCACTAACCATTCTTTGAGCTTTCCATTGCCTCCGGGAAATTCACAAATGGGATCATAGTTTACCCAAAGATCTTTCGTTGCTTCTTTTACATCGGCTTTTAATTTTGCAAGGTCTTCAGAAGAGATTGTAATGAATACAGCGCGGTTTCCATACTCATCGTTTTTCACTTCCATCTTTAAGATTGAGTCAGCATCAACCATTTCAGGATTAGCCCCGGCAATCCATTCGTCGTTGAAATAATAAAACGCTGTTTTGTTGTCCTGCTCCGTGAGTGGAAATTGGATTTCTTTGAAAATGCTGTCATTCCCGCAACAGTTTTGTGCGAACACAAAACAAGTTTGAATGATGAATAAAGAAAGTACAAGAAGTTTTTTCATAAACAGAGATTTTTTCTTCCGGCAGCTCTACGGAAAAATGTCGCGACAGACAAGTGCCTATCAACCGCAAAGTTACTAAATTATTTGAATCAGGAATGTGCTAACCGAAAAAATCCAAGAATTTCACCGAAAACAAATCCAAATAATATATCATTGTCGGGCGAACAAAGCCACAGCGGGCCCGCCGATTGGCGAGCCCGCTGCTATATAACATCACTGAGTATCAGTCCACTTTGTCAAGATGGTGTCCCATGCGCTCCTTTTTGGTGTGCATATAGAACCTGTTGTACTGATTAGGCTCAATTTCAATAGGCACATTCTCCACTACAGTCAAGCCGTACCCTTCGAGTCCAATGCGCTTCACAGGATTGTTGGTCATCAGGCGCATCTTTTCAACGCCGAGCAGATGAAGAATCTGCGCGCCCACGCCATAGTCGCGCTCATCGGCCTTGTGGCCCAGATGAAGATTGGCGTCCACGGTGTCAAGCCCCTCCTCCTGAAGCTTGTAAGCCTTAATCTTTTCCATAAGGCCGATACCGCGCCCCTCCTGGTTGAGATAGAGAATCACGCCACGGCCCTCCTTCTCCACCATCTTCATGGCCTGATGGAGCTGGTCGCCGCAATCGCAACGCTGTGAGCCGAAAATGTCGCCGGTGGCACATGAGGAGTGGACCCTGACAAGCACAGGCTCACCCGAAGCCACATCGCCCTTGATGAGAGCTATATGCTCCAGACCGCTGCCTTTCTGGCGGAAAGGTATGAGACGGAAATGACCGTAGTCGGTGGGCATATCAACCTCCACGCCCTGCTCCACAAGCGATTCGGTGCGCAGACGGTAGGCGATAAGGTCGCGGATGGAGATAAGGTGCAGCCCCCATTCATCAGCTTTTTTGCGCAGCTGAGGCAAACGCGCCATAGTGCCGTCCTCATTGAGGATTTCAATCAGGGTGGCGGCGGGAAACAGACCCGCAAGACGGGCAAGGTCAACGCCGGCCTCGGTGTGTCCCGGACGGCGGAGCACACCCTCGTCCTGGGCATAGAGAGGGTGGACATGGCCCGGACGGCCAAACGATTCAGGCTTGCTGGCAGGGTCAGCGAGAGCACGGAGTGTGGCAGCGCGGTCGTGAGCCGACACACCTGTGGTGCACCCTTCAAGTTTATCGATGGTGATGGTGAACGGAGTGCCGAGCATCGAAGTGTTGTCCTCCACCTGATGCGGCAAACCGAGCTCCCTGCAGCGGGAAATGGTGAGAGGGGCACACAACTCCCCACGGGCATTGGTAATCATGAAATTCACATGCTCGGGAGTCACTTTTTCAGCGGCCATGATAAGGTCACCTTCATTCTCGCGATCCTCGTCATCCACTACAATCACGAATTTGCCGTTGCGGAAATCCTCAACAGCCTGTTCTATTGTGTCAAATTTGATGTCGCTCATATATGTTTATATATTATTTTATCATTGTTTCGAGAGATGCCGCCACGCTTTCCACCTTGCTCACCTCGGAGCGCAGCTTCCTGAGCGAGCGGAGAGCCACCAGATAAACCGGCAATCCCACCGGAAAGCAGATGATAGCCAGCCACCCGAGCGCTTTGATGCCCGCAGGACGATATATCCACAGACTGCGGAGAATGGGCAATTCGTTGAGCATCGCCACCACCTTGGGATTGCGGCTATTGGAGATATAATCCACCGCCTGCTCCACCTGCGAGCGCAGCTCAGCAAGCCCGGCCCGGTTGTAACCGTTCAGCCAGTAGGACACATAGGACGGCACAGCCGGGTTGCCGGCAAGAAACCGCGAGCAGCTGTGGCGCAATCCGTCAAGCATTTCGTGCACACGCTGCGGCTCGACAGTGACCATGGCCAGCTCCTTGAACTCAAGCGAGCGTTTCTCCACCTTGCCGGTGATGCGGCGCAGGAAATTGACATACGCGTCCTTGTTGAACACCGCCGAATCGCGCATCGCCTTGTAGGTGAAGAACACACCCAGCGGAAGCAGCACCGCACTGCTGAGCCACATCCCTTCCCACACGGCAATCTTGCCCTCACGCGCCATTTTGTAGCCGGTATTGTCGATTATATAGTAGAAAATAAACAAAAACACACTGATTACCAGCGGCATACCCAATCCACCCTTGCGGATGATGGCCCCGAGCGGAGCCCCGATGAAAAAGAATATGATGCAGGCAAACGACAGTGTGAACTTCTTTTGCAGCTCGATGGCATGGCGGCGGATGGTGCGGCGGTCGTCCGACATTGTCAGCCCCTTGAACTCATAGGAAGCCTTGGCCATACGCGCCTTATTGACAGCCTGATTGAGATAGTTGACCATAGCGCCCGAGCTTGCCCCGCGAAACACCGAATCCACATCCACCGGCTTGGCAATCGGCACATCATGATTACGTGTGCGCGTCACCTGACCGTTCTCCACCTTGGTGGAATAGTAGTCGATTCCCACCCTCGGAGCCTCAAGCACCTCACGTCCATACAGCTCGCCGACAGAGTCCACGCGATGGTTGATGGAATCGATAGTGGCCTGAAGCTCAGATATATTCTTGCCCACATACTGATTGCGCATCCCATCCTCATCCATGCGGTTGAAGTTGGCATCGAAAGTCACCAGTATCTCTTTGAGGTCGAATGTCTCGCGCCGGTAGGGCACATTGTTCATATTGGCTGCCGCATCGCGAAGATTTTCAAACGATTCGCCCTGCCACAATGTAAGAAACAGGTGGGTCTTGTCCTCAGTCATAGCCAGTTTGCCTGAGTCAGCGAGAATCACGCTGGCGTTGTCAAACCCCTTGCTCACATCGTAGATCATCATGTCGTAGAGGATGCCGGTGTCTGGATTTTTCTTGGCCACATAAAGATTGTATCCCGGAATCTGGTCATAGAACACCCCTTCGGGAATCTCCACCTCCGGCGATTTCTGGCGCACAGAATAGATGAGAGTCCACATTTTGGTCTGAGCCACCGGGAGCACATCGTTCTGGAAAAAGAATGCACCGATAGCTATCAGCACCATGAGCACAATCAGTGGACGCATCACCTTGAGCAACGACACTCCACTGGCCTTGATGGCAGTGAGCTCAAACCGCTCACCGAGGTTGCCGAAAGTCATGAGCGAAGCAAGCAGAATGGCAAGCGGGAGCGCCATGGGAATCATGGTGAGGGCGGCGTAGAAAAACAGCTCGCCTATCACATTCACCTCAAGCCCCTTGCCTACAAGATCGTCGATGAAGCGCCACAAAAACTGCATCATCACGATGAAAAGACATATAAAAAAGGTCATGACGAACAGAGGCACAAAGCTCTGCAGCATGAACGTATATAGTCTTTTGATTCTAAACATACCTTATACATATTTCAGGCACGCAAAGGTAAGCATTTTTCAGCAAACGGGCACACCTACGGCAGCGAAGAATGAATTTTTACGAGCTTTTTGGCAAATGATGTTTTGAGGGGTAAAGATAAATATGTAATTTTGCAGTTAGAAAAACGCTTTTATCCATCACGCAATCTAATCACCATTTATGTCACGAGTGCATTTTGACAACCTTGACTGCAAGATACTTAAAATGCTTGCCCGAAACGCCCGCAAGCCATTTCTTGAAGTAGCACGCGAATGCAATGTGTCGGGGGCAGCCGTCCACCAACGCATCCAGAAGCTCACGCAGCAGGGAGTAATCCAAGGGTTTGAAACTTTAATCAACCCCTCGTCAGTGGGGTATGACACCTGTGCCTACATTGGCATTTTCCTCACCGACCCCTCATCGTTTGACGCTGTGATGGAGGGCGTGAAGCAGATTCCGGAAGTGGTGGAATGTCACTGCACTACCGGCAAGTACGACCTGCTCCTCAAAATGTATGCCCGCACCAATGACCATCTGCTCCATATAATCCGCGAAAGGATTCAGCCATTATCATCGGCACGAACCGAAACTATCATCTCGTTCAAGGAAGAGTTCAAGAGGCAGGTGCCGATTGAGCTTGATTGACAACATCTACAAAATGAACATACTGAATATGGATGCACTGCTCGGCGATGCGTGCCAATGGGCCAAGGAAGCCGGGGCAGTGCAGCTTGAGTATTTTCGCGGCAACCGGCTCGATATCCACACCAAGCTCGGCGAGAGCGATATAGTGACAGCTGCCGACAAAGCATCGGAAGCAGTGATTTTAGGACATATACGCTCCAAATACCCCGACCATGCCATCCTCTCCGAAGAGAGCGGCGACAACGGCCACCTGAGCCGTGTGCGCTGGGTGATTGATCCGCTCGACGGCACCACCAACTTCAGCGAGGGGTTGCCGATATTCGCGGTGTCGATAGGCGTGGAGGTGGATGGAGAACCTTGCATCGGCGTGGTTTACGCTCCCTACCTCAATGAAATGTTCACCGCCGTCAAAGGCAAAGGTGCATATCTCAACGGCAACCCTATCGCCCCACGGCGCAACGGCATCATGGAGCGTGCTGTGGTGAGCACCGGCTTCCCGGTAGACAAAGCCACCAACCCCGACAACAATCTTGACAATGTAGCCCGCGTGCTCCCGCTGGTGCGAGGTTTGCGACGCCTTGGCTCGGCGGCAATGGACCTCTGCTATGTGGCTGCCGGGTATCTTGACGGATATTGGGAACTCAACCTGCATGAATGGGATGTGTGCGCCGCCACTGTGATATGTCACGAAGCCGGTGCCAAGACCAAACGGTGGCGCACCGACCGCGAGGTGTGCCTCGTTGCCGCCACTCCGGAGATTTTCACCCAACTTATGCCGCTGCTTGACACCAAGCCATGCTCCTCCCTACCCTTATGGACAAAATAGAAATTTTCAACTCCGTTGGAGTTTGCTCCACCGAGGCTTTGAGAAAGATGGCCGATGAGGCACAGAAACCATACGTGATGATATGCACCGGGCCAACGATGCCTGAAGTCTCTCACCGACAGCTCCTCCGATGGGCGCAGGTGGCCGATGACACCGGTGCGGCACTGCTCTACTCCGACCATTGGCTCACTGCCGACAACGGCACCGTTCAGCTACGCCGCTGCTGCGACTACCAGCCCGGCAGCCTGCGCGATGATTTCTATTTCGGGCCCCTGCTGATGGTGCGCACCGATTTGCTTCGCAGAGTTGCGAAACAGATGGATACCGGTTATCATGCCGCCGGGGTTTACGACCTGAGGCTGAGGTTGAGCCGCATAGGCACTATATGGCACATCAGCGAACCGCTGTATATTGTGCCATTGGCCGACGGACGCAAAAGCGGCGAAAGGCAGTTTGACTACGTTGACCCACGCTGCCGCGAGAGCCAGCTGGAGATGGAGCAGGCTGTCACCGCCCATCTCAAAGCCATCGGCGCATGGCTCGCCCCGACATTCGAGCATGCCGACCCCGGAACACGATGGCCGGTGGAAGCATCGGTAATCATTCCGGTGCGCAACCGCGAGGCCACCATCGGCGATGCCGTAAAGAGTGCCCTGGGTCAGGAGTGTGATTTTGACTTCAATCTGATTGTGGTGGACAACCACAGCACCGACGCCACAGCGCAGGTGCTTGCCGGAATCCACGACCCACGGCTTATAGTGCTCACTCCCGAAGGCACTCACCATGGCATAGGCGGCTGCTGGAATCTGGCCCTCAACCATGAATGTTGCGGCAAGTATGCGGTGCAGCTCGACAGCGACGACCTCTATTCGGGCCGCGACACCCTGCAGAGGATTGTTGACAAGTTCCACAGCTGCGACTGCGGAGCCGTGATAGGTTCTTACCAACTCACCGATTTCTCGCTCAATCCGCTCCCACCCGGACTGATTGACCACAAAGAGTGGACCGAAGAGAACGGCCGCAACAATGCCCTGCGCATCAATGGACTCGGAGCACCGAGAGCGTTTGTCACAGCCATCGCCCGACGGTGCGCAATGCCCGATGTGAGCTACGGCGAGGATTATGCCCTGTGCCTTAGCATTTCGCGCCGATATAGGATTGAACGCATCTACCAACCGCTGTATCTTTGCCGCCGCTGGGAAGGGAACACTGATGCAGCACTGTCGCCCGATGCTGAGAACCGCAACAACCACTACAAGGACTCGCTGCGTACCCAGGAGCTGAGAGCAAGGATAGCATTGTCAAAGACAGATGGCCGAAAAAAGCATTGACTATAAGCAGTTTTTCTGCCGCCAGCTTGAAGCCTGGCCCGAATGTAGGGAGCGATATGATGCGCTCCGCTATGTCTGCACCCGGCAGCTCGACCTTGGCGATTGCGTGGTGACGCTTCAGCACAACCCTGCGCGGGCACGCTCAAGCGCTGCCAGGATTGATGCCGCTGCCATTGCAGCCCGGGGTTGCTTCCTTTGCCGCGGGGCGCGTCCTGAAGAGCAGATGGCCATGACGGTGGACGGTTACGAACTGTTGGTCAACCCCTACCCTATTTTCCGCGAGCATTTCACCATTGTGGCGCAACGGCATCAGCCGCAGATGATTGTCGGCAAGCTGCACGATTTCGTGACATGGACAGAGCGGCTGGATGGATTGACGCTGTTCTACAACGGTGCCCAATGCGGAGCTTCGGCTCCCGACCACCTGCATTTTCAAGCAGCACCAAGCTCCATGTTCCCGCTATGGCAATGGATTGATTCACACTGTATCCCTCTCGCCCCAAAGTATATACTCTGCCATTCCGAGACCGAAGCCGAGGCTGTGCTGCACAGGCATCCGGCAAACGACGGCGGGGAGCCCCCGGTCAACATCCTTGCCAGGACAACCGCCACCGGCCTGCAAATTGTGATTGTGCCGCGACGGAGACACCGTCCGGCCTGCTACGGCACTGAAGGCGATGATTGCGTGCTGCTGAGCCCGGCCTCCGTGGACATGGGCGGCGTATGGATATTGCCCCGGGAAATTGATTTCAAATCCCTTTCGGCGGAGAAACTCAAAGAGATAATTTCTGAAACCACATATCGAGCAGATGAATTACAATAACGAGCCCACTGTGAGCGTGGGGATTATGGAAGCCGACTCCATCAGGCTCACTCTCCACGGAGAGTTTTTGGATGGCAACGGCTCTATTATGAGCGGCGAACTCACTGTGGCCGACCCGATTGAGCTGCACCCCACCGACAACGGCTGCCGCACCACGCTCCATGATGTGGTGATTGGCAAGAATTTCCATTGGCAGCAAAGGATGGAGCAGCTGTTTGAAGGCTCGTTTCGCATCGTTCGCGCTCCCAATGGCCACCTGATTGCCATCAACGACTTAGGGGTGGAAAAATATCTGCGCAGCGTCATCAGTTCGGAGATGAACGCCAACGCGCCACTTGAATTTCTCAAAGCTCATGCAGTGATCTCGCGAAGCTGGCTGCTCGCCCAGATGCAACATTCCCGAAAGCCGCAGTGCGAGGGGATGGTGAGTACCGACCATGAACTGATCAAATGGTATGACCGCGATGACCACGCTCTGTTTGATGTGTGCGCCGACGACCATTGCCAGCGCTACCAGGGCGTGAGAGAGGATATGCCGCAAACCGTCGCCATGGCTCTTGAACAGACTCAGGGCGAGGTGCTCACATACAAAGGCGTTCTTTGCGATGCCCGGTTCTCGAAATGCTGCGGCGGGGCAATGGAACGGTTCTCCACCTGCTGGGGCAATGAGGATATGGTGTATCTCGCGGCAAAACGTGACAGCGACACCCACCTCCGCCTCCCCGACCTCACCGATGAGCAGGAAGCACGCCAATGGTGCCTCTCCACCCCGCAGGCATGGTGCGCTGAAGCCACGCCGCAACTGCTCGCAAGAGTGCTCAACGGCTACGACCTTGACACACCCGATTTCTACAGATGGCGTGTGGAATATTCCGCCGGAGAACTTGCCGCTGTTCTGCACGAAAAAAGCGGTATTGATTTCGGCATAATCAAAAGCATTGTGCCTCTCCATCGCGGCCCCTCGGCCAGAATCGACCGCCTGGAGATTGTAGGCACCAAGCGTTCCATGATTGTAGGCAAAGAGTTGGAAATACGCAAATGGCTCTCAAAAAGCCATCTCTACAGCTCGGCTTTCGCAGTGGATGCCCTGGATCCGGATACCGACGGTATCCCCCGCCGATGGGTGTTCAACGGTGCCGGATGGGGCCATGGCGTGGGACTTTGCCAGATTGGTGCCGCTGCAATGGCTGATGCCGGTAAACAGTACCGTGACATCCTGAGCCACTACTATCCCGAATCAGCAATAACCGTACTCTACTGATATGCGAACCGGCGGAAACGGATGGCGATGGGTGCCGACGCTCTATTTTGCCGAAGGGGTGCCATATGCTGTGGTCATGACCCTGTCGGTGATCATGTACAAACGCCTCGGGGTGGGAAATGCCGACATCGCCCTCTACACCTCCTGGCTCTATCTCCCATGGGTGATAAAGCCGCTGTGGAGCCCGATTGTGGATATGTTCGGCACCCGACGACGCTGGATTTTGTGGATGCAATGGGCCATAGCAGCCGGATTCTCCGCAGTGGCGTTCGCTTTGCCCTCCTCGGCATGGTTCGGCTGCACTCTCGCAGCCTTTTGGGCGGTGGCTTTCCTGTCGGCCACCCACGATATTGCCGCCGACGGCTACTACATGCTTGCCCTGCCGCAGAAAGAGCAGTCATTCTTTGTGGGGATACGCACCACTGTCTATCGCATAGCCATGATCATCGGCCAGGGTGGCCTCGTGGCAGTGGCCGGATGGATGGAGATGAGCCTCCCGAATGGCAATGCCGGGACACCGTGGATGGTAGTTTCAGCCATTCTTTCGGGCCTGTTCGTGCTCCTTGCGCTGTGGCACACATTAGCCCTCCCGCGAGCCACGGACGACAAAGCAGAACGGCGCATATCCACCATCGGCCGGGCACTCAAGGAGTTTGGCCACATCTTCGCGAGTTTCTTCAAGAAAAAACATGTGACCACAGCGTTGCTGTTCATGCTCCTCTACCGCTTTCCCGAAGCCATGCTGGTGAAGCTTATAAGCCCGTTTCTGCTCGACTCCCCCGAAGTGGGCGGCCTCGGCTTATCCACCTCCGAAGTGGGTATATGCTACGGCACCGTAGGCATGGCAGCCCTGATGCTGGGTGGCATTGCCGGAGGTATCGTGGTGTCACGCGGCGGTCTTGCCCGATGGATGCGCCCGATGGCGTGGAGTATGTCGCTCACCTGCGGAGTGTTTGTATATCTCAGCATGGCCGGAACGGTCAGCGTGCCGGTGATATACGGATGCGTGGCACTTGAACAGGCGGGTTACGGGTTTGGTGCCACAGCCTACACCATGTATCTCATCTTCTACAGCCAGGGACCCAACAAAACCGCACACTATGCCATCTGCACCGGTATTATGGCTCTCGGCATGATGCTCCCCGGCATGATGGCCGGGATGGTGCAGGAGACGCTGGGCTATGAGCTGTTCTTTTGGGTGGTGATGTTCTGTTGCGCTCTCACCATCGGCATGGCAATGATAGCGAAAGTACCTGAAAATTTTGGGAGAAAAGTGTGATTTATATATATTTGCGCTTGTGAAAAATCTGCTTCTATCCATAATGCTGATAGTTCTGCTTGCCGGATGCGGCGGCAGCAGCGACAGCGGCACGGACATCGACACCATCCCCATTCCCGAAGTGGAGCTTGAGCTGCCGGAGGTCCCGGAGCCTCCGGTGCCGGTTTACCGTCCGCTCGACCACGACATTCAGGATATGCAGCAGGCTCTGGAGTTCATGAACAGTTCCGTGTTTGCCGACGAGTATGCCAAAGGGGTGATTCCGCTGATTGCCGAGCAGAGTGTGGAGTACGCCCAACGACTGCTGATGAACAGACACCGCCACTTTGTGATTGTTGACAAACGCTCCATGAATGTGATTCTATACAACCGCTTCGGTGTGGAGATAGAGCGCTACCGTATGTGCTGCTCACGCAACTATGGCACCAAGCACGCCCGGCGCGACAACCGCACACCCGAAGGATTCTTCTCCGCCGGACTCACCTACGACTCCACCGACTGGCTATATACAGATGACGACGGCCGCACCTCCCAAGTGAAAGGACAGTTCGGACCACGGTTCATCCGCATCACCAACCCCGTCACCACACAAGTCGGGATACACGGCACTTGCGCCCCCTGGTCGCTCGGCGGACGCTCAAGTCACGGCTGCATCCGCATACACAACGACAACATTCTCAAGCTCGTGGAGTATGTCACCCAAGGCATGCCAATAATCATCAACCCCTCCGACAAGGATCAGCAGGTGAACCGCGAGGAAGGGTATGAGGTGGTGCAGCTGACACTCAAAAAATCCCACGGGAACAAAACTCCGGCAAGCACACCACAAAAATTTTCGCCCGACTCACTCAAATCCACCGGGCACCGTAGCGACACCGTGCCGGAATGCGAAATACCCCTTCCCCTTGAGCCCTCGCCTCGCGACTCCTCATCCATTGACTTGACCATAATTCCACCACAACAATACTGATATGAAGCAAATCATACTCTTCATCCTATTCTCCGTCATCTCCCTCGCAACACTACATTCCGCCAACCCCACAAAAGTATATGTGCTCCGGATTGACGACGAAATCGGCTCCACCACATGGCAATACACCGCCAATGCTCTCCGCGAGGCCGACCTCCACAACGCCGACATGCTCGTGGTGCACCTCAACACCTACGGCGGCTCAGTGATGCACGCCGACAGCATACGCACTGCCCTGCTCCATTTCCCACGCCCTGTAGTGGCTTTCGTGGACAACAATGCCGCATCCGCCGGAGCCCTCATCGCACTGGCCTGCGACAGCGTCTATATGCGCCCCGACGCATCAATGGGAGCCGCCACTGTGGTCAACGGCACCGACGGCGCAGCAATGCCCGACAAATATCAATCATACATGCGCGCCATGATGCGTGCCACCGCTGAAAGCCATGGAAAAACACTGGACAAAGACTCTGTGTATCAATGGAGGAGAAACCCACTCGTGGCCGAAGCGATGGTGGACACACGCATAGTGGTGCCGGGACTCATCGACTCCACCAAAGTGCTCACATTCACCCCCGATGAAGCACTGAAATGGGGATATGCCGACGGTAAAGCCGAATCAATCAGCGATCTGCTCGCCGACCTCAACGTGAACAACTACACCATCGAGCAGTACAAACCCAAATGGGAAACACGGCTCATAGGATTTCTAACCAATCCAGCCGTACAGGCATTGCTCATAACCCTCATACTCGGCGGACTATACTTTGAAATGCACAGCCCCGGAATGGGATTCCCCTCAGTAGTGGCCTGCTCCGCCGCCCTGCTCTATTTCCTGCCGCTGCTGCTCGGCGGAGTGCTCAGCGCGTGGGTTGTGCTTCTGTTCGCCCTCGGAGTAATACTGCTCCTGCTGGAGCTGTTCGTCATCCCGGGATTCGGAGTGTGCGGCATAGCTGGCATAGCAGCGATAGCCATAGCCATCATAGCAGCACTCATACAAAGCTTCACCATCCCCGAAGTAGGCGTCACCACCGCAGCCGTAGGCAAAGCCGCAGGCACATTCATGGCCGCAGTACTGCTCACCATAGCACTTGCATGGTATCTCACATCTCGCTACGGCCCCAAATTCGTGCGCCGGCACACCGAACTGCTCAAATCCCAGCTCGTTGACGAAGGCTACATCGGCGTGGACATGTCTCCCAAGCAATACATCGGCCATCAAGCCAAAGCAGCCACCGACATGCGCCCCGGCGGCAAAATACTTATCCACAACAAAGAGTTTGACGCCGTCAGCGAACGTGGCTACATATCCGAAGGCACGCAAGTGACTGTGACAAAATACGAAAATGCTCAGCTCTACGTAGTCCCCGACAGACACCACCACCATCACGAATGACTGCCACACAACCCCAAAAAATTCGCCAACGCGCAAAAAAATAATTTTGGATAAACAAAATATAATTCGTAACTTTGCAATGATTATGCGCCTTGCGCTACATGGGGTTGACTGGTTTTGACAGCGTGTAGAGGTGGTGTGTAAGCATGCAGAGCCACGATGCCTGTGCTCTTAAAACTTGGACATCAGCAATTTTAAATGGCGAAAATAACTACGCTCTTGCTGCTTAATTGAAGTACAGTAGATTAGCTTAATCGCCCCAACAGTTGGGGCGACAAGACATCGCCCGATTGTCCTTTTTCCGAGACTAATCGACAAGGCGGTGCAGGTAAATCGGGAATAGGGAGCCGAAAGCCTCGAGAAGCTCCCGAAACAACAGAGGATAAGGGTGTGATTGGCAGTTTCCGGCCTGTCGCACCACCAAAACCAAGTGGAAACTAAGCATGTAGAAAGCATATTAACTCCGCGTTTGGACGAGGGTTCGAATCCCTCCAGCTCCACTTGCTACTACGGACACTCTGTAGACTAAATCAGACTTATCGTCCGGAGGACGCTTTGTAAAGCAAAGAAACCGCAGACTATCAATTAGTTCTGCGGTTTTTTCGTGTCTAATCCTTTCGATTTAGGACTCTAAGCGGTGAGTGAAAAAATGCTTTTTAATCAGATTCCATCAATTTTAATAGTGGTTTCGTGAGGCTATGTGCATAAAGGTGATTATAATTGACAGTATAGTAATTTCATCGACCTGTATATTTGGATTAAGATGGAGAAATTTTTGCAAATATCCTCTCAACATATCATATAATAAAGATTTTTATTATATTTGCTTCATCAAATGAATTGTTGACAATGGCAAAGAACACGATGGGGACTAAGTTACCCCGGAAACTGGAGCAGAAAATGGAATTGATGGGAGAGCAAATCAAGCTCGCCCGGCTTCGTCGCAACCTGTCGATAGCACAAGTGGCCGAACGTGCTACTTGCTCGCCATTGACTATTGCGAGAATTGAAAAAGGTTCGCCAACTGTCTCAATAGGTATTTATGCCCGTGTGCTCTATGCACTCCAACTCGATGATGATTTGCTGTTGATTGCCAAGGAAGATACTCTTGGCCGTACACTGCAAGACCTCTCTTTGAAACATCGCCAACGTGCGTCTAAAAAGGAATAATTATGGACAGGCTATTTGTATATGCTGATTTTGATTGGCTTGACATTCCGACATTAGTGGGTGAGTTGTCGTTTGACTCCGTGCGTGGCAATGAGACTTATTCTTTCTCGTATGATAAAGAGTGGCTCGCTAAATATGGTGATGTCTTTCTGAGCGAGGACTTGCAGAATTTTCCGGGGGTGCAATATACCCGTCCGGAGAGCGATATATTCTCCTGCTTCTCCGATGCGCTGCCTGACCGTTGGGGGCGTACATTGCTTAATCGCCGTGAACAGATAGCCGCCGCAGACGAGAAGCGACCAGTCAAACGATTGACTTCATTCGACTACCTTATGGGTATTGATGACGCCTCGCGAATGGGTGGATTCCGCTTCACCAGAACCAAGGGTGGGGAATTTATCAATGTTGATCCGAATTTGCGAGTGCCACCATTGACAAGCGTCAGAGAGTTGATACACGCCGCGCATGAAATTGAGGAGAGTGAGGAGAAGCAGCAACTTCCGGCAAAGAAATGGCTTGTGCAACTTCTTCATCCCGGTACATCGCTCGGAGGCGCAAGACCCAAGGCGACAGTCGTTGACGAGGATGGGAAATTAACCGTGGCGAAATTTCCTTCACGCAAGGATGATTATGATGTTGCACTTTGGGAGCATTTCTGCCATGTGATGGGTAGCAAAGCAGGATTGAATGTTGCGGACACAAGAATAATCAATGGTGAAAATCACCACGTTCTTCTTTCAAAAAGATTCGACCGCAACGATGAAGGAAAGCGGATACATTTCGCTTCGGCTCTGACATTGCTCGGTCTTGAAGATGGCGACAACGCTTCAACCGGATTTGGCTATTCCGACATTGTCGATTTCATTATCCAGCACGGAAGCAACGTTGAGCAGAATCTTGAAGAGCTTTACAAACGTGTGGCATTCTATATCATTGTCGGCAACTCAGACGACCATTTCCGAAACCACGGATTCCTGCTAACAAGAAAAGGTTGGGAACTCTCACCTGCCTACGACATCAATCCGACGCTTCAAGAAAACCAGAGCCTTTTGATAAATCGATCGACCAACGAATCCGACCTGAATATCCTTTTGGAATCAGCCTACGACTATATGCTATCAAAAGATAAAGCCGCCAGAATTATCTCGGAAGTCAAGGAGGCGATGAAGTCATGGCGAGCCGAAGCCCGACGACTCGGCATACCTCAACGCGACATAGCCACATTCGCACCCCGTATTGACAAATGGCTCGTTTAAGTCAGAGGTTAGAGTTGAGAGTCAAGAAGTGTTCGGTAATCCGAACGGAATACCGAACAAAAAAAATCGTAAACAATTGAGGTTTAATAAATTTAACCGCAGTTGCTAATAATACTAACATTGAACTTCTGCAGTTGTATATGTCGGGAAAAGCGACCAAAGGACGGTTACAGGGCTGAAATCAAACCAAAAAAGTGCTATCTTTGTATATGACAAGAATAGAACCATGTAATGAAAACGACTATCAGACGCTCGTAGAGATTTGGGAGCGTTCGGTAAGGGCAACCCATTCGTTTCTGACAGAAAAAGACATAATGGATATCAGAGAGTCTCTAATATCTAAATATTTTAGGGCGGTCAGCCTTTATGTTATTTATGATGAAGGGACTATTGCAGGTTTCATGGGACTGTACAACCATGATATTGAGATGCTGTTTGTTGATTCAAAAAGTATGGGAAAAGGATTGGGATCGAAACTCCTTGATTTTGCAAAATCATTGGGTGCAGATTCTGTTGATGTAAACGAGCAGAATCCACGCGCTTTAGGATTTTATCAGACGCATGGCTTTCGTGTAGTCAATCGCGATGAACATGATAGTGACGGCAGACCTTTTCCAATTCTTCACCTCAAACTTTAATACACAATGGAAATACGAAGGTATGAGAGGTGTGACTTGGAAAAAATAACTATGATTTTCCAAAATACTGTTCACAAGGTCAATATCAAGGATTATACCCAAGAGCAGGTAGATGCGTGGGCTCCTGATTTCATTGATAAGGAAAAGTGGAATAAAACCTTGTCTGAACATTATACATTTGTTGCTGTCAAGAACGATGCTATAATTGGATTCGGAGACATTGATGATTCCGGCTATCTGGATAGGCTGTATGTCCATCATGATTATCTGAGGCAAGGAGTGGCAACCCTGATTTGCAATAAACTGGAATCAATGGTAGATTCTGATTTAACAATCATAACTCACGCATCTATAACTGCAAAACCATTCTTTGAAAAGAGGGGATACAGAATTGTGAAAGAACAACTTGTAGAAAGAAAAGGTGTATTCCTGAAAAACTACATAATGGAACTGCCCGCTCCCGGAAAGGCGAGCCTGTGATGATGCAGAGTAACGGAACAGTCTCCGTCTCTCACCGCTTTCGATAGGAAAAACAAGGTAGATATGCATATTTTGCCTTATAATGTCTTGCACACAAGACAAAAAACAACTAATTTTGTCCTGCCAACAAGACGCCATAGATATGATAAACAATGAAACGCTTCGCGAGGTGATGCTTGAAAATCGGGCTGAGGTTATGATGCACACGGTTATTCCTCGCAATATAAACCTTGAAAATTTCGATAGACAGGTACTTGTCGGGGTTCGTCGTGCCGGTAAATCATATATTCTATATGGTCGGATACAGCAACTTATCGCCAATGGTCATAGCTGGGATGAGATCGTATATCTTAACTTTGAGGATGAACGTCTTGCTGGAATGTCGGTTGAGGATTTGAATAAGATTTTGGAAGTTCACGGTCAGTTGAGCGATAAACGACCGATGCTGTTTCTTGACGAGATACAGAACATTGAGGGCTGGGAGAAATTCGCCCGAAGAATTGCTGACAACAAATATAAGGTTGTGATTACGGGTAGCAATGCCAAGATGCTCTCAAAAGATGTAGCTTCCGTATTAGGAGGAAGATACATTACCCATGATGTGTTTCCATTCTCGTTTGGCGAGTATCTTGAAATAAACGGAGTTGATTCAAAGAGTGAATTGCTGACAGCAACCACTGCCGACAGGTCAATTCTTATGCGACATTTTGAAGAATACTTCCAGTTTGGCGGATTCCCGGAGTGTGCCACGTTTCGCGTCAAACGAGATTATCTGACAAGCCTGTATCAGAAAATTTTTCTCGGAGATATTGCCGCCCGAAATAAAATCGAGAATCTGTTTGCCTTGCGAATCCTTTTCAGGAAAATGGCAGAAAGTGTCAAACAACCAATCTCATTTACAAGGGCGACAAACATTGTGGCCTCCACCGGCACCAAGATTGGCAAAAGCACAGTGATCAATTATTTGGGATATGCCTCTGACGCATACCTGCTGTTGACCGTGCCAAATATTGCCGACAGACTTACGGAGCGTGTGAGCAATCCAAAATATTATTTCATTGACAATGGAATAATATCTCTATTGGCAATGGACATACGAACTTCACTATTGGAAAATATGGTGGCCCTGTCGTTATTCAGAAAGTATGGGGTCAAGGATGCCGTATATCATTACAATCATGGAATAGAAGTTGATTTTGTGATACCTGAGGATGAAACTGCCATACAGGTCTGCTATTCGATGAATGACTCGGATGGCACATTCGAGAGAGAAACCAATGCTCTTGTCAAACTTCAGGATAGGATTAAAACGAAGCGAAACATAATCGTTACATTTGAGGATGAAGGCACAATTGAAAAGGACAGCCTTAAAATAGAGGTCATTCCTGCATGGAAATTCATTCTAAAAAAGGCTTAAAACATCGTGTCTGATTTGTCAGAACGGCAGAAAACGGCATATTCTTCGCAAAGCGAAGCGGTAAACCGATAAGGTACGGAAATTCCTGAAAAAGAATTATCTTTGCAGATTTATCAAATCGCAACAACGATGAATCATATTCAAATCAATGATCTGGCTCTCGCCAATCAAAAGAAAGCCCGTGAGATACTGGAGGAATCCGGCATCGCTGACATCTGGAAAAAAGCAGGTTGCCGGGTAAATCTAATCGGTTCTTTGAGAATGGGATTACTCGCTTCTCATCGCGACATAGACCTTCATGTCTATTCTTCCGGTATCACAACAGACAGCAGCTTTGCAATCGCAGCTAAGATTGCAACAAACCCTAAAGTAGCTGAAATCAGGTGCATCAATGGTCTGCACACCGATGAACACTGCATTGCGTGGCATATGTTCTACAAGGCCGATGATGGGGAAATATGGCAGTTTGACATTATCCACATTGAAGAAGGAACTGAATACGATGGTCACTTCGAGAGAATGGCAGACCGAATTGTAGAAGTAATGACACAGGAGCAAAAAGACCTGATTCTGCGACTGAAATTTGAAACACCGGAGGGTAAAGACTATCATGGTGTGGAATACTATGAGGCCGTAATCGCCGATGGCGTAACAACGATGCCGGAGTTTGAAAAATGGGTAACTGAACACCGAAAAAAGAATCCATATTACTGGATTCCTTGAATGGAACCGCCCGGTCCCGGAAAGGCGAGTCTGTGATGAGGCAGATTAGCTGAATAATCTCTGTCTCAACTCGTGGACTGTCTATAAGCGGTGAGTGACGGAGTGGTTATATAATCAGGCAACGCTGTTATCGGCTTACCGCTTTCGTAGTGCAACGGAGGAAGGACACTGCTCCGTCTCTCACCGCTTTCGATAGCATAAATGTGGAAATAATGACGACTATATCTATATTTTGTTCAGTAATTACTCGATATGCCTCAGGAGTTTGTCGAGAAGGATTATTGGATATGTCAGATTCTCCAACGGTTTTCAAGACATGATGTATGACCACTTACTACGTAAAACATTAAACGAATAAAAATCATTGCAAATCAAACGATAGGTACACGCGATACGTTAAGATATTAGTTCAATACAGATTTAATTTGAAAGGTATAGCTGATGAGCAAATATAATATACTTATTGTTGACGATGAGGAGACGCTGCGCTCGGGTCTGCAGGTTTACCTTGAACTTGAGGGCTATGAAGTTGACACAGCAAACAGCGCTGAGATGGCCCTATCTCTTGATTTGAAAAAATACAACCTGATTCTGCTGGATATTATGATGGACGGTATGAGTGGGGTTGAGATGGCTGAAGTTCTGAAGAAACGACCGGACACTTCAGACATTCCCATAATCTTTCTTACAGCCAAAGATTCGGATGAAGATATGGTGTCGGGGTTGAATCTCGGAGCTGATGATTACATCTCCAAGCCGTATTCAATAAAGAATGTGCTCGCACGCATCGCAGCCGTTTTGCGCCGCACGGCACCAAGAAAACATCAAGGAATAAGCTGCGACCGGGCCACTCTTGTATGCACAGTGGACGGAAAGCAAATCAAATTGCCAAAAAAAGAATTCGAGCTACTTGCTTTATTCCTTGAAAATCCGGGGCGTATATTCAGCCGGGAGGAATTGCTTGACCGTATATGGCCACAGCAGAGCGTAATTATTGACCGGTCCATAGATGTCCATATCACCCGTCTCCGCGGCAAGATTGCTCCATACGGTAAAAATATTGTGAACCGCTCAGGTTATGGCTATGGCTGGCAAGATTAGATTTTCGTTCCACCACAAGGTATTGATCGCGCTCCTTGCATTATGCTGGACACTTGTAACTGTATTTACCATATTTCAGTATCACCGGGAAAAAATATTCCGCACAGAGCTGATGAATATGGAATTGCAGATGCACAACGACCGTATTATCGACAACCTGGAGAAGGGCGAGGATATTGATTCTATGGTAAGTAGCATACGAACACCGGTCCCACTTCTCCGTATCACTCTGATTGACAACAATGGCAATGTCATTTACGACAACAATGACTTGACACCATTTCCTGAAACAAATCATAACAATCGCCCTGAAATAATAAAGGCCCGCAAAAACGGCAGCGGCTATTCAGTAGGAAGACATTCGCAAAGTGATGATACGGATTATTTCTATTCCGCAACCCTTATGCCCGGCGGCCATATAGTACGGAGCGCGGCACCATACAACCATATACTCCGCGATTTCCTGAAGGCAGACAGCTCGTTTCTGTGGATAATGCTCGCAGTCACCGTCGCAGTAAGTATTGCAGGATATTTCATTGCCCGCAGAATAACCACAAGCATATCCAATCTTAACAGTTTCGCGGAAAAAGCTGAAAAAGGAGAGAGGATATATGAAGCTTGGGCGTTCCCTCATGATGAACTCGGGAACATAGCCGGGAATATTGTGAAACTGTATGTGCAGAGAGACCAACGGCATCAGGAGGCAATAACGCAGGAGAGGGACAAAATACGGCTGAAAAAACAGCTCACAAACAATATAAACCATGAGCTGAAAACACCGGTCGCATCAATAAAGATTTGCGCCGATCTGCTGCGTGACCATCCCGAACTGCCGGAAAGCAAAAGAAATGAATTCATAGATCGTATCTGCACCAACACTCAACGGCTCACATCAATGCTTGAAGATGTATCATCAATCACACGGATGGATGACGGAGCAGGCGTAATAGAGAAAGAGAAACTCAATTTGCGTAAACTCATCGACAATGTGACAGACAGCGAGAGACTGAGAACTGATATGACTATCCATACTGACATTCCCGATATTGAGATTGCCGGCAACCGGCACCTTCTTGAATCAGTGTTTCGCAACCTGATTGATAATGCCATTGCCTACAGCGGTGGCTCCGAGATATGGATAACGGCGGATAATAAGGGTAATTTCATATTCCGTGACAATGGCTGCGGTGTACCGGAAGAGCACCTTCCCCATATATTTGAACGATTCTACAGAATTGACAAAGGCCGCTCTCGCTCAAAAGGTGGAACCGGGCTCGGGCTTGCCATTGTGAAAAACGCCATAGCCATCCACGGTGGCAATATAAAAGCATCCAATGACAGCGGCCTGCGCTTCGATTTCCGACTTATTTAACAAAAACGCAACAAAAAATTTATTTTTGCGCAACATACAATGCTGAACTTTGTGACAAACATAAACTCAGCATTGTATGGATCTGATTTTCCTCGGAATAGTATTATTCCTTTTTCTGTTAGCGATATTCGACCTTTCGGTCGGAGTCAGCAATGATGCCGTCAACTTTCTTTCATCGGCAATCGGTTCAAGAGCAGCCACATTCAAGAGAGTGATGATTGTGGCTTCGATAGGCGTGTTCATTGGAGCCGCGATGAGCAACGGCATGATAGACATTGCCCGACATGGCATTTTCAGGCCTGAGAACCTGTCATTCTACGATGTCATAGCAATATTCATGGCTGTGATGGTAACGGACATCATCCTGCTTGACATATTCAACTCTTTGGGTATGCCTACATCAACCACTGTGTCAATGGTGTTTGAACTTCTCGGCGCCACATTCGTGGTGGCACTATTCAAGCTCGCAGCTCCGGACAACACACTTGGCATCGGAGAATTGCTGAACACTGAGAAAGCCCTCTCGGTGATTCTCGGCATATTCCTGTCTGTCGCAATCGCGTTTGTATTCGGGAGTATTGTCCAATTCCTGTCCCGGCTGATATTCACTTTTGAATACAAAAGCCGTATGAAATGGAAAGTGGGGCTGTTCGGTGGCATAGCTACTACCGCTATAGTCTATTTCATGCTCATCAAGGGGATCAAGGATCTCACAATAATGACTCCTGAACTGAAATCATGGATTAATGACAATACAGTTCTTATCCTTGGAGCTTGTCTCATCGGATTCTCCATCATAATGCAGCTGCTTCATTTCCTGAAAGTGAATGTTTTCAAGATTGTTGTGCTTTTAGGAACATTCTCGCTTGCAATGGCATTTGCAGGAAATGACCTTGTTAATTTCGTTGGCGTTCCGCTGACCTCGCTTGCCTCTTATCAGGACTACGCAGCAAATGGAGGAGGAAACCTCCACAGCTTCATGATGAACAGCCTGAACGGGCCCGCTCAGACTCCATTCTATTTCCTTATAGGAGCGGGTATGATAATGGTCGTGTCGCTCGCAACATCGAAAAAAGCGAGGCAGGTCACACAGACCACTGTAGGTCTGAGTTCACAAAGTCAGGGTGATGAGCTCTTCGGTTCATCAAGAATCGGACGCTCTTTAGTCAGAGGCGCAATAAACACGTTCTCTTGGATTAGCGAAAGAACCCCGGCAAGGGTCAAAAGATGGATTTCACGACGCATGGACACCACTGTGCAACAACCCGAGGAAGGGGCTGCATTCGACCTTGTCAGAGGGTCTGTCAACCTGATGCTCGCCGGTATGCTGATAGCGTGGGGCACATCGTTGAAACTGCCGCTTTCCACCACTTTTGTGACCTTTATGGTGGCGATGGGCACATCGCTCGCCGACCGCGCATGGGGACGCGAAAGTGCTGTTTTCCGCATCACGGGGGTAATCTCGGTAATAGGAGGCTGGTTCATCACTGCGGGAGTTGCCTTTATCGGAGCTGGACTTGTAGTATGCCTGATGCACATGGGTGGTGTGCCGGTGATGATTGCCGGAGGTATCATTGCCCTTGCCATGTTGATAAGGAGCAATATGCGTTTCAATAAGAAGAAAAAGGAAATACAGAATGACACCCTTTTCCAAACCATACTCACCACCCAGGACACTAAAGAGGTGTGGCCACTGCTAAGGATATACATCAATGAGAAGCAGAAGATGTTTCTGACCTTTGGCGCAACAGTTTACCGGGATGTGATCAACGGCTTTATCAACGACAAAGGGAAACTGCTGTCAACGGCTGAAAAGTCGCTTGTAACAGAAAAGGAAGTTCTTAAAGGACAACGGCGAAAGCTTACTCTTTGCTTCAGAAAGACTTCACCACAAATCGCCATGGAAAAAAGCACTTGGTTTCACCTGAGCAACAACATGGCAATGTCAATGACATACAATCTGCGGCGTATCAACGAGGTATGCAAAGAGCACGTTGACAATAATTTCACTCCGCTTCCCGTGCGTTTTCATGATTCGCTTTCGAACATCCGAGATGAGATATGTGCCATTTTCAATGATGCCGAAGGGGCGATTGATGAGAATAATCCTGAAACGATTGATATTCTCCGAAAACGATGTGAGGCGGTCAAGCTGAAGCTCTCACGAAATGCCAAAGAGGTCTATGACCTGTTGCAGAACGGAGACACCGCCGATATGACCGTAGCATATGTCTATCTCAATCTCCTGCAGGAGAGTCAGGAGCTGGTCACCTCTCTGCGTAAAATGCTGCGTGCCGCTGGAAAACTGAATCTCGAGCCATCGCACTACCGCAGTTTCACACATGTCAATTCATTGAGAGATTCCACAACCCTATGAAATGAGTTTTATTCAACCTGTTTGCATAAAACAAGAAATAAGCCGTAACTTTGCCGTAAAATATGGATATGAACAGCGGAGACATCGAATACATACTGAACGACAAGGGTATCAAACCCACTGCCAACAGGATTCTTGTAATGAAGGAATTGATGAAGGCATCCAATCCGGTCAATCTTGCCAGTCTGGAAGCCATGCTTGAATTCTCAATGGACAAGGCGAGCATCTTCCGTGTACTTGAACTCTTTGCTGAAAAAGATGTGGTTCATGTGATTGAAGATGGCAGTCGCTCACTAAAATATGAACTGTGCCATAGTGACACGCATCACTCCATCGCTGACCAACACGCCCATTTCCATTGCGAGCTCTGCAAGGAAACATATTGTCTGGAAACTGCAAGAATACCGATTATTGATATTCCTGACGGGTTCACTCCACATTCCATCAACTACATGATCAAAGGCATCTGCCCCAAATGCAGCAAATAACCTAATTTTTAACTATATACACCGGAGCTTTTCTTTTAACAGGAAAGCTCCGGTTTTCTTTGCAAACCGGTTGCATCGGTAGCATGGTAACTTTGCATTCAGAAAACAGAAACAATATAAAATATGATAGCAAAATTAACCATAGCCTTAGCCGCATCCCTGCTTATTGCCGGGAGCGCGCACGCCGATGGCAACATTACAGGAACGGTGTTCAGCAAGAACACCTCCGAGCCACTGGACTATGCCACTGTGGTTCTGATAGACCCTGAAACGGGGTCGCCTCTACAGATTGGGGCAACGACCGATGAAACAGGATTGTTTACAATTCACAATGTCCCCGAAGGAAAGTATATCATCCGTGTAGGCATGATCGGCAACATCCCTCAGGAGCGAGAGATAACCATCGCCGATTCTGAAATAAATCTTGGACGGATTGAACTTGCCGAAGATTCCAAACTGCTTCAGGAAGTTGTTGTGACCGGACAGAAAAGCCAGATGTCGGTCAACTCCGGGCGCAGGGTGTTCAATGTAAGCTCAAACATAGCCGCCACGGGCGCATCCGCCGGCGAGCTTCTTGCCGCTGTTCCGTCGGTCGATGTCAACAGCGACGGTGAGATTTCTCTGCGCGGCAATGCCGATGTGCTTGTATGGATCAACGGCAAGGAGATGGGGATGAACGCCGACAACCGCGCCCAGATACTCCGTCAGCTCCCGGCCGAAACAATAGAGAGCATCGAGGTCATGACCAATCCCTCATCCAAACATAGCACCGAAGGCACTGCCGGAATCATCAACATCCGTCTTAAAGAAGACCACCGTCACGGCTATTTCGGTACTGCCGAGGCCAATGTCGATACCCGCGGCACGGCAAGCGTGAATCTCAACATCAATTACAATGAAGGGAAGTTTGAGTCGTTTGCCGGCATAGGACTGAAAACACAGCACATTCCCGGCGGCTCGGCATCACACCGCAGTTATGACGACGGCACCTACCTCAATTCCTATGGAGAGAACAAGCAGCATGAGAACAGTATGTTCCTGCGCTTAGGCACCAATTTCAAGCCCGATGAGAATAACACCATCTATCTGAGCGCGATCGGCACACTCGGACATAAATGGGGGCATACCACCACCACCCACCTGAGCAACCTGCCTGAACAGTGGACAAGCAATGTCAACCGTATGCGTGAAACCGGAGATACCCGCGGAGCGAACATCATGCTCGGATATACGCACACGTTCGGAAAAGGCCACTTGATTGACGCCAACGTAAGCTACAATATCTGGCAGGGTCCCAAAGACAACCGCTTCCATGAAGTTGGTACATGGGCCGACGGAACTGTTGAGTCAACATGGCAGAGCCAGCATCAGGATGTGAAAATCAGCAACTGGGAGGCCGCACTCGACTATTCCGTGATGGCTCTTCCATGGCTTCGCTTCGAGGCCGGATACAAAGGCAACTACAACCATGAGAACAGCCCGGCATCCCATGCCGGCGGTATGACGGAGGACAACCTCACTCCGCTCAATGACCTTTACAACCGCTTCAAATACGACACCGATATTTCGGCCCTCTATGTCAATTTCTCCGGCAGTTACGAAAAACTGACATTCTCAGCCGGACTCCGCGGAGAGATGTGGCAGATCCGCACACGCTCTCTCGGCTACGGTCAGACAGATGCTGATGTGGAGCAGTTCAAGAAAAATGATTTTGCATTGTTCCCTGCGGCTTCAATCGGATGGTCGTTCCTTGAAAACAATGAACTGAAACTAAACTATTCGCGCCGTATCCGCCGCCCGTTCGGTCCGCAGCTCAACACCTTTGAGAATATCTCCGACCCATCGGAAGTGCACCTCGGAAATCCGCTCATCATGCCTGAATACAGCAACGCCGTAGAACTGTCATATATCAAAAACTGGAGCAACCACATGCTGTCGGTATCCGGCTATCTCCGTGCCAGCAGCGATATGATAAGCCATGTCAGCTTCCTCGCTCCTATGGCTTCCAATCCGGATGTCAACACCATGTATTACGGTCACGCCAACGTGGGCAACATGATGAACACAGGTGTTGAAATCATATCGCGCAACACCCTGTTCAACCGCCTTACCCTCACGACCACCCTCAATCTCTACAACAGCCATCTCAAAGCATGGGACACCAACTATCCGATGCACGACAGCTTCTATGCCGTTCACGGCGACAGACAGGACCGCTTTGTCTGGGATGTGCGCTGCATGGCATCGGTGCGTCTGCCGTGGGATATGACATTCCAAGCCACAGGACGCTACAACTCCCGCCGCGTCACCGCACAGGGAACCCTGGAATCCGATTGGGATGTTGAAGCCGGACTGCGCAAGAATATCGGCGCGTGGGGCATATCGCTCGTGTGCAAAGATATTTTCAACTCAAAGCAAACACACGATATCCTCCACGGCAACGGTTACACACAGTCAATCAGCAACTGGTCGGGAGGCCGCACCCTTCGTCTGGCTGTGACCTACACATTCGGCAAGACCCAAAGCCACGAACATGGTCGCCCCAACCATATTGACACCGGCGGCTACGGCGAAGAACACCGTCACTGACGCGAACCCTAAACGGAGGCTGTCTAACAATAAAATATCATCTGTTTGAATAAAATCCTAATTGTTGATGCTTCAAATCATGCCACAATGTTCCCAAATCTAAACACCTGCTGCACATTAACATTTGCCTGATTCAATAATTCTGATTAATTTTGCAGACGAAAAGAAACAGGGATCCAATCTATCACAGGTGAACCACCGTCATCAGTCAAGTAACCTAAAGAAGAGTCACACAATCCTTTCGCTTTTCAATGGGTTTGTTTTATGACAACAAATGCCACAACATATCGCATATTCACACCTCTTTTCAGTCGGAACACACCAAGGAAGGGGGAGATAGATAATTGTTTGAAAACTCAGGGTTTACCCCAATGGGCATAGCCAATCAAACAGCTGACATAAAGAATGTTGGCGCATTGGATGCGATCGAGTTTTTCAAGGTCAAATCACAAGAGGCATACAGCCAAAAGACCAAGGAAAATCTGCAATATGCCATTAATGCGCTAATTGAATTTGTCGGTGACTCCCATATTGATCATACCATCTTCACAGAATCGATGGTTGGCGAATGGGTATCACGGCTATTGTTTCAAGGCTATTCCCCAAAGACTATCTCCAACAACATTCTCAAGAGAATAGCCACACTTTACAACAAGGCCGCGGAAGAGGGCCTGGCTCAACCTACAGAAGTATTCAAAACCGCTCAAAACAGGCTGAACAACATCGATTGTTCAGCAGACGCCGCAGATTCCAATATTTTCGGTAAAGTTCAGGAGTTAATCCGAAGAGACTATTCCTCAAATCCAATATTGCAATTGGCAAAAGACATTCTTCTTTTCTCCATATTTAATGGCGGAATGAGTTTTGAAGAAATCGCAAATTACAATAAGGAAGAATACAAGGGTGACAACAAGGCCATACTTGAAATAGTCAACAGATATTCCAAACCGAAAAACAAATACCTGTTCCCTCTCAACAGAACAAATGCGACGGCAAAAAGATTAGTCAGACACATTCAACAGCTTTTGGAGAAAGTGCTGAAAAATCATGGCTTGATATACTCTTCCACCCCCACAGACATCACATTCAGGCTTTGGGCATACCTGGCGATGAACTGCGGCGTGTCCGCATCGGATGTTTCCGCCTGTATCGCACCACGAAACAAAAACATTCCGGTCACAGCGTTTGCAGTACCCTCGGAATTAACTGAAAATCAAATCATAGAGATAAGAAAAAAGGTTGAGACAACCTTGAATCACAACCCTCAGCACTGGTATGCGATGCACCTTCGACCGCGAGTCAAGTATAAAGACCTGACAGACAGGCTCACAGAAAGGAATATTTCACTTGATGATATTTATTACCCTATTGAGGATATTTTCCGCAAAGTGGGCAAGAAAAAGATATTTGAGAGCCAGCCTGTCATATCATGGCTCGTATTCTTTCGGACAAGGGCAACCGTTCTCAACCGGCTATATAAAGAGATTGGAGACCTCGCATGGGGCTACCGGTATTTGCCCGACTACAAAAGCCCGTATGCCGTCATCCCCGATGCACATATAGCCGAATACCAACTAGCCGTGGGCAACTTCGTTGACGCTGTCAACGCACACCCCGACGGCCAGTTCCGGCTCACACCCGGCGACAAAGTAGAAATCATTGGAGGCCAATTCAAAGGACACTTCGCTATCTTTGAAAAAGAGATACACACCCACACCAAAAACAACCAATCCATAAGCCAGATGACCTACCGGCTCCGCCTCGCCGGAATAGACAACTTCACCTGGACCATACACCTTGATCCCCGTCTCACCTCCCTCCCCCACCCCTGACTCCCATAAAAACCCCAATGTCACAAACCGACAACAAGAGAGTTGCCAAAAACGCCGTCGCACTCACCCTGCGCATGATACTTGTCACCATCGTAGGTCTCTACACCTCACGAATCGTGCTTGAAGCATTAGGCGTTGAAGACTATGGTATCTATGGAGTCATCGGCGGAGTGGTCGGCATGGCTTCATTTTTGAACTCATCCATGGCCGGTGCGACATCCCGATTCATCACCTTTGAACTTGGGCATGGCGACGAATCAAAACTAAAAAAAATATTTTCTACTTCACTGATCATACACATAGCGATAGCATTAATTGTATTCGTATTGGCTGAGACGATAGGGTTGTGGTTCGTTAACAACAAGATGAATTTTCCTGATGGGAGTATGTCTTCTGTCAACATACTCTACCAGTTCACTATCATATCCATGATGGTGAACTTCACTCAAGTGCCCTACTCCGCCGCCATCATCGCCCACGAAAAGATGAGTATATACGCATACTTTGAAATAATCAATGTGGTTCTGAAAATAGCAATCGCTACAATGCTACTGTTCGTATCATCCAACAAATTGATTTTATATGCAGGGCTAATGATGGCCGTATCAATTGTTTCCGCATTAATATATCGCATTTACTGCATCCGCCATTTCAAAGAAACAAAATTCAAATTTGTAATAGACAGAACGCTAATCAGAGGAATGCTTTCATTTTCGGGATTTGATTTGTATGGTAATATGTGTACAACTTTTAAATTCCAAAGCCAGCCAATCGTATTAAATATGTTTTTTGGTGTGGTAGCAAACGTAGGTGCCAGTATCGCACTCACAATTACAGGTGCCATAAGCGGATTAACCACATCTATTTCACAAGCATTCAATCCACAGATAATCAAGCAATACTCAAATGGTAATTTTGACAATATGGCATCCGTGATGCGACGCTCCGTCCAGTTCACCATGCTCGCGTATGGAATTATAGCTCTTCCGGTATTCATATACACAGATCTTATTTTAGACTTATGGTTAGGACAAGTCCCGGCGTATTCAGTGGAATTTATTAGATTAATCATCATAACCGCATTTTTTAGTATTGTCGTAACAGTCAGCAATACCGCCATGCACGCTACTGGCGATATAAAATTAATTTCATTTTACACGGGAACGCTTCACCTTTTAGCACCAATTATTTCATATGTAGTCATTAAATTTATATTCAAAGATGCATCCTTGGTTTATATTGTCAACATACTCTTGATGGTAATCATTATCGCAACTACATTTCGTTTCATCCATATTCAAATTCCGAATCTAAACATCCACAAATACCTTCAAACGATAGCAATGTCATTCGTTTTAATCATAACAGCATATACCATCACATATTTTGCGAACCAAATAGCAACTGATGTGCTTCCGGCTACAGAGCCTTGGAGTCGCTTCGTATCAGCAACAATAGTTAGTGTCACAGGAGTGTCTATTTTATTTGGCACAACTTTTAAATTTGCGTTGACTTGCGAAGAACGACAATATCTGCTGATGATTATTAAGAATAAGCTCAATTCATTTAAATTATTCAAGCATTAGTTCACATTTACATATTATTAAAAAATTGCATTGTCAGAATCATGATTCCCAATATGTGTAATTGTGATTTTCACATTAAAAATTCAACATAACAATTACTTATAAGATATACCCATTATGATAACTTTAGGTATTGTATCTCCGTGCTATAACGAGGAGAAAATATTATCTATATCAGCATCTAAATTCGCCAATTTGCTTGACAGGTTGATTGATTCTGGAAAAATCAGCAATGACAGTTTTGTCCTCTTCGTAAATGATGGGTCGAAAGATTCTACATGGGACATCATAACCGAACTACATGAACGAGATTCCAAATTCAAAGGATTAAATTTGGCCCACAATTCAGGCCACCAAAATGCCATAATGGCCGGGATGATGACCGCCAAAGATTGGTGTGATGCCATAGTTACAATTGACGCTGATATTCAAGATGACATCAATGCTATTGAAAGAATGATTGATGAGCACTCAAAAGGAGCCGAAATAGTGTACGGAATAAAGGTGTCACGCACTGCTGACCCATTGCTGAAGCGTATGTCAGCCATAGCCTTTTACAAACTGCAGCAGAAAATGGGTGTCGATTGCCTGTACAATCACGCGGATTTTAGATTCATGAGCAAGCGAGCATTGGATATGCTCGCCGAATACAAAGAAAAAAATTTATATCTTCGCGCTTTAATTCAAAAAATTGGGCTACCGTCCACTACAGTTGACGATGTAATTTGCGAGCGCGAGGCCGGAGAATCCAAATACACACTTTCGAAGATGCTTCATCTGGCAATTGACGGTGTCACATCTTTTTCCACAAAGCCTATATACATTCTGCTCTATGTAGGCATTATATTTTTGGCGATAGCATTATTCATATTATGCGATGTCACCCACTCCATGATCACAGGTAACGCCGTGAGCGGTTGGGTTTCACTTATACTTTCAATTTGGTTTGTTGGAGGTGCGTTGATGACAGGTCTGGCCACTATCGGTATATACATTGGCAAAATATATACAGAAGTCAAAGGGAGACCATTATACCATATTCAAGATATACTAAATTAAAAAAACACCTGAATCATTGATATGGTAAACATGAAACCACAAACCAAGAATACGCTGTACTGGGGCCTGCTGATCTTGGTGGGAGTGTTCTTCTATCTAATGAACCTATACACCCCCTTTACTCACGATGACTACGCGTACGCTCATTATTATTCAGCCAATAGCGAACTGATACGCCCAACATCCGATCCGATAACCTGGGGAACACTGCTACCCTCAATGTGGCATCATTATTGTTGCGTAAACGGACGTTTCACATCACATATTCTCATTCAGCTATTCTGCGGGCTAATAAACAAGAGCATTTTCAACATCTGCAACACAATCGTATTTCTCATGATGCTCCACCTTTTAGTCAGAATATCATGCAAATCAACATCTATAGCCGCATTGTGTGCAGTTGTATTGTCAACATTCCTGTTCTTTCCCTATCCAGGGCAAACCATGCTATGGATCACAGGCGCAATCAATTATTTATGGACAACCACCTTTGCTTTAGGCATCATATATTACATACAAAATCACAAAGACCAACATAGAAACATCATCCACTATATACTTGCCTTTCTCATAGGTGTTTTTGTCGGATGGATGCAAGAAAGCATTACCATTGGACTTTCAGGAGGTCTATTTATTTGGTTCCTGTTCAACCGCAAACAGTTCAGTGGCATTAACGCCGCCCTCGCAGTTGGATTATGGCTTGGCACGCTGCTCATCATAATAGGGCCTGGAACCTTTAATCGTATCAACACTGAAGATGAATTTGCAACCAATGCGGACTTACTCCAAATGGTGTCATCAAGAATAATAGGAACGACACTGATGTTAATTCCATACATACTACCATTCGCGGCTTTGGCTATATGTATATATACATCAAGACACAAAGCATTAAAACGCAATCTCAGCCTCCCCTTTTGGATAATGGCAATAACATTTCTGTTTGATTTGGCAATTGGGAAGCAAGAAATTCGTGTTTTTTATGGTTTCATAGTGTACTGCCTTTTGTATATCCTATGCTTTGCTGATAAAATCATACGGCATTATCGTAAATATGTGTGCTTAGCGTTTATAACAGTGTCAATCGTATTATCATCTTTCGAAGCAACAAATGCGATAAAAGCAGCAACGACATACTCGGAGTACACCAAAGCTCTGACAAATAAGATTAAACACGCAGACTCCAATGCGATTATAGACCATAATCCATTTTTGTCGAGAAACAAATGGGTTATGGTTCCCTATCCCAGCCCGGATATACACAATTTCCATAACCGGGTCATGGCTTTTTATTATAACAAAGAATCCATACAGTTTGTACCATCAGAAATTTTTAGACTTCATCAATCATCAAAATTAGCCAATGCGGGGGATTCAACCGATTTAACCGCCATGTACGGCAACAAACGCTATCCAGTGTATGAAATCCCGCAAACGAATTTTTGGATGATAAAGATACCAACAGACAAATTAGTCAGAGCTAAAACAAATGCTGTATATGCGCATGACCCAGCTGAACAACTGAGCACCATAGACCGCAAGCACCGTTTATTGAGATACCTCTTAAACTCACTACCTTCAGATCGAACAACTCAACATACATTCTATCTTACCGAAGGTGATGAATCATACTTATTCTTACCAAAGAGCGACTATGTCATCGATATAGTCATCAATTGATAAAAACTCTGACCAGATGAACGGCATATCTCCAACCATATCCTCAATCAGCGAAGGTCCGAGGCAATCAAATTTCGAGCTGTTGCGCATTGTCGCAATGCTGTTGGTTCTAATTGTCCATGCTGATTTCCTGTCTATTGGAACTCCTTCCTTAATGGACTCTTTTGAAAAACCGTTGAACTTCTGGACCAGGACAGGGATTGAATCACTTTCCATAGTTTGTGTCAACGTGTTCGTTCTGATATCCGGATGGTTCGGTATCAGGCAAAAACGAAGCGGCTTTTTTAAGTTTATTTTTCAATGCCTGTATTTTTCAATCGGTATTTATTTATTCAATCTTTTAATAGGAAATGCGAGAATATCTCCAGCAGGCATTATAAATTGCTTATTCGTTGATGATGGATTATGGTTTGTCAGGGCATATATGCTTTTATATCTGATTGCTCCTATTCTAAATACATTCATAGAGCACCAATCATCCAAAACCGTAAGAAACATATTACTGATGTTTTTTGCTTATCAAACATTTTATGGTTGGACCGGATGGGATTATACCTTTAATTTTGGTTACTCCACATTATCTTTCATTGGGCTATATCTTTTAGCCCGTTATCTACGAAAATACAACCCACTACAACATAGCAAATCAGTGTGGGGAGGGGTATTTATTTCATGCATTCTGATTAACTCATTGATTTTTTTCATTACAATATGGTCAGGAAATAATATCATTAGACCATACGCATACAACAACCCAATCATCATTATTCAATCGATTGCTCTTTTGCAGTTATTTAAATGCCTGAAGATAAAATACAATCGCTATATTAATTGGATTTCAGCATCTGCATTTGCTGTGTATTTATTACATATAAATACAATGACTATAACGCTATATAAAACAGCTGTTTCAGATATCTACTGCGGATATGACGGTATCAGGTGTATAACGGGGATCTTTATTTTCATCCTATCAGTTTTTGGCATTGCAGTTTTGATTGACCAACCAAGAAAACTGCTTTGGAATTTCTTAAACAAACATATTGGATCCAAATAATCGAAACTTTATGCAACCACTAGTATCAATTATTGTTCCTATATATAATGTTGATGCCTATTTGCCACAATGCATCAACAGCATAATATCACAAACATATCCCAATCTTGAAGTTATATTAATTGATGATGGATCGACAGACAATTGTGGTAAAATATGCGATGAATACAGTTCGCAGCACGACAATATAAAAGTAATACACAAATCCAATGGAGGCCTTTCAAGTGCCCGCAATGCCGGAATTGATATTGCATCAGGCGAATATATATCGTTTGTTGACAGTGATGACTGGATACTGCCACATCATATTGAAGCCTTATATGAAAATGTGTGTCGCAACAATGTGCTCCTATCCATATGTCAATCGCAACGTGTACATGACTTCAAAGACTCAGACAATATACCGACTAAAACCGGATGTGCGATAATGGAGAAAGAAGCCGTAATGCATGAAGCTCTTACAAAATACAAATGGTGGTCTGCCTGCGATAAAATCTATCATCGCTCTCTTTTTGAATCAATTCGTTTCCCAATTGGCCGCATCAATGAAGATTATGCTATTATATTCAATATATTCGATTTATGCGACCGAATAGCTGTTGGGAATCAAATTACGTACTGCTATTTCGAGCGAATTGGAAGTATCACAAAATCGGGGTTCAATGAAAGCAAGTTCACTGAATATACAAATGGATTGGAAGTTCTTGAATTCATGAAATCCAAATACCCGGCTTTAACAGCACCTGCCGAAAACATTCTAATTACGACATGCCTCAAATTATTGTCATGCATTTCAAATGAAGACAATAATATGTATGAAGACTGGAGAAGCAAGATTCTGAATACAATACGCCATTCATTCGGGTCCTGGACTCGAAACCCGTATGTATTGACCAAACAAAAAATTTTACTCTTTCCAGCTTGCGTCAATTATAAATTATTCTCACTTATAATGAGAATTTACCGTAAAATATGGAATTAACCCACGACTCCGTATCTATTATATTGCCCGTTTATAATAAAGAAAAATACATCTCACGCTGTATTGAATCTTTATGTTCACAATCGTACGATAATTTTGAAGTTATCATTGTAAACGATGGTTCATACGACACATCCGCACAAATAATAAAACGGTTGATTGAAAAAGACTCTCGTTTTCTTTATTTTGAACAGGAAAACCGCGGTGTGTCTTCTGCAAGAAACACGGGGATTGCCAAGGCTCATGGAAAATGGATTACATTCATCGATGCTGATGACTATATAGAACCATCGTATTTATCCGATATAATGGAAATTGTGGCATCGGTAAAGGCTGACTTATTTTTGTGGGGCATTCAATATAATTTCCCTGATGGTAGCGTTCAAATTGTCACGCCTTCTTTAAACGGCATGTATCAGAGAGCCGAATTTCTTAAAGCCATGGTTGCGGACCAATACCATAGGAATATCGGTCTTTATGGATATGCCCCAAACAAACTGATCCGCAAAGATATGATAGACAAACACAACATACGATTTTCCACAGAACTCCGGCTGATGGAAGATTATGATTTTTATCTATCATATTACGCATTGATTGATAATGCATATATATTCCAGAATCATGGTTATCACTATATAAAAGACACAACAAACTCATCTATAGTATCAGTCACCGATGTAAATTACATGTCTCTCATTGATATCCAACTCAAATGTATGGAAATATTATATTCGAATGGTTCATTGACATCCAACAACTACAATCTTATACAGAACAATTCACGATTGCTTGCTTCAGCTGGGATACTGGAATTATCAAACCCAAGCATCAATAATTTGAAGAAAATGAGAACTGGTTTATCAGAAAGAGGTATAAACATAGCCTCATTGCATCGTAATCGTCCGTTGTTGAATTTATTCTTGCATGGCAAGTATCTTGCTTTAGCTTCGTTGTACCTAATGCTCTGGCGGAAATATATCTCAATAAAAAATACTTTAACAAAATGAAAGTTGCACTATATGCCCACGGAGGCAGCATGAACCACGGATGTGAAGCCCTCGTTCGCTCTGTTATAGAGGTCCTTGGAACGGACAATAGTTATATTCTATTATCCGAGAGTCCAAAGGAAGATTTTTTTTATGAGATTGATAAAATATCAGCAATAGCAAAATCGACCAGCGCATTACACGACAATTTGCTCCATAAGTTAATATATAAAATCAGTGCAAAACTGAACGGCGTTGACAAAACATATTATAACAGCATTTATCGAAAAGTGCCAAGCATAGTCAAAGATTGCGATATTGCCATTGCTATCGGCGGAGATAATTACTGCTACAAAGGATATTTGGAACGATTTGGAGCCATGAACAAGCTAATACATAGAGTGAATGTGCCCACTGTACTGTTGGGATGCTCCATAGAGCCGACGATGATGACCCCGGATTTAATCAATGACTTAAAAGGATATTCGTTAATAACAGCCCGTGAAAGCATCACATACAACGCTTTGCATAAAAGCGGCATAAAAAATATATTTCTATGTCCGGACACAGCTTTTACGTTGCCTATTGTAAATGCGAAAACTCATCCGCTTTTAATTCCGCGAAATACCGTTGGTGTAAATATCAGTCCTCTCATCATGAAACAGGAAGCATATCCAGGCGCCACCATGCTAAACTATGAACGAATGATACAATACATTCTTGAACATACCGACATGAACGTAGCGTTAATACCTCATGTGATATGGCAGCACAATGATGATAGAGTACCGATGACAAAGCTTTACGACAAATTCAAAGAGACAAACCGAGTATTCATACAACAAGATTGTAATGCCATGCAACTCAAGCACATCATTTCTCAATGTCGTTATATGATTGCTGCCCGTACGCATGCTTCTATTGCAGCTTATTCAACAAATATCCCCACTATAGTCGTCGGGTATTCCGTGAAGGCACACGGTATTGCAAAAGACATATTTGGTGACGACAATATCTATGTGAAATCAGTCGAATCACTGAAAAATCCGGATGATTTATTATGTGCCTTCCAATGGCTCCAGCAGAATGAGTCATATATATTGGATCATTATGGTAAGTACATGCCCAAATATATCGAACAGGTCAGCTCTCTTCGCGCTCAAATATTAAATTTCGCATAATGGATGGAGTAGTCAGCATAATCATTGGATGCTACAATGGTGCAAAATATATTGAACGATGCTTTAACTGCATCATCAATCAGACCTATAGGAATATTGAAGTAGTCTTTGGAGACGATGGATCCACTGACTCATCTTTTCAAATAGCACAACAGTTCATACCCATTTTTGAGCGACATGGCTTGACTCTCAAATGTTTTTCACAATCCAATATTGGGATGGTCACAAATCAAGCATTAAAGATTGCGACCGGCGAATATATTGCGGTATATGATGTTGACGACATATTATACCCTACATCCATTGAAAAACGCGTATTCTTCATGATTGACCATCCCGAATATGCATGCGTCCGAACCAACGGATACAAACTGGATCAATACGGCAACAAAGAGTTGTTTTCAGCTAATGAAGCTATTGAATACAGCGATAACATCTTTGAGGACTTATTATTAGGACGCACATACAACTGGGCAGGAAGCTATATGGTTCGCCGCAAAGCATTGAATAAAGTTTATAATGGATATCCAGTTTTTGAAACTCACTATGGCGCTAATCTTCAAGTATTGTTAGCCACAGTTTATAACAACAAAACTGGATACATTGACGAACCGTTAATGGAATACATGTATAATACCGACTCCATCACACATTCCGATATCAACTACGCTTCCGACAAGAACAGATATTTAGGGTTCAAAGCTATAAGAGAAGCCATATTGGATCAGCTCAACATACGAAATAAGTATCAGCAACAAATCGACATCATGTATGGTGAAATATTGCTTGACCTGGCTTTGACATACAATAAGGAATTGGATTTTATCACGGAATATGAAAAATTACGAGAATTCAAATTTCATGCTAAAACAATACATACATATTATTACCATAAATTTAAAAATAACATAATAGCCAAGGGGTTCTTTAGAGTATTATTAGCTGTAAAAACACAACTGTCGCGATGCAAAAAGCGAAGATAATCATACTGATGCACTATATGGAGCTGGGTGGAGCCGAGATGGCTCTGCTGGGATTGCTTCATGCTCTTGACCCAGAGAGGGTGGATTTAGATCTGTTTGTTTACTCGCATCGAGGTCCGCTGATGAAATACATTCCCGAATGGGTGAACCTGCTTCCTCAAATTGGGAAATATGCTGTGATTGAAGAACCGATGGCAACGGCGGTAAAACGCGGTTATTTAGGTGTGGTCGCGGGACGGTTGCTTGCTAAACAGAAATACTGCCGTTGGCGCAAGCGTGTGCCTGCCGAAGGGGACGATGGTGCTATAATGCAATATATCGGCAACTGTGTGACCCCGCATCTACCTTCCATCAATCCAGCTGTGGAGTATGACCTGTGCATCAGTTTTCTCACGCCTCACAATATTGGCCTTGACAAGGTACGTGCCCAGAAACGGCTGGCATGGATTCACACCGATTATTCCACAGTGGATATCAATACGGAGTTGGAATTGCCGGTGTGGAGTGCTTATGATTGGATATCATCCATTTCTCAGGAAGTAACCAATTCTTTTTCAAAACGATTTCCGAGTTTGCTGCCTAAAATTGTACAAATTGAGAATATACTCCCAGCCGACTATGTCAAGCTGAGAAGCAACGAGTTTGATGTTGCGCAGGAAATGCCGGGGAATCCCGTTATGCTATCTGTAGGCCGATATTGCACTGCCAAGAATTATGACAATGTGCCCGACATCGCCCGGCGGATGGTGCAATGTGGTTTGTCAGGACTGAAATGGTATATAATCGGCTATGGCGGCTCCGAGGAGCTGATAAGGAGCAAAATTGCCGAGGCAGGCATGGAGGAGCATGTAATTCTGCTTGGCAAAAAGGACAATCCGTATCCATACATCAAATCATGTGATATCTACGTACAGCCATCGCGCTACGAGGGCAAGTCGGTAACAGTGCGCGAGGCACAAATTCTAAATAAGCCGGTCGTAGTTACCAATTATCCGACAGCAAAATCACAAATCAACGATAGTGTGGACGGAGTGATTGTACCCCTTGATAATGAAGGATGCGCCAAAGGGATGACAGAATTTATTGCCAACAAAGAACTACAAAAGCAAATCATAGCCAACCTTCACCATGGTGACTATGCCAACACCTCGGAAGTGAGCAAAATCTATTCTTTACTACAATGATACCCAAGAAAATACATTACTGCTGGTTCGGGAGAAATCCTTTGCCAGAGTCGGCTCAAAAATGCATAGCTTCGTGGCGAAAGTATCATCCTGATTATGAAATTATGGAGTGGAATGAGGACAACTTTGATGTCAACACCATCCCCTACACCATGCAGGCATATCAGGCCAAGAAATATGCTTTTGTGAGCGACTACGCACGGTTCAAAATCCTTTATGAGCACGGAGGGCTGTACTTCGATACCGATGTAGAGGTGATCCGCCCGATGGACGACATCATCGCCCGTGGCCCTTTCATGGGGTTCGAAATTGATCCTTGCCCACAACGGCCATGCGGCGCGGTTGCACCGGGACTATGCCTTGGAGCCATCGCTGAAATGCCTTTATATAAAAGCATTCTTGACTATTACAGAACGCTTGATTTCATCAATGCTGATGGCTCCCATAACACCACTGATGCTGTTGTCAACATCACCACTCGAGAATTGATTAAAGTTGGATTGGAAGATAAAGCCGGAATTCAAAAAGTAGCTGATATAACGATATACCCTGCCGAGTATTTCAATCCGTTTGACGATGCAACAGGAAAACTCAATAAAACAAATCATACATATACCATACACTGGTATTCCAAAACTTGGCTGAATGTCAGCCCAATGAGGCAAGTACTGTCGCGCTACTACCATCGGCTGCAAAGGTTTCTGAAATTATGATTCCCGCAAAATACTACTCCGCGGTATTTCTATACACTGTTTTGATATTGACAATTATTGCTGCAAACCAATTGTCAAGACAGCGATATATTGACATCAAGCGTGGAGTCACCAACTATCTTCCGGCATTGCTTTTATGCATCATATTCGCACTGTTTTTTGGCTTTAGACCGATAAGCGGATATCATTTCGGTGACACAAGCAATTATGCTTTGACTTACAGGCTTCTTAGCACTGGATCAAGTTCATATACCGGTGACGAAACCGAATGGTTATGGGCAAAACTGATGTACATTTGCTCTCAAACAGTAGATATTTCCATATTTTTCACAATTGTTGACATAGGATATTTCGGATTGACATTATGGGCATGCAAACGGCTGTGTACCAACGATATACTTGTGGCCGTGTTGTTTATGCTCGGCTCCATCTCTTTCTATTCATATGGAACAAATGGCATACGAAACGGACTGGCGTGCAGCGGTGTGCTGCTTATGTTTTCATATTTAGGCATATCAAAGAAAGGCAATATTATTGCGTTTCTCATTGCCATGATTGTAGTTAATATACACCGTACCACAATATTACCTATAGCCATGTCTATAATATCATTGCTATGGGTGAAAAATTTCAGGTGGGCATATTCATTCTGGATAGCATCAATTGCTATCAGCCTCGTTGCCGGAGGGGCTGTGACCGCATTCTTTGCCGGTTTGGGGTTTGACGAGCGAGTATCGTATCTCACATCCACGGACGATGGAATGTTCTCTCACACCGGATTCAGATGGGACTTTCTTATCTATAGCATGATGCCTATACTCCTCGGCTATTATATCATCATCAAGCGAGGAATAAGAAACAATAGGTATGAATTGCTGCTCAACACTTACACTCTTGCCAACGCTTTTTGGGTGATGGTGATACGAGCCAACTATTCCAACAGGTTTGCCTATCTTTCTTGGTTTATGTATCCAATTGTTTTGGCTTACCCGTTACTGAAACTTGATATTTGGGACAATCAACAAGGCAAACGAGCCAGTCAGATTATGTTGGCACATATTGGATTCACTTGGTTTATGGAAACTTTCTACTGGTAAATAATGAAAACTCTTACTGTTTTTACTCCCACTTACAATCGTGCTCATACTATCACACGCACCTATGAAAGCCTTCTGAGACAAACATGCAAAGATTTTGAATGGCTTGTTATTGATGACGGATCTATTGACAATACACGTGAACTTGTGGAAGGATGGATGACGGAAGGTAAGATTCCAATTCAATATATACGGCAAGAAAATCAAGGAATGCATGGTGCTCACAACACAGCTTATTGCAACATTACCACCGAACTAAACACATGTATCGATTCCGATGACTGGATGCCGGACGATGCAGTCGAGAAGATAATATCTTTCTGGAAGCAAAATGGTTCAGATGCATATGCAGGAATCATCGGGTTGGATCAAACTGAGAATGGTGCAACTATCGGCACTCCTTTCCCGGAAGGACTGATAGAAACAACTTTGCATGAGTTTTACTCTAAAGGTGGTAAGGGAGACAAAAAGATGGTTTACCGCACCGATGTAATAAACCGATATCCTGAATATCCGCTTTTTGAAGGTGAAAGATACGTAGGGCTTGCATATAAGTATATGCTTATTGACCAAGATTACAAGCTCCTGACTCTCAATGAACCACTTGTGACTGTTGAATATCAACTTGATGGTTCAAGCTACAATATGTATCGGCAATATTGGCGAAACCCCAAAGGTTTTGCATTCTTCCGCAAAACAGAAATGATATGTGCACCGACCTTGAAGCGCCGCTTTATTTCGTGCATACACTATGTGGCCAGTTCAATCATATCCCAAAATAAATCATTCCTTCGAGAATCTCCGAAAAAACTTTTGACCACCTTGGCCATTCCATTTGGATTTTTGTGGTACTTACATATTAAGTCAAAAATAAAGTCCGATGCCAAAATGAATTTCAGATGAAAGATATTTTATACAAGGATCTCTATCGCTATGAAGAATAAAGGAGTAAGAGCTGGCGAACTCGCCTTAGATACATATTTTTCACTCCCGGTTTTCAATTTACATATTGTTGGCGTAATGCCTCATTTGCACGAAATCCAATTAGCAAATTATTCTGGCAGATAATGCATCGTATGTGTATGTTTCATTCGTGTATACTGATTCCTGTTGAAACTAAAATTGGTGAGGGCCTTAAAATAGGTCATTTCGGCAACATCGTAATTAACCCCCAAGCAGTTATTGGCAGAAACTTCAGAATACCAGCGATTCGCCCCACCGATAGATACAACGTATATACAATATGAAGATTCTTCACGTAATTACTTCGCTTAGAACAGGCGGAGCTGAAAAACTTATGGTAGATTTGCTACCACGATTGAAAGCTGACGGATATAATATTGAATTACTGCTTTTTGATGGTATAGATACCCCTTTTCGTCAAGATGTCGAAGCTGCAGGAATCAAAGTCTATGATTTAGGAATTGGAGGATCGGTCTATTCCCCAATACGTTTGTTCAAGCTTATCCCTTTCTTGAATAAATACGATGTTGTCCATACGCACAATACAGCTCCGCAACTATTCGCCGCCATTGGCAGTATGTTTTGTTCAGCCGTGCTTTGCACCACCGAGCATAACACATCCAACCGCCGTCGCAGGTGGAAGTGGTATGCGATAATAGACCGATGGATGTATAATCGTTACCATAAAGTAGTCTGCATATCCCAGAAAGCGGAAGAGAATCTACATAAATATCTTGGGCATTGCAGAGCAGACATAACAACAATCAATAACGGTGTGGATGTGTCAAAATACGCCGGTGCATCGGCTTCCGATGAGTTGGAAAGAATAGCGCCGGGTAGTCGTAAAATCATAATGGTGGCAGGATTCCGATGGGAGAAAGATCAAGATACTCTTATTAAAGCACTGAAATATCTACCCGATTTTTTTCATGTTTTCCTTGTTGGGGATGGTGCACGTAGATCTGATATAGAAGCTCTTATCGAGAAAGAGAACCTGAATGGTCGTGTTCACTTATTAGGTATTCGAACCGATGTGCCACAATTGCTCCATGCTGCCGATTATATTGTCATGTCATCTCATTTTGAGGGCCTTTCACTTTCTTCAGTAGAAGGTATGAGTGTGGGCAAGCCTTTTTTTGCATCAGATGTAGATGGTCTTAAGGAAGTTGCCAAGGGTGCAGGGATACTGTTTCCTCACCAAGATTCAAATATACTTGCCAAAGAAATATTACGATTAGAAAATAATCCTTCCGAATATAGATCCATCGTAAAAGCTTGCTATAATCGAGCCAAGATGTTTGATATATCTGAAATGGCCTCAAAATACTCAAATCTATACAATGACATATGACCACGGCTGAATCCCGAATGATGAAAGATGTGACGATATTGCTTACGCTTTTTCTCCACCTTTTCAATCAATTTCCCAATGTAGGGACTGATCATAATCTATTGTTATATACACTATAACAGTCAATTAAACAACTAAACTGGTTGGACTTCGCTTTATGTATAAATGCGAAGTCAGAGCAAAACCAATCCTATGAACAGGAAAAAAATTATAAGGACGGTGACTGTCGCGCAATCGGTAGGATTCTTCACCGGGATGATTCCGGAACTGCGTGAGCGCGGTTATGAGGTGGTGTCGGTTAGCTCTGATGGGCCGGAGCTGCAGCGGGTTCGCGATGCGGGTGCCCGTGCGGTTGTCGTTGAGATGGAGCGCCATATCTCGCCGGTCAAGGACCTGAAGAGCCTTTGGCAGATGGTGCGCGTATTCAGGAGGGAAAAGCCGCAGATGGTGCACTCTATGACGCCAAAGGCAGGCTTGATTTGCATGCTCGCAGCATGGCTGACCCGCGTTCCTGCACGCGTACATACTTTCACAGGGCTCGTGTTTCCCACAGCCTCCGGCCTGACAAGGCGCATACTGATGGCAACCGACTGGCTAACCTGCGCTTGCGCCACTCACATCATACCCGAGGGCGAGGGCGTGAAGCGCGACCTGCTCAATAATGGCATCACAAAGAAACCAATAAAAGTATTGGGCTATGGCAACTGCCGCGGCATAGACCTGGAACGTTTTGACAAGTCAAAAGTCAAAGTGACGAGTGACGAAGTTCACAGACACTTCACTTTCATCGCTGTTGGCCGACTGGTAGGCGACAAAGGCATCAATGAACTGGTTGCGGCCTTCTCCCGTCTAAACAAGGAAATACCTGACACGCGTCTGTTGCTGGTCGGCCCATACGAACCCGACCTCGATCCCATCAGACCGGAGACAATCAAAGAGATTGAACACAACCCCGCCATTGAGGCTATGGGTAACCAAAACGATGTGCGTCCTTTCTACGCAGCCGCCGACTGCCACATCCTGGCCAGCTACCGCGAGGGCTTCCCCAACGTGGTGATAGAGGCCGGCGCAATGGGGCTGCCACAGATAGTCACCAACATCAACGGTGCCAACGAAATCATCATAGAAGGCAAAAACGGCACCATCGTACCCTCAAAAGACGCCGATGCCCTCTACCGAGCCATGCGCCGCATGGCCACCGATGCCCAGTGGCGCACCACTCTCGCCGCAAATGCCCGCGAGATGATAGCCTCCCGCTACGAGCAATCGTTCGTGCGCCAATGCCTTTATGACTTCTATGACGAACTGATGTACACTTTATCCGAACATAAGTAACGAATGACAGAATATAATAGTTTTGAAGATAAGAAACAGCACTTTGACACATGGGAAATCATAGACACTCCGGGTGATTTCAATCGCATGATTTCAGAGTTCAAAGCCCTTAAATCGTCCAACAACCATGTATTGTTTCGAGGTATCTGTGAAGCTCGTTATAAACTTTACACCTCGCTGCAACGAGAATGTTTCAATCGTGGAATAGGCCCGAATGACGCCACCGGTAAATCCATAGTGCTAAAACTTTTGGAACAAAGCCGTAATAACCCTAAAGGGCAGAATTATATCCCCGAATATTTCGCAAAACTTGGCATCCCATTAAATGACTGGATGCTTTTGGCTTTATTGCAGCATTATGGCGCACCATCTCCTTTGCTTGACTTCACCAAGGGGTTTATTCCAGCCTTATATTTCATGTGTCTTGGCATTACGCCCAGGTATTCGAACCGCGAAATTGACAATTACGCTTCTATAATTTACTTTAAGACAGTGGATGTATGTTCTGCTCATTTGATAGAAAACTTACCCAAAACATGTGAAGCTATCTATAATCAGTCAAACAAAAAACTATCCAATTATAGAGAGCGCGATGAATTCGTATTAAACGATTTGTCTTTTGACAATATAATGTCTAACAATCGTAAAATAGAATTGATTCCATCTTATAATGGCATAAATAAAATTAAGCATAAAGGAAATAATAAATGGATTGCCAATCTACCTATAGCAAACATGAATATGACCAGTCAAGAGGGTGAATTCGTATGCAATATATCAGACTCCGAACCGCTGGAAAATCTGATGGTATCAGGCAACACTAAATATCTACATTGCTACAATATAAAGAAGAGCTTGTATCATTATATATTGGATAATTACCTTAAGGGGTCATTAGACGCAATGAAAGCGGAACTCTTTCCATCTGAATATCAAGCAGCAAAAGATATATATTTTAGGACAATGGCTAATCTTTTTTAGAACGATATGAAACGAATTGTAGTTTTTGGCGCCACAGGCAATCTGGGCGCTTATATAGCAATGCACCTCAAGTCGGAGGGCTATGATGTTATCGCTGTCGGAGGCCGCAAGGACGATCACGGCTTTTTCGCCGATCACGACATGACATATTATTCTGTTGACATCCGCAATCCCGAATCTTTCGGCATACTTCCGACAGAAAATATAGACGCTGTATGCCATTTCGCTTCCTCTCTCCCAAGCCGTTACGCATTCGACCCGATTGAACTGTTTGAATCCATCACAATCGGTACGCTAAACGTGCTCAACTGGATGGTTAAGGTTGGCTGTAAGAAGATTGTGTTCCCGCAAACGCCCTCGGACATGGCGAAGTACCACAACAATGGATCCGTTATTCCCGATGAGGCTCCACGCCATTTCCCCCTCACAGGCGACCACGCAATATATACCATAGCAAAGAACGCTGCCGTTGACCTTATGGAGCATTATCGTGCCGAATATGGGATTGCTTTCTTCGCTCTCCGCTTCTTCACAATCTATCAGTATCACCCCAATGCATGGCATTATTGCAATTTTAAGCTAAGAATGATGCCTTTCCGTATGCTGATGGAACGTGCCTCTAAGTCTGAGCCCATCGAAATCTGGGGCAACTGTAAGAAGGCAAAGGAGATGGTATATGTAAAAGATTTCGTCCGTCTAGTCCGCAACTGTGTTGACTCCGACCTCCCAGGAGGCTGCTACAACTGCGGTAATGGCTGGCAAGTAAGTCTTGAAGAGCAGATCAAAGGCATCATAGAGGTATTCTCTCCCAAAGACAATCCATCGCCGATTATATACTGTCCTGAGAAACCGGATCCTCTTGAGAACGCATTCTCAATGGAGAAGACTTTTCATGACCTTCATTGGAAGCCGGAGTACAGCTACCTCGACCAGCTGCGCGACTTCAAGCATGAGATGGAAACCGAACCGATGGCAGGATTATGGGGCACTCGAGCCGACTATGAGCCCAAGAATGAGAATCTCAATGAGGAAAACTTTGCTCCTGCAGTAGGCAAAGCCACACTAAAATAACAACAATGTATCGTAAATACTTTAAGCGCGTCATCGATATTACAGCAAGCGGCGGTGTGCTGCTTGTGTTCAGCCCGGTGCTTCTGACCGTGGCCGTGCTACTTCATTTTTTCAACGAGGGTGCAGGAATATTCTTCCTGCAGGAGCGCCCAGGATACAAAGGAAAGCCTTTCAAAATCGTGAAATTCAAAACTATGAATGAACGAAAAGGACCTGATGGCAAATTGCTCCCAGACAAGCAACGTATTACCAAGTTCGGCGCTTTTGTGCGCAACTCATCGCTTGACGAACTGCCACAACTATGGAATGTACTTAAGGGCGATATGTCGCTGATAGGTCCGCGCCCTCTGCTAATGCAGTATCTGCCGCTCTATAGCCCGGAGCAGATGCGACGCCATGATGTCAAACCCGGAATTTCTGGCTGGGCGCAGTGCCACGGACGCAACAACCTCAGCTGGACCGACAAGTTCAAGCTCGATGTATGGTATGTTGACCACATTTCATTCAAAACCGACTGCTCCATTGTGCTCACCACATTGAAAGGTGTAATCAAAAAAGAAAACATAGAAAACGACAACACAACCCAGTTCACTACTGAGTTATTTAACGGGAAAAACTGAGATGACACTAAAATTTGTGCTTAAATATCTAAAGGACTGCCATCGTAAACTTAAAGATTTATCACAGAAAGGCGAGGGTAACATTTGCTATCTTTGGTACGATTTCATTATATGTTCTATTACCCATGGAGCTATTATCAATCATTATACTCGTGGGCAGCTCTATAAATTTAAGGGTTGTGAGCGACGGATGTCAATGACATACAAGCGAATCTTGAAATCGTTCTCCAAGATGAACGAGGCGGATTCTATCAAGATTCTAAACAATAAACATCTTTTTAATGCACACTTTGCGCCTTTTGTAAAAAGGAAATGGCTGTATTCAAAGGATATGACAATAGAAGCCTTTTCCGAACTATGCAGAAGTTGTTCAACACTGATGATCAAACCTGAAGATGGATTAGAAGGCAATGGGATTTCCAAAATTACCCCCCCCCATTCACAAGGTTCTATATATCAACTATTTAAACAAGCAAAGAACCACTCTGTCATGATAGAAGAGTGTATTGTGCAGCATCATGATATGATTTACGGAAATACATCTGTGAATACAATCCGTGCACATTCTGTCATAGACCATGAAGGAAAAGTCCATTTGTCAAAAATGTTGTTCCGCGTAGGTGTCGGGGATAGTGTTGTGGACAATTATGCTCACGGCGGCTGTGTATATGAAGTTCAACTCGAAACCGGCCGGATAATCAGCCCCAGCCTTAAAAAGGACGGAACAGAGGTATTCATTCATCCTCAAACCGATATTTTCATGCTCGGCCGTAGAATACCGAACTGGGATAAAGTGTGTGAAGGCGTAAAGCAAGCACATGCAATGCTTCCAGGATGCAGATTCATCGGTTGGGATGTAGCCATCACAGAGGACGGTATAGAACTGATAGAAGGGAATCATAATCCTGACTATGAATTGCTCGAATTTTTTGGTTCCAGAGGTTGGTGGCATAAAATAAAACAGTACTTATAACTTAATATATGGTTTTCAATTACAATTTCCAAGGCCACACACCATGCTTCATTTTTGATGAAGCTGAATTTAAACGAGGCATTGACGGTTTTCGCGATGCGTTAGCTAATAAATTCAAAAGCGTTGCAATCGGTTATTCTGTCAAGACCAACTCGCTACCATATGCCTTGATGGAGGCGCATCGCTATGGTTGCAAGGCTGAAGTAGTGAGCCACGATGAATATCGTTTGGCAAGGCTTTGCGGATATGCTCCCAATGAAATAATTTACAACGGCCCAATGAAGTCTTGGGAAACCTTTCATGAGGCAGTCAGCTGTGGAGCAATCGTCAATATTGAAACTAAACGTGAACTACAGTGGCTTGACCGCCTGTCAGAGGGTCGGGACTACAATGTTGGTCTTCGCCTTAACATAAATATATCAGATGTTTCACCGGAAGACGCCGATAGTGATGATGACAATAGCCGTTTTGGCTTTTCTGATCATACCGATGAATTTGCCGATGCGATTAGATTCATATTATTACATCCAAAACTCAGACTCGCAGGGCTTCATATCCATCGCACCGCTCATTCGCGTTCTCCTCGTTTTTATGAGCAATCGGTGAAGTATGCAGCTACTGTTATCAAGAAGTACAATCTTGACCTTGATTATCTGGATGTTGGTGGCGGTTACTTTGGTATTTTCCAAAACAAGCCTACTTTTGATGATTATGCCAAGTCATTCTATAGTCCTTTGAAAGAAGCAGGGTTAGAGAATCTAAAAATTATTGTTGAGCCTGGAAATGCGCTGACAGCAAGTTGTTTCAAATTCCTTACGGAGGTAATAGATGTGAAAAGGGTCGATTCAAAGACACGTTTTGTGACAACCAACGGATCCCGCAATGACATAGATCCATTCTTCAAAAAAGCTGATTACCTAAAGGAGATTCATTATACATCCAATAATCGGGAAGATGAACCTCTACAGATTATCACCGGGTGCACATGTCTTGAGTATGATCGACTTTTCACTCTGTCAAGCAAGCCAAGGCTCGAAGTCGGCGACCGCATACTTTATAATAATGTAGGAGCCTATACTATGACTCTCTCTCCTCAATTTATCCGCCTTTGGCCAAGAGTGTATGCTGTGGATTGTGCCGGTAAATGTAAGTTGGTACGAAGAGAAAGCCGGGCAGATGATATAATGACATTAAACCAATCAAAATATGAATAATATAATGTTTTGCAGTGTTGGACGTCGTGGACGCCTGCTGCGCAATGTGAAAGAGACATTAGGAAAAACCGGAGAAATCATCGGCACCGACCTGCAGTCGACTGCTCCTGCTCTGCAGTTCTGCGACCGACAGTTTGTCGTTCCCCGCATCACAGATCCGTCTTACGTTGACACCATACTTAAAATCTGCAAGGAAAATGATGTCAAGGCAATCACAACATTGATTGATCCTGAAATCGAGATTCTTGCGGATAACTCCGACAAGTTCAAAGCTATGGGCATAATTCCTCTCTGCCCTGCCCCTAAAAGCGCGATATATTGCTTCGACAAGTTCGAACTTTTCAAGTACGCTTCGGAAAAGGGCATCCGCACCCCTCTCACATTCCATGATTGGGACAAATTCAAAGAAGCGCTTGCCGAAGGTCATATCGCATTTCCTGTGTTTATGAAACCTATATGTGGTAGTGGCAGCGTAGGAGCTCATAAAGTTTACACACTCGAACAAGCAGAGGCGGATTGGAAAAGCGGTGAACACGATTACATAATCCAAGAACTGATGACCGGTGGTGATTGCGATGCCGATGTGTATGTTGACACAATCTCTCACAAAGCAGTTGCAGCATTCTCAAAACGTAAGATTGAAACAAGAATCGGTGGCGCGAGCAAAACATGCTCTTTCAAAGATCCTAAACTATTCAAATTCATTCAGGAAATCTGCGATGCATTTGAGTTCAACGGCCCTCTTGACATGGACTTCTTCATCAAGGATGGAGAATATTACCTTTCTGAGATTAATCCGCGCTTCGGTGGCGCTTACCTGCATGCCTACGGTGCCGGGGTTGACTTCATACAATTGATTGTAAACAATATCAACGGCATTGAAAATCCCGTCAACATCGGCAACTACGACGAAAACGTGCTCATGATGATGTACGATGATGTGGTCATAGCTCGTGCGGAAGATCTTGTGGACCAAAACTTTTCTTTCATTTGATTGACCCCATGGCAATTCTGCTATGAACACGAATGTCGTTAGGTCATCGAATTTTGAAGCTCTACGTATTGTCTGCATGCTGCTTATCGTTGCCGGACACATGACGATGTGGCATGACTTTCAGTCTGATACAGTTAATAGATATGTACATTGCGCCATAATGCCATTTTTCTGTGTGGCAGTCAATTGTTTCGTACTTATATCAGGTTGGTTTGGCATAAAATTCAAACCGGACAAAATATTCTCACTGAACAACACTCTAACATTCTGGGTATTGCTAATCTGTGCGATAACTCTATTTATCGGATTTCACGAGATAAATATCAAGAAGGACATATTGCTATTGGTGCCTTTGGTCACTAAAAAATATTGGTTCATAACCGTGTATGTAGCCTTGTGCTTATTGGCACCGTATCTTAACATATTGGTGAATGCACTGTCCAAAGAGGATTTCAGAAAATTACTTGTCACCTGCATATGTTTGTTTGTAGCTCTCCCCACTTTGGGCGCTATATTCAATTTTGAATCAATCACATTGGACAGCGGCTACGGCATAGTGAACTTCACTGTCCTATATCTCACAGGACGATACATGCGTTTGTATAAAAATCCCAAACGGCATGCCTTGATTTATTTAGGCACATATTTTGTCATGATGGCTTGCTGCGGACTGTTTCAGGTGCTGTATTCCAAGATATTGGGATTTGAGTTCACAACTTTGATGAGTTACGACACTTTCTTTGTGTTCTTCGGTGCCATAGCATTGTTTTGTTCGTTTTCCCGACTTAATTTTGCGAACAAATACATTAACTTGCTTGCCACATCTTGCTTCGTGGTGTATGTGATTCATATGCACAATTGGATTGGTTCATGGATATTTAACAACTTTTTTGGTCTGCGGAATCTGGATGACCATTGGTTTTTGCTTTCCATTCCAATTATTCCGGTGGTCACTTATCTGGGGTGCTTCATACTTGAGCAAGCCAGAGTGAAAGGATATAAGCTAATTAAAAAAATTACCCCCCCCAGAATTAACAGTAATTAACACATTGTCAAGTGTAAATTTCAACCGAATAATATATGAGAAATCGAATATTGCTTTGCTTGGCGCACATGAGCGGCAAGGAGCAGGATTACATCAAGGAGGCGTTTGATGCCAATTGGGTGGTGCCTCTGGGTCCCAATGTTAACGGGTTCGAAAAGGACCTTGAAGAGTTTATGAACGAGCGAGAGGGCAAAGCCCCCCTTGACAAGAAGGTTGTGGCGCTCAGTGCCGGCACTGCGGCGGTGCATCTGGCGTTGATTGCCTGCGGCGTTGGTCCTGGTGATGAGGTGCTGGTGCAGTCGTTCACTTTCTGCGCATCTTCTCACCCGATTACTTATTGCGGCGCAACTCCGGTATTCGTTGACTCGGAAAAGGAGTCGTGGAACATCGATCCTGAACTGCTTGAGGAGGCTATCAAGGACCGAATCGCCAAGACCGGGAAGAAGCCCAAGGCCATCATCCCCGTAGCTCTCTACGGTATGCCTTACCGGATTGACAAGATAATGGAGATTGCCAACCGCTATGAAATCCCTGTGATTGAGGACGCTGCAGAGGGCCTTGGCTCGCGCTTCAACGGTCAGGTGCTCGGCACTTTCGGCAAGTACGGAGTGCTGTCGTTCAACGGCAACAAGATGATTACCACTTCGGGCGGCGGCGCACTCGTTTGCGAGAACGATGAGGACAAGAACACTGTGATGTGGTATGCCACTCAGGCCCGCGAATCCTATCCCTACTATCAGCACGAGGCCATCGGCTACAACTATCGCATGAGCAACATCTGCGCCGGCATAGGCCGCGGCCAGATGACCATCATCAACGACCACATCGCTCACCACAAGCATGTGCAGGAGCTTTATTGCGAGCTGCTGAAGGATGTGAAGGGCATCACAATGCACACCAATCCCGCTCCCGAGTACGATTCCAACTTCTGGCTCTGCACCGCTACCCTCGACCCCGACCTC
>OJOK01000158.1_pt1 | contig 55190 bp, 32 predicted proteins | sample 1598051 | NCBI WGS metagenome assembly OJOK01 (sample SAMN01915205, study PRJEB22387) | human gut metagenome | isolation source: stool | host: Homo sapiens | place: USA
ATCTGTGTGAATCTGTGTAATCTGTGGTGAGTCTTATTCATTCCTATACCGTTATAAATGAATTCTGCTAACAAGTTACTTTTATTTTGCTTTAATAGCGGTCACTGCCGTTTTCAATCCTTCGGATGTAGCCGTCAGTTTGATGCCTCCGGATTTTCCGTCACTTTGAACAACCACCAGGCACTTCCCATAGAAAGCCTTGCGATGATCAGCTTTGAATTTCTCCATTGAAACAGGACTACCATTGTCTACACCGGCAATAAATCCCGCACCTTGCACATCGAACATGATCTGATTATCGGCATTCGGACAAAGATTACCATCTTTATCCAGCACCTCCACTGTTACAAAACTAAGATCTCTGCCATCTGATTTGATTTCATTCCGATCAGCCGTCAAGCGTATCTGTGCTGGTTCTCCGGCTGTATGGATCTCCTTCTCCAATACCGTTTTTCCATCCTTGCGGGAAACGACTTTTACCACACCCGGTTCATACTTCACACGCCATACGACATGAAAATCATCCTTACCTTTTGTACGCACACCCTGCGACTCGCCATTTACAAAAAGCTCGACCTCATCCGCATTATTATAATAAGCCCACATATCTATATCCTGCCCCGGCGCCCAGTTCCAATGCGGAAAAAGGTGCAATACCTTTTTCTCCGAATGCCATTCCGACTGATAGAGATAATACACATCTTTCGGAAAACCGGCCAGATCGACAATACCGAAATAAGAGCTACGGGCAGGCCAACCGTAAGGAGTCGGTTCACCTAAATAGTCAAACCCGGTCCAGACATACTGTCCGCTGATAAAATCATTATTCTTCACGTGGCGCATCGTACCCTCATGACTGTTCCCCCAAGGTACATGACAGTTATCATACGAAGAACAGGAGAAACTATCATCAAAATAAGGTTTATCCCAACGTTCAGGACAAATAACAGTTTCGTCACTCGGCATCCGGTAGTAGCCACGCGTCATCAGTGCTGATACACTTTCCGCCACAATGAACGGTTTACCGGGAAATTTCTCAGGTACACCGGCAAACCAATCATCATGATAATTAAAGCCGATGAGATCTAATGCTCCCGAACGGAACAAGTGATTATTCGGGTTCGGTTCATTACAGCCAGCCGTAACGGGACGGGTAGAATCGAGAGCTTTTACCATATCTGCCAGTTTCTTCGTCAGTAAAGAGTTCACACTCATCTCACCTTCTTTCGCCAGCATACTCTGATCATGACCAAAATTCAGAATCAGGTTCGCTTGTTCCAAGGTCAACGTATCCGCTTTTGCATCCGACCATTGCTCCAGCACTTCGTTGCCAATGCTCCAAACGAAAACAGAAGGATGGTTACGGTCGCGAAGTATCAAATCCGTCAGATCGCGTTCATGCCACTCGTTGAAGTAACGGGAATAATCATGAGCCGTTTTTCTTTTGCGCCACATATCGAACGTCTCATCCATTACGATAAATCCCATACGGTCACAAAGATCGAGCAGTTCTGGTGAGGGAGGGTTATGAGAACAGCGAATGCCGTTACAGCCCATTTCTTGCAGTATCTCCAACTGGCGCTCGATAGCGCGGATATTGACTGCCGCCCCAAGACACCCCAGATCATGATGCATACATACACCATTAATCTTCAGCCGTTCTCCATTCAGAATAAACCCTTTCTGTACATCAAAACGGAAGGTACGGATACCGGTATTCGTACAGTAGTTATCCAATACTTTACCGGTTGTCTTATCAATAAGGATACTGTTCACCTTATATATATAAGGAGTGTTCACGCTCCAAAGATTAGGGTTCTTCACTACAATTTCCTGTTCTACCTCGTTCGGACAGGCAGGTATCACTTGCAGTTCCGATGCAACCTCACCCACAACATTCCCTTCTGCATCCATTAGCCGTGACTGCAACACAACATCTGCCAAGGAAACAATTTCCGAATCAAAAACAACATACGTACCATCCGCCTGCTTCACGGAATCTTGCAGTTGAGCGGCCGCATCATACTGTATTTTAGTACGTATGTTTAGTCGTGCACTGTTCTTCGACACATCTTGCGCCGTGATAAAAGTACCCCATTGCGCTATATGCACGGGGTTAAGTTTCGTAAGCCATACATTACGGTAGATGCCACATCCCGAATACCAGCGGGAATTAGGTTGTTCCGCGTTGTCCACACGTACGGCAACTACATTCTTTCCGCCCCACTTGATATAGGGAGTCAGATCGTAACTGAACGAGACATATCCATAAGGACGTAAACCAAGGGAATGACCATTGATAAAGACTTCCGAATTCATATATACACCGTCAAAATCAATATACAGGCGCTTGCCTTCATCCGCTTTGTCAACAGTAAACGTTTTGCGATACCAACCGATACCACCGGGTAATGCCCCTCCTCCTGTTCCGGAAGGATTATCCTTACTGAACTCTCCCTCGATAGCCCAGTCATGTGGAAGATGGAGGATCCGCCATGCCGTGTCGTCATAATCGGGACGGGATGCCGCAGAGTCATCTCCCAGATGGAAAGTCCAGTCAGCGGTGAAGTCCTGTCGACGGTTATCAGTAACCCGTTCAGCGGAGGTGCAACCTCCCAATACCAAGAAGAGGAGCAAACAGGATATTGGTATTATTAATAGTTGTTTCATGATATTGATACACTCTGCTGCTTCCCATCATACTTCACCGTCACCCCCTTAGCCTTCGCGTCAAAAGGTTGCGGCTTATCCTTACTTACCTTTACAACGTTGAATGTACGTTCTTTCAGCATACCGGGAAATTCTCCTGCACGGTCACCAATAGTCAGAGTGCCTTCCGCATCATTGTAAGTAAACGGGATGGTGGCATACTGTCCTTTTTCGTAGTTATAATTCACACCTTCATCCTCGTACAAAGTGAACTCACCATCTTTACCCGCATATACATATAGTGTGATTTCTTCCGCAGACTTCTCATCACTATACTGCATTTCCGGTCCGTAAGGCACAATAGCCCCTTCGCGTACATAGAGCGGCATGCGTTCATAGGGAGCGTCCACTTTCAACTGTTGCCCACCGGCCATGTACTTACCGGTATAGAAATCATACCAACCGCAAGTTGCCGGGAAATAGACCTCCCGAGTGCGTGCACCATACTCATACACCGGAGCCGCCATCAACGCCGGACCGAACATAAACTGATCACTGATATTATTCACCTTTGTATCTGCCGTAAAGTCCATTACCAGCGGACGCATAATCGTATAATCATCAAAATAAGTCATCCCGGCCAATGAATAAATATAAGGCATCATCGTATAGCGCAACTTCGTATAATACACTATAGAACTATAAGCCGGATGTCCTTCGGGAGCTATATTCCACACCTCACGGAACGGATACTGTCCATGTGCACGGAACAACGGGCAGAATGCGCCAAACTGATACCAACGTGTATTCAATTCACGCCATTCCTTATAGTCCGCATTCTCTTTTCCGGTCTTATTGAATTCCTTTTGTCCGTCTTCATAGCGTTTTTCTACGCAGAATCCGCCAATGTCCATCGTCCAGTAAGGAATACCGCTGACTGCAAAATTCAGTCCGGCAGAAATCTGCGCCTTCATATCTTCCCAACGGGTAGCGATATCGCCACTCCATGTTGCGGTAGAATAACGTTGCAATCCGGCAAATCCCGAACGAGTCAGCAAGAATACACGTTTGTCATTGTCTACGGCACGTTGTCCGTCATAAATAGCCTCAGCATTCATCAACGCATACGCATTGAAATATTGGTCGGACGGACCGAGAGCAGTCGGACCACACAAAGCTTTCCGGTAAGCCAAATCCGTACAGTCGCGTACATTCGGTTCACTGGCATCCATCCACCAGGCATCAATTCCGAGGGGATAAAGATGATCTTCCATCTGTTTCCAGAACAGCTTCCGTGCGCCCTCAGCATAAGCATCATAGAAAGAACCGATGTAGCCGGGACCAATCCAGTCACGAATGCTGTCTTTAACGGCCTGCTGATACATCCAGCCTTTTTCATCAAACTCTTTATAATGTTCCGTAGTCATATAGAATTTCGGCCAAACGGAAATCATCATCTTGGCATTCAGAGCATGAATAGAATCTACCATTCCTTTCGGATCAGGGAAACGAGCTTTGTCGAACTCATGACTACCCCAGGCATTTTCCGGCCAGTAGCTCCAGTCGAGCACAATATTATCAATGGGAATCTGACGTTTACGGAATTCCTTCAAAGCATCCAGTATTTCTTCCTGCGTCTTATAACGTTCGCGGCTCTGCCAGTATCCCATCGCCCACTTCGGCATGATTTGTGATTTTCCGGTCAGAGCACGGTATCCACTGATTACCTCGTCCATATCCTCGCCATAAACAAAATAATAATCGATTTCATTCTGCATTTCTCCCCACCACGACTGTTTGTTCTGTTCTTCAGCAGATACAGGAGACAATGCACGCAAACCGCAATAGGATACATATCCATCAGGAATCCATTCAATTTTCAATGGAACACGTTTACCGGCTTTCAAATCTACGGCAAACTTATAACTGTTCGGATTCCAAGCCGTACGCCAACGTTCGGGAACCACCAGTTCACCGTCAATATATACCTTCGTATATCCTGCATAATAGAGGATAAAACGAAACCTACCGTTCTCCATCGGCTCTATTTCTCCTTCATACGTCACCTGCGAACCCATGAAAGGAAATCCTTCTGGTAAGTTCACGACTTTCGACAAATCTTCCGATTTCAGATGTTCAAAATAAACAGAATCTTCCCGGCGTACCAGTGTCTCCGCTGTTGATTTCTGAGAGGGTACGTATGTTCCTGTCAAAGCACCTTCCTCACCCTCCTTATCATAGAGTTTGAAAACTGTGCTTAACTGTGCATAATCACGTGGATCGCCGAAACGGCAAAGCGAATAACTATCCCACAGAATACCGTAATTCTTATTGGAAACGATAAAAGGTACGGAAACCTTTGTATTATACTGGAAAAGTTCCTCGTTCTTACCTTTATAGTTGAATTCATCAGCCTGGTGTTGTCCCAGTCCGTAGAATGCCTCATCATCGGGTGACTGGAATACCTGACGTACCGTATACGCCTTTGTTCCCTGCACTTCGATAGGCTGGAAACTCCTGCCTTTCTCATCTTCCGCCAAAATCAGGTTACCGGAAGCATCGGTAAAGCGTACTTCACCCGTGGCTTTGGATACGATGGCACACACCTCTGAGGTTTTTACCGAAACGGCATCTTCACTTTCTTCCACGCTGAAGTCCGTCTTATCTTTTTGGGGAACTATAATCAGGCTTTCCGCCTTTGAAAAGTTTTTTTCGGGAGTGGCTGACACATGAATCAACTTCTCTCCCATTACTTCAACCTTCACCTTTCGCACATCCGTCGGTTGCTGTTGTTCGACATTTACAATAATGCCGTTACTCGTCTTCTCATACCCGCCTCCGGAACATGCCATCAGCATCCATCCTGCGAGCAAACAAACTGAAGTGTTTTTCAATTTCATATCTTTGTTTTTAAAGTTATTTTCTCCGAGTGTAAAAGTAGGAAATCATACAGTAAACAAGCCCTCCCGATGTTGAAAGGAAAGGGCTTATTTGATTTATAGAAATATCAGATGTTTCAACAATGGGTACTTTTTGTTATTTACCCTCCTTTTCCTGATATACAGAGGGTAAAACACCGAATTCATCCTTGAAATACTTACTGAAATATTTGGGGTTATTGAAGCCCACCTGATAGGCAACCTCCGACACATTCTGCTGGCTCTCGCGCAGAAGTTGTGCCGCACGTTTCAGTCGGATAATACGAATAAATTCTATCGGAGTTTTACCGGTAATCTGCAACAGCTTTTTATAGAGATGCACCCGGCTCATGCCCAGTTCATGACTCAATTCTTCCACAGATAAATCGGGACGGGCAATATGCGTCTCCACATACTTTATCGCATTCTCAATCAGCTTTTCGTCCATCGAAGTGATAACGATTTCACTCGGTTCGGGATCAATACGGGTGCGAAGTTTATTTTTGCTGCTCAAATCTATCAGTTTACGCATGCGCAAAATCAGTACCTCCATATTGAAAGGTTTCGTCACATAGTCATCCGCACCAATCGTCAGGCCTTCCACCTTATTCTCTACGGATTGCTTGGCCGTAAGCAACACAAAAGGAATATTACTTGTACGCTTGTCAGCCTTCACCCAACGGCACAGTTCGTTCCCGTCCATTTCAGGCATCATCACATCACAAACGATGATATCCGGCATCAGTTCCGGTATCATCTGCCAGGCTATCTTTCCGTTTCCGGCAGATTCTATACGGAAATACAGACTCAACGTATAACGCATGAAAGAAACAAAATCTTCATTATCATCCACAATCAGTGCAAGTGGCTTCTTCCGTTCTTCCTCATTCAATTCTTCCACTGAAGCAAGTGCCACCGCATCCTCTTCTGCAGCTTCTTCCGAGAGTGGAGTCGCTACGTTCACCACCGAATGTTTCACCGGAATATCTACCACAAATACACTGCCCGTACCCACATTGTCGAACACGCGCACCACACCACCATGCAGCGTAACGTAATCACGTACCAGGCTCAAACCGATACCACTCCCCGTACTGGGGTTACTATCACCTATACGCTCCGATTGATAGAAACGTTCGAATATACGTTCTTTATCAAAGTCGCTGATACCTACCCCCGTATCGGATACTTTGATTTCCAATGTTTCCGTAGTTCCTTTTATCAGTTCAAGAGAAACATCCACCCGCCCTCCATCCGGAGTAAATTTAAACGCATTAGAGAGCAGATTCATCACTATCTTACCTATTTTATCCTCATCGAACGACATATTCAACGATTCGATTGCCGAAAAAAAAGTGAGATGCACGTTTTTCTTTTCCGAAAGCATCAGGAATGAGTTGCATATAGAGTGAACATACGATACAACCTCCCCCTCCGAAAGATTCAAATGCAACCCTGCCACCTCATTTTTACGGAAATCAAGTAATTGGTTCACAAGATTCAGTAACCGCAATGCATTACGATGCATCAGTTTCAATTGCTCCTGCTTCCGTTCATCATGGGTTTCTTTCATCATTCCTTCCAACGGAGAAATGATCAACGTCAGTGGTGTACGCAGTTCATGGCTCACATTGGTAAAGAAACGGAATTTCATCTGATTGACTTCTTCATTCCGCTCCGCTTCACGTTCCATCTGTTGTATCCTGAACTTATTGCGTTCACGGCGCAGCACAGCATTGCGGGCCAAAAGCAATGTGCCTATCAATAGCATAGCATACAGAACATACGCCCAGGGGGTCATCCAGAAAGGCGGTAGGATTACTATTTTAAGGCTTGACTCTTCTGTTCCGGCAAATCCATCACTATTGATTGCCTTCACTTTCAGCGTATAAGTACCGGGTGCCAAATTCGTATAAGTAACGCGGTGCATATCAGCCGCACCTGCCATCCAGTCCTCATTAAATCCCTCCAGTTTATACAGATACTGGGTTTTCTCAGGCAAGACGTAATTATCCGATGCAAACAATACAGTGAAGACATTCTGTTTATAATCAAGTTTCACCTCTCTGGCTTTATTCAGCGACTCACGCAGCAAAACACGTCCACCATACTCCTTTCCAACCTCTACTTCTTCATTGAAAAGCTGGAAGCCGGTAAACATCACCTTGGGCAACGTCCGGTTATATTTGATATTCTCCGGTCTGAAAGTATTCAATCCATACATACCTCCCATTGCAATCTCACCTGAGGAAAGACGCTTAATGGAACGTTGATTGAACTCACAGCCCTGCAAACCGTCCTTATCATCATACCTGTAATAGTTGAAAGTATAATCTCCGTTTTTTGTATCGATAGAAGGAATTACATTCACTACACCATTGGCCGTAGTCACCCACATATTTTTATTATCATCTTCTACGATACCGGTAATAAATACCCTAGAATCGTTCTGCGAAAGAGGAACTACCTGTAAATGGTCGTTCTTCGGGTTATAGAGATTCAGTCCTTCACGTGTTCCCACCCATATCAATCCCCGGCTATCCTCATAGACCTGATTAATGCTCTGATTGGAAAAGCGGATACTTCCCGACTCGTTGCCTACCAGATTCGTTATTTTCCGGGTAGTCAGATCCATTATGGATACCCCCGTAGAAGAAGTACCGATTATCAGACGATTATCACGACTCATACATAAAGAGGCTATATGATTGGAAATAATTCCGGAGTTACTTATCTTATAGGTGGTGAACTCACCTGTCCCCGGATTCAGACATTGCAAACCGCCTCCCAAGGTTCCAATCCAGATATTTCCGTTCTTATCTTCTGCCAATGACCAGACATTGTTATTAGCCAGCGAATTATCATCTCCCGGTCTGTTCCGGTAATGCACGAAGCGATTGCCGTCGAAACAATCCAATCCTTCCCAAAATGTCCCTATCCAGAGTCTGCCGTCCTTAGCTTGCAACAAACTTACAATGACATTCGAAGCAATAGAGTTTCCTCCCGGTGAGTATGCATACAGTTTCTTTTCATCCGTCTTCGGATTCCAACGTATCAACCCGGCGTCATTGGTACCCAACCACAACGAACCGTCATTACTTTCTTCCAGACAGTTAATATCTCCCAAGTGGTTGATGCCGAACTTAAAAATGCCCTCATCATAATAAGCCACACTTTTCTTATAAGTACCTATCCACATCACACCGCCTTCATCTTCATAAAGCACATTGATGGTATTATTGGGCAAACCTCGTTCGTCATCCACATCATACGTAAGCGAGACAGTTTCACCAGTCGCCTTATTCCAGATATCGATGCCATCCTGGTCCTTTCCAAACCAAATACGTCCCTGCTTATCCTGAGCTACTGCTACGATATGCGCCTGACCTCTATCGCTGAAATTCCATTGTGAATGCCACTTCCTGTCAGACAAATCGTAAGCCCATACACCCGGGGCACCATATATCCATAAATCTTCATCCTTATCCACATACAGGAAGAAGATATCAGTACGCGTTCCCATGTGCTCTGCAATATCTGTCAAAGTCCATTTTACACGTACCGTCTCACGGTCGATACAGATTACACGCCCGTTATCATATACCAACAGAATGCCATCTTTACATTCGGCCATGTCTATAATGACACCTTCGGGTATTCCTTTCTCACCGAAAGGCAAGGATACAGCATTCTTTTCACCGGGACGATAACAGTAGCACCCTTTCCCGTCTATGGCAAACCAGGTATTCTTTTGCTTGTCGACAAATACATAGCGGGGTGTTCCGTCTATCCCTATATCCCACATCCGGGAACGAACATCACAGACAAAGCTCTCCGTATCCCAGTTATAAATGACATATCCGTTTTCTCCCGTCCGTATCCATAAACGTCCTTCACTGTCTTCCACTATCTTCTCAATATAGTTGTCAGGTAAAGACGCAGAACCATTGTCAGTGCTCCGGAATACCTTGAAACGATATCCGTCATAACGTGCCAGTCCGGCAGCGGTGCCGAACCACATAAAACCTCTTGAATCTTTATAAATGGCATTGATTTGGTTGCTGGGCATTCCGTCCTTAACCTCTAGATGTTTGAACATAAAGTCGTGTGAAAAGGCAGAAAAACATGCCACAACGACTGAAACGATAAGTAAAATCAATCTCTTCATAGTAGTAGATATAGGAATATCGTTAACATATTGCAAATGAAACAAAAAGGAATTGTAAAAACAAGGTTTTCAATGTGTTTTTTTATCATTTCATACCCCATCATTTGTTTCCCGGACAGAAAAGAAGGAAGTAACTTCCCTCACAGAAGCTACTTCCCAAAACCAATCAAAAAAAAACCTGTATTAACAACAATCCCTGTATACACGAGGGGTATTTATGAAAACCTATTGCGGTGCATTGTCATAGACGGATTGCAATGTATAAGATGTATCTTCTGTAAAGATGGCCTTTTTCATCACTTCTACTATTTCCGCTGCATTATTCAGATAATCACCGGTAGCATGATTAAACAAGCCTGATTCTTCCTTTCCACTACCTGTACCGCCATTATCCCAATAAACAGGAGCCAATCCGTATTCTTTCGCTGCTTTACATACATATTCCAGATAGTACTTGCGGAAAGATTCCGCACGGTCAGTCGTCCGGCTTACACATCCCATTTCACCAATATATACCGGAATGCCCTTATCTATATACGTTGTCTTCAAACTATTGAATACATCTTTCACATTGTCTTCGTCTCCCCAGTTAGCTTTCTTATCGGCAGCGCCGGTATGCCCCCACTCCGAATACTTTGCATCCAGTGTATATTCATTCGGATCATAGAAATGAACAGATACCATCAGACGATTCTGAACTTTATCAGTCGGCAGTTTGAAGTTGCTCACCGTAAGTGCCACATTGGTACAATACCCCGGCACACCCAGGAAACGATTGCTATTACCACCACCTACAGCACGTACCGCATCTACAAACACCTGATTCCAGTCGTTCAATATTGAATATTGTTTTCCACCATCATTACGGTTGTCGCCCCAGCCCCAACCGCCATCATGAATTTCATTCATCGACTCGAATGCCAGGAAGTTGCCCTTATCCTTAAAACGTTCGGCTATCTGTGTCCATACAGCTTTCAATTCTGTTTTAATTGCGGTATTTTTAGTTTCATCCTGAGCAGCATCTTTAATGCTAAGCCAGTATTCACTATCAGCTCCATCGTGATGAATATTGACAATAGCATTCAGTCCGGCATTTTCTGCATATCCTACTACCTCGGCAACACGATCCATCCAGGCTTTCTCTATTTCATAACCGGGGGCGTCTCCAATATGTCCCATCCATGTAACAGGAATACGTACGGTAGTAATACCCGCAGCAGCCAATTTATCAAATAAAGCCTGTGTCGTCTTTTGATTCCCCCAGGCCGTTTCATTGGCCACACCACTATTATGCGCATCCAACTGATTACCCAGATTCCAACCCAATCCCAGACTTTTAGCTACAGTCCAGGGATCTTCACCTGCTATTTCATTCGAGCTTATCTCACCTCCCGCCAACTGCTTCACGGTCACAGTTGTTGCCGGCAAGTCACCCAAAATAAAAGTAATGGTACCGGTACGTTCTTTTCCGGTATTGGCAGCGATAATAAAAGTCTTCGTTTTATCCACCATAGCGCGCGTTTCTGTTTTCTCGGTAATCCAGCTATCATTAATAGTTATAGTTGGTTCACCGTTAGTCATCACTTTCACAGTGATAATACCACCCGCTGCCGATATGTCTTCAAACAAGACAGTCTCCAGATCCAGACCTTCGGTAGCTGTTTGAATGACATTGAATGTCTCTGTCAGGTTACCACCTTTCACAGTAATAACAGATGTACGATTATCGGTAGTTGAATTGGATTTTACATCTATCGTATATTTAAAGACCGTAGCAGAAGCTGAAACTGCCGGAGTCACTACGCACCAATCCTGGTTACTGGTAACTTCCAACGTCACATTCGATTTCACAGAGAGTGTGTTTGTACCTCCGGCTTTGGAAAAACTCATTCCATTCGCCAGAATGTTTTCGGAAATTGTTATTTCCGGTGTTACAGGATCATTGTCATCACTGGAACATGCGGCAGCGAAAGCAGAGAGAGCAATCGTCAACAGCAACAGATAAGCTTTAATTTTATTCATGAGCATTATGTTTTTCGTTCTCAAATATTAGGTTATGGATAGAAATCCGTGTTGGCAAAGATAGGGCAAAGCAACCACACAAAGCGTTTAGGATGTTATATGGAAGGGTATAATTTGTTATTACCCCTGGACGAAAGGTTTCCAATAGGCGACATATCATTTATCGCCTTTCCCCCGGGTTCCTGCTACAAAACGGGTAGACTTGTGATATACCACCACTTATTCCATCCAAGCGTAGGACCAACACTCTGTGTAAAATGTTTCCAAAAATAAGAAGTATGCAATAAATGCATATTATTCAGGGGGATTGTGCGTTATTGAGTATTTCATAGTTATTTAATTTAAGTAACGTCGAACTATTACTCAAATGCACTGAGAAACATAAATACTGCTTAAAAGAAGTAGAATTCATTGGGATATTCTTTCAACTATTTCAGATGCGATCTTCGATAAGTTTGCTTCTGAGTTATATCCGCGTTTTCTGTCTATTATAACTACAGGAATATCAAAGATTTGATCGCCTTTATCTTCCCACATGAAATTGTTGTATGCGGATATTCCTGCAAATACAATTATTTTAGGTTTAATATTATCTCTAACCAAGGTTCTTACAGGCTTTACGATATCTTTCCATTCGTTTATTCCCAATTCTTTTTTAAGTCGTGAGAGTTGATTCAAGTTATCAGTAGCCAACGGACATACATTCATAAACATTATTTCTTTCCCGAATGTATCATACCATTCTGGCTTTTCGCCTTTCACAAATTCACCTTTACCTAAACCGAAGGCAACCTTGCAAATGATTTTAAGCATATTTTCAACGAAACCATTCCCCCGCTTTATTTTCAGCTCATACCATGAGCTTCCTTCGCAATAATTACTTTTGGTAAACCAGTCCAGTGCAATCGTTTTACCATCCGAACGATAAACAAGTTTACTTAAAGGATATGCACTCTCATCCCGGTAGAGATTACTATCCCCTGTCAATATCCGAAATGGAACCTTATTATCATTGTTCCGATAATTAGTTTCATTATAAAGCCCTGGTCCCGGATTTATTCCCATAAACAATATTTCTGGTTGATAGATAACAGGACCGTTTACAGTAATAACCCCTTTCCAATCTGCAAATCTACCGTTCTGATGCCCTTCCTTTAACTTTTCTATTATTGAACTAAATTGGTTTTGGTACTCGATAAAGCTACTCACTGTTGCATCCAAACTATTTTCCATAATATGTATATTATTGGGGTTAATGGAACAAAGATATGGAATAGTTGTCCCCTATTATAATTTTATCTGATTTATTTTCATACCCAAACTTCCATAACCGATTTTTCACAGTTGACTATCAAAGTATTACAAATAATCAATTTGCTGTTTACAAGAAGTTAAGAGTTTGTCGACAGGAAGTTAACTTCTTGTTGACAAACTCTTAACTTCTTGCAGGCAGCAAATAAAAGATTTCTCTATTACTTTACAAATAGTACTTTGTATAAAATACAAAGAGGTTGTTTCTTGAATATATCATTTTATTCAGCAAACCAAACAATATATAAACTTTTGTCTTAATTTTCTTTCTTCTCGCTAACATACAGGTCGCATAAAAAAAGCGTAACAGCCTCCTTTGAGCATGAATGAGTTAATATTCATGCAACATTTTACACGTTTATGGAAGCAAAGTGCATCGGAGAACTGCACGATATTAATACCGTACGTGAAGGATATATACATCGGACGCGAAGGATATTAAGCTCCTTCACGCAGGAAGTTAATGTCGTGCGCGAAGGACATATATATCGTTCGTGCAGGAAGTGGAATTCTGCCATAGTCAAGCGCGAATTGATGGAAGGAAACGGGTAAAACCGGAAGAAAACAGTCTATTTCAACTGTTGCGAATTTTATATAGTTCTGTTAATTAACAGCATACAAGTTTTTGTTCGCTTGTTTTCTTGGTAGTTGTCAGTTGGTTACAAATACGGAATTCTAAGCGTAGTTTAAAATACAAAATGATATGCTAAATAACAGCATCTTTAATAATAGTACTCTTTGAAATGAATAGGGAGCGGGAAAAGCATCTTCGCCTTCCCCACTCCCTATTCATATATATTCCCAACTCTGGAATGTATTACATCCTCTCCTCTATTACCATTGAGGAACAGCAAAAAGCTTATGGAACGTAAATTTCACTTCCATAGAAGTGCTGAAACCAAGCTCCTTGATTACATCTCCATCAGGTGTACCGAAAGCACAACCCGCATTCTTTGTTGCCCCATAACAGTTCCAAAGTTCCAGACGATACTTGGAGCCATCATTGGCATCAAGCACTTTTGTCGCATCAAACGTCACCTCTGAACCATCAAGATAGAGATTATCCAACACAGCATGCGTACCAGGGAAGAAACCGTAAAGATCTGCCACTTCAATGAAGGTCATAATGGAACCAGCTGCACAACCAGTACCTTCATACTTGATGTCGAACTGCGGAGCAACAAGACTATATTGGAAATTTTCATATTTCACTTCTAATGTACCTCCGGCATTATACCCCCATGTACCCGCACCATCCCAATTAGGGATAGTGACTAAATTTGGGATATATACACCTTTCCCATTGCCATCAGTAAAGACTGTGCAAGTTATTTCCAGTCTATTACTGAAATGTAGTGCCGGTTCGGAAGCCAGATTCTGCGAATTACTGAAAGCGCTGTTCAACACTTTGCCGTCCGCCGCACCTTTACCATAAATGTTGAATAACTCGACACGATAATTACCTTTACCCTCAATATCTCCATAGAAAAAATTATTGGCATTGAACTGAATGGCATTGCCATCGCACTTCATCTCATCAATACGTACGAAAGCGTTAGGATATCTGGTCAGCAAGTCCGGGAAATCAAGGGTAAATACCATAGCATCGCCGCATGAGCCTTCATATGTAAAAGTATGCTGACCAGCCAACTCAGTCGGAGCCAAACGCCCGACTTCGGTTCCCCAAGTACCACTCTCATCAGCACCTGCACAAAGCAATGTAACAGGAATCTTGGTATCGGCTTCCGCCTTGCGCTGACTGTAATAATTGACCGAGTAAGCATAACCGTCTTTATTGGGAAGAGCAATCTGCAAACCGTCACTCGTCAGAGACAGAATATTCAGCTTACCACTCTTTACCGCCACCCAAGTATTGGCACAAAGTACATTGATATCAATGTCAATCACTTTGTTCGCCTCATCAATGGTATATTTACCGGTTTCATCAGTAGCTACACCGTCATCAGTCAAACGATGGATATTGACAGTTCCGTCTTCGAAAAACTCCATGTAACCATAATCAACTCCATAAGTATAACCAATCCAGCCATTCTCAGTACCCATTTCCCAATGAATTTCTTTTCCGATATTGGGCTGTCCGTTAGATACTATAGCCCAGTCGTACGTTTCGCCCCACTGCGTGAACGGACCTTCGAATACATGTTGTTCACCATCCTGACCATTGTCAATATACCATTTACCATAAAGCAACGAGCGGTCGAACGGAACATTCTTGGCGGTAGAAACGGCACGAATAGCCAAAGCTTGATAAACAGGAGTGGTAGCACGAGTAGCAAGAGCACTATTGAAGTGATAGCTCATGGCAAACTGAGTATCAGAAACATTGATGGAACCGGAAAGATAGCAGCCTTCCACACCAACACCGGTAGTAGTGCCTTGTGTGCGCGAACCTGCGGCAGGCATAAAGATAGAGTTTCCGTTAGGACCGGTGAACTTATAGCCGGCAACACCTTCCACTTCCACCCACTCTCTGGTACAGAGTGCAAAGAGTTCTTCAAACTCAGCAATGGTAGGCATGGTCACTTTACCTTCAAATGCTTTATAGGCAAGGTCATTAGCTGTTTTGTAGATATCGGCAGAAGCATAACTTGCAGGATCGATACTGGTATTAAAACCTGTCTTATCACCGAAACCGAACAGACCACCAATTTCCGTTTCTGAGGTAGCACCTAAATTGTACTTTGCCCATTTAGTAGAAAGCCCAAGGTCAACAAGGTCATTATCAAGATCAAACGTATACCCAGTTGTAGTGAATGACTTTTCTTCACCATAGACCATACCTGCACCGAGATCAAGATAAGCCACATAATAATAAGTAGTATTGGCCAACAAGCCTTCGACATCTACCGTATAGCTTTCCTTAGGAACAGTAGCAATACGTACACCGGCACGCACATTTTCCGTACCTTCTATACCGGACACAATGATACCACCTTCCGCATCCGCAGGAAAGCCAATAAGCGAACCAGACAAAGTAACCTTGTTAGCACCTATCTGGGTAGCATCGCCGGTAGTAGCACGAGCATTAGTCAGTACAAGGCTCTTTACTTCACCTTTATAAGTTACTTTGCCTTGTAAAGTGACATAAGCCTGATAATAGATGGTTTGATTCAAGCTGCCATTTACTGTGGCAGTGAATGTTTCACCGCCCGTAGCAATAATCCTTTCGGTGAGTGCATCGGCCGCAGCACCGTAATTAAAACCAATGACATAAGCACTTGAAGCCTGACTTTCAAGCCCAGATACGGTTCCATGTAATGTTGCTGATGTGGCAGTCACATCTGCCGAACCTGTTACCACGGAGTTATCAGTAAGCAATGGCTGTTGGTTTATGGCATAATCGTCATCGCTGCATCCCGTCGCCCAAATACCCATGACGAGAGCCATTATTCCGAATAATATTTTGTTCTTCATTATACTAATTCATTTAAGTGATTACTCAATAGTCATGGAAACAATCTCAACCTGTACATTCGGGCTTCCATCTTCCAAGGTTTCCACTGTAGCAAGTCCCTTGTTCTGGATTCCGATGATAAGACAGCAATTGGTTTCAAAAGTTTGCGTAGCACCTGTAGTATTTGGCAATGATACTGTCTGGATTGCTCCCGCAGTTGTATCGAATTTCGAAGCATACTCCAAAGCGTAACAACCATCTTCAAACGAATCTCCGATTCTGTTTTCCATAATCACTGTTTTAGGAGCTGCCCCCTCGTTCCAGGTTATACCACTCAGCACCTTGTACTGAATCTTCAAAGTCTGGTTCTTTTTTAGCTTAACTTTCGTTATGTCGATACATTCATTCTTACCACCCCATGAGTTATAAAGCTGGATACGCAAACGATCAGGATTTCCATCACCAAAGATGATTTCCAACTTACTGTTGTCCACTTTGATTTCGGTGGGTCCTTCTGTCCCGCCGCTAATCTTCTTATAGAGCAGATTAGCTACAAGATAAGAATTCACCACGCCATTCTCATCTTTTGATTCGGGAACACCAATGACCAGTGTCTCACCAGCCTCCATGCCAAGTACCGTAAAATCTTTGCTTGTAACAGCAACCGTACGCTGATCGCTGGAAGCGGTAAGAAGGGTGATTTCGCTATCGAAGGTTATTACGCCCTTTGCAACGCTTACCTTACCACTGGCTTCACCGAATTCATAATTATAAGAGCCATCGGAAGCCTTACTTAGGATAAGTTCAAAATCTTCCACCTCATCACCGGCAGCAGGAGCCCATGAGTCGTTGTACACACCTCCCGTTACACTTTCCCATTTCTGTACGTTAGGAGAACCGTTCCACCACAACCAATCGTAAGGTGCTTCGGTATCAAGGTTAAATGTCATCTGGTTACCGACATAAGTCACACCGTTGATTTCGGTCGTGAAGAGGTCATCAAGAAGATTATCGAATGTGGGAAGCACGGGGGCTACTTTCTCAATCTCTCCACTATCTTCTTTGGGAATGCATTCACCCTTGGTTTCAATCACTTCTTCAGAAACAAAGTTCCATACAATATACCAGTTACCTTCGGAATTGGTACGTTTAGTTACTAATTGCAATATATACGGAGTAAGTTCTATTATCTGTATATCTTGCGTGTAGTTAGCACACATATCATCGGCATTCACGTTATGCATGGAGTAGCAATCGGTGAACGAGATGGTAGGTTTAGTCTTTTCAGTAAGGTTCATATTGAACTTGCCTTTCATGTTTGCACCTGTGCTTGAGCCTTTTTCTCCGGATTCACCACGGTACATAGTAGCCACACAGCCGTTGACGGCATCCATGCTGAAAGTCATATATGAGTCCATGTAAGGATCTGTTGCAGGGATAAGCCAGCTTTGAAAACCCGGATCCCAGTTGGGTTTCCAATTTCCGGTGCCGAAGACGATGTCTTTGTAGACTCCGTTATCCACATCATCCTGAGTATAGCCAGCACCGTCACCATCAGGATCGTAAGGAGACAAATACATCACAGGCCCCGAACACTGACCGATACCATAGTTCGCATCGCAAGGATACCATTTCTTACTAACCCCTTCAGCCAATGTCTCAGCATCAGGCAGAGCATCACCCGACTTAAAGTTCTTATCGGACAGCAGGAACCATTTCTCATCTTCCAGCAACGAGAAATCGTTTTGTGCTAAACTGAAAGTATAGGGTTCGCCATACACGACACCACCGGGCGTCTCTACGCCGAAAGTCACCTCATACGAACCTGCAAAAGGTAATTCAATGGCAAGTTCACTTTCTTGCGAACGTCCCTGAGGAGTAACCCACAGCGGAGTACAACCGGTGATATTTGATTTGAGGCGTACTTGATTTCCTGCGATAGTCACAGTGTAGGCAATACCTTCCGCCAAGTCATCGGAGACATAGGTCTTCTTACCCATATCATACTCATCGGGTGAACAGGCCGACAATATCAGCACCAAGCCTGCAATGAGCGAATATATATAATGATTCAATTTCATATCTTATTATTTTTAATGTTTTTCCTTGATAAACCTAAGCCTTCATGGATTTACCAACCGGCATTTTGAGTAAGCACATTACCCGAAAGGGTGATTTGTGTATTAGGAATCTGCATCAAACCTTTCTTCGAAGTGAAGTTACTTTCGGAGAACGAAGTGGTTGCCTCATTTCCGCCATTTGTCACCTTGGCACCATTTTGTGCGGCAGTAATGATACGTGCAGCGTATGCACCATCCTTCTCATAACGCATCAGGTCCCAATAGTGAACACCCTCGAAAGCCAGTTCAATAGCACGTTCTTTACGGATGTTTTCAATACTGTAAGCCAGTGTTTCACCGGGATATACACGCTGGTGAACCTGATTCAATCCATCGGCATTGCCATTGAGTTCGGAATGCATCAGCAATACATCAGCATAGCGCATGATAGTGTAATCCTGATAGTAAGTAACATTCTGATGCTGTTCCCCCAACTTAAATCCTACTTCCTGACGTGTACCATCGGCAAAACACATCGGCGCATACTTGCGGGTATAATAACCGGTATATTCATACGAATCGGTAATGTCAGCATCAAAACCGGCCTCACTACAACTCCATACACAAGTGCTGAAACGGGGATCATTCTTATATTGCTCCACGAAAGTGGGAGTCACCGGACAAGCACCCCAACCGCTGGCAATGCATACGCTCGTAGCATTCCTGTTACGTGGTCCCAAATAGACCGAGAACGTATTACCATCACCATTACCGTTATAGTCATGAGTAGTATTCATCTTCAGGTTGAGCACTATTTCCCTTGAGAGTTTGCCTTGTCCGGCTTTCCAAGCGGAGCCGTCATACCACTTGCCGGCGTATGTCGTATTCCAGGCATAAGTGTCGCCATTCGAAGCATCAGTAGTACAAGCAGGCATCCAGAAGTCGGCATAGTTTTTCTCCAGTTCATATTTTCCATTCTGCACCACATCGTTGATAGCAGCCACTGCCTCAGCCTTGGTGCATGAAGGATGTTCGGCACCGTAGTAACCGGTATGGTAAAGATAGGCACGAGCCATCAATGCCTCTGCCGCATATTTGGTGATGCGACCATCGTTAGTATCGTTATTATCCAAGGGATAAGCATCGGCAGGAATATGTTCGATGGCATATTTAAAGTCTTCGAAAATGAGCTGATAAACATCACTTGCCGGAGAACGGGGAATATTCTCTTCGGAAGGAGCGGTAAGCAAAGGAACATCTCCAAACATACGTACAAGATCAAAGTAAAGAATACCGCGAATGGCATGTGCTTCTCCCATCACTCGTCCTTGTGCCTTGATGTCCCCTGCCCAGTCGATATTATCTTCCTGGACAATGAGCTGATTACAACGGAATATAGCTTTATAATAGTTCTGCCAATCCACATTAAAGATATCATTGTATGAAGGAGCGATCCCCAGATTGAACTGGTCAATCACATTGTTGTTTTTAGCATCAGAAAGGCCAAGACCTGCAAAAGCCTGTTCGGAAGCAAACTCCGCCAGCAAATACATACCTACTCCTTCATCTGAAATAGTACGTTGCCACCCATCATAACAACCCACTAAAGCCATTTCTGCGGATTCCAAATTACTGTAAGCCGTTTCAGTGTTCAAATCCTTTTTTGATGAAGTGTCAAAGAAGTCTTCACACGACGTGAAAGCTAAAGCTGACACAACGAGCGCGCTCGTTAATAATATATGTTTTGTATTCATATTACTTTTCTTTTTCATGATTTAAAACGCAAGATTAATACCCACAATGAAGGTGCGGGGGTGTGGATAGTAACCCATATCTACTCCCGACACCCATGTCTGGTTGGTCGTACCGTCTGAATTCTGTTTGTTACCGTCTGTACCGTTGTATGAACCGATTTCAGGATCCATACCATCATACTTAGTCAGTGTGAAGAGATTCTGAGCCTGCACATAGAGGCGCAATTTAGACAGCCCCTTCCAGGAGATGAGACGTTTGAAGTCATAACCCAGAGTAATATTCTGCAAACGGATGTAGTCACCATCCTGCAAATAGAGATCAGAGAATTGCCAGTTACCTACATCACCATAGGTTACACGGGGAATCCGATTACTGGTACTTTCACCCGTCCAGCGATTCAGTATCTGACGACTGTAATTGGACTGTGAGGAGTTTGGGTCACGATAAGATTGAGCTATCTGGAAACCGGCGGCACCGGTAGCGTTCAGACTAAGATCGAAACCTTTATAACCCAAGTTAATATTGAAACCGAATGTGTATTTAGGAAGTCCGTTACCCAAGTCTACTTTATCCTTGGCGTCGATGACACCATCATGATTCACATCTACATACTTCACATCACCGGGTTGTACACTGCTTTGGTACACACCGTTTCCGGCAGCGATCCAATCATTAATTTCCTGTTTGTTCTGAAAAATACCGGCTGTTTTGAAGCCCCAGAAGTAACCTATAGCATGACCATTCTCAGCACGGTAGAACTCTTCCGCATTACTATAGATTTGATTGGTAGCACCATGAATAATACCATCTTCGGTAGGGATACTTCCCACTTCGTTGTGGTTGTATGCTAAGTTAGCACCTACGCTATAAGTGAAATCCTTCCCTATTTGGTCATTCCAGGAGAGCCCCAGTTCAACACCTTGGTTTTTCACATCACCACCGTTGATAATAGGGCCACTGGTACCTGCCGTAGCCAATACGGGAGCTTGTACCAACCAGTCCTTGGTATTCTTGATATAACCGTCGGCAGTAAGTGCGAGACGCCCATTCAGGAAACGGGCATCGATACCCACATTATATTGTTCAGAGGTCTCCCATTTCACTTTTTCATTGGCCAGACGGCTGGTATAAGAACCCGTAACCCAGGCATCTTGACCTCCACCGGAACCAAAGTTATAATTGGTATTCGTGGTGGACACAGGAGCAAGATATTGATAGCAGTTGATATTGGCATTACCTACCTGCCCCCAGCTGACACGTATCTTTAAGAAATCGAACCAGGATTTCACCGATTCCATGAACTTCTCTTCGGAGATAGTCCATCCGGCAGATACTGAAGGAAAATATCCCCAGCGGTTACCTTTGGCAAACTTCGATGAGCCATCGGCACGCATGGTGGCATTCACCATATAACGTTCTTTCCATGTCCAACCCAAACGAGCGAAATATGACATACCACGGGTAGAGTCGTAAGGAGAACCTTTCACTGTCTTATTTTCCGTACCGTTGGTATTTACCAGATAAGCATGATCCCAATCATCGAATCCGGGGATAAGACCAGTATTGGAGCCTTCGGTATTACTACCATCATAGGTAGACAATTCGCTACCTATCAAGGCATTGATATGATGTTCAGTAGCAATATTGAAATCGTAAGAGAGAGTATTGGTCCACACCATCGACAGACCGTGACCATGACTTTGATTCACTTTGCTCACGGTGTTGGCCGTTTGCGGGGTAAACTGATACTTCGGTGTATAGGCACGGTATTCGGAAGCGCCGTAGCTGATACCGTAGACCGTTTTAAATCTCAAGTTTTTGATGGGTTCAATCTGCACATATACGTTAGCATCGAGCGAACCATTCTTGCTGTTGTTATAGCGATTCACCATCATGTTTCCATAAGGATTACCATCGTTTACATTCCAGTCGGAGTTTACCGTAGAATTGTAGTTGCCATCAGCATCATAAACGGGAATAATAGGAGATGCGGAGAAAGCACTGCGCAGGTTGTTATTCCAGATGTTTCCCGTACCCATGCCTCGTGTGTCTTTCCAGACAAAACCCACATGTTCGCCCACAGTCACCAGTCCGTTCCACATCTTATGTTCAGAGTTGACGCGGAAGTTATATCTTTTATAATAAGAAACATCTGAGCCACCAATCAGGCCATCCTGACCAGTGTAGCCACCTGAAATAGCATAAGTAGAAGTTTTGGAACCACCTGTGAACGAGAGGTTGTGGCTGGTAGTTAATCCGCCATCTTCAATAGCCTGGTCAATCCAGTCAGTATCATATATATTCCCCCTGGCATCATGTATGGAGCTAAGCGAAGCCCAATCCACCGGCGACATGCCTGAGTTGAGACGGGCTTCATCCATAATACTCATATACTCTGAAGCATTGAGCATACTGTATTTACGACCTATCGTCTGCCAACCGGCAAAACCATCATAGCTGATTCTGCAAGTACCTTCCTTACCACTTTTAGTAGTAACCAACACTACACCATTGGCAGCCTGCGCACCATAAATAGCAGCCGAAGCTGCATCTTTCAATACATCGATACTTTCAATATCAGCAGGATTCAAAGTAGAAATGTCGCCACCTACACCATCGATAAGATAGAGAGGCTGAGAATTACCCACCGTACCCAATCCACGAATGGTTACACTCATGGTGGCACCCGGCTGTCCGGAAGTAGAGACAATGTTCACACCGGGTGTTTGTCCCTGCAAAGCAGAGAGAGGGTTCGTTGTGTTCAGTTTGGCAATGTTTTCACCCTTCACCTGAACCGTAGCACCGGTTACCAGCTTCTTCTTCTGAACGCCGTAACCTACCACGACTACTTCATCCAGCATTTCGGTATCTTCTTTTAATGAAACATTGATAACCGAAGAATCACCTACTTTAAATTCCTGAGATTTGTAGCCGATATAAGAGAATACCAACGTTTGCCCGGTTTGGGCTGTTACGGAATATTTACCGTCCATATCGGTTATTCCACCGGTGGAAGTCTCTTTCACCTGGACGCTAACACCAATCAACGGCTCATTGTCCGTGGCAGATGTCACAACTCCCGAAATGGTTTTGCTTTGAGAAGGGATAGCCTGAAGACTACTGATTGCAGGTACCAGAAGTAGCAGTACCAATGCAACACGGCATAAATGCAAATTTATGCACTTTTCAAAGAATGTCTTTCTCATTGTACATTGTTTAATGGTTAATATCAAAGATTTTATTGTGTTCTTTTTCGTTTACAAAAGAAACCACGACAAATGTATGGAATGAAGTTGAAAGACTTTGAAAAGAATGTTATGAAGAGGAGACAGATTGGTTAATCCTTGCTCCTGAAATGTTATTAATAAAGGTACAATTTGTTTTTATCCCCCTCACAGAGGTACTGTGAAGGGGATAAAGACTTACTGATTCACTACGAAATTACGTATCTGACACCCGGTTCTCTCACCTTTGACTATACGCAAACTCAAGGTATGCCGACCGGAAGCCAGTTCTGTTTCCAGCATATACACCCACGGAATGTATAGGTTCCGGCTCCAATCAGTAAATGTATCCAGTTTCTTGAACGGAGCGCAATCCACACTGTATTCCAGCACACAGGCTTGCGGACCGGCTGCGCAGAAGATACCTACAGCGCGTCCTTCAAAAGAGAATGAAAGACTGGCTCCGGCACGGTCAGCCACCAACATGGGAACATGTACGAAACCTTTACGAGTATTCCCTTTCACTGTAGGCGTCCAGTCATCCACCACTTTCCAACCATTCAGTTGCTTGGCGGAACGGATATCCGCAAATACACCTTTATCATAAGAATAGGAATCTATCGGTTTTTCCGGTACCTCATGTGCCCGGACAGTTTTCTTTACCACGTCGCCACTCCATTCAAGGTCGAAGAGACGGTTAATAGCGGCAGCATAATATGTATGACCGTTCCAAGCAGGATGTGTGCCACCAAATTCTTTCCAATCAAACTCACCATCGCGCATACGCTGCGCCACTTCTTCCGCCAGATTGATAGAGGAAACATAATAATGATTGGCTACACTTTCATGATTCATAATAACCTGGGGTTGTATACCCTTATCCAACAAAGGTATGAATGGATCGTAAATAAAGTGAAGCATGACAATATCCATTTCCGGACTGACAGTACGGGCATGACGAATAATACCCTCCATACCACGCGTCTGCCGGATATAATCGAATCCGTTTGTATCATCATTTACCGCTGCCTCAACAAATAATAGATCAGGCATTCCTTTCTGCAACACATCATTTTCAAAACGGAAAGCATGAGGAGTGCTTCCGGTAGAAGGTATTCCGGCATCAATGAACGTAAATTCAGTTTCCGGGAAACGCTGTTTCAAATCTTCCTGTATCATATTCCGCCAACCACGCATTTCGGTAATGGAACCACCCAGAAAAGCGACACAACCTTTTTTCTCTTTCGCAAACTTCAGATAAGAGTTAGTAAGGCTACCACGTTGATGGATCACTTGTTTCTTCTGATAATCCGGTTGGTTACGGATTATAAAATCAACAACCGGTTCAGCATTATCCAAGCTATGGGGATGATGATCGCAACCGGGTTTCAATATGATTTCGACATTACCTCCCAAAGCACGATAACGTTCAGCAGCAATCTTCATGTGCTTTTCATACGGCACAATCTTGTCACTATCACCACAAACGCCCATCACTGGAATACCGGCAGCCGCTAATGGAGCCAGGTTATCAATCGGATTTCCTTTGAAATCTTTGGCATTTTCTTCAGTCAATCCCCATTCTGCAAGGAAGCCTTTCCAGAAATCACGTTCCCAGTTCTCGGAGAAATAGAGCATATCGCATACAGGAGCGTCCACATAGATACAGGCCACTTTATCAGGATTATTTGCCGCCCAGTTAAATGCGAATAATCCGCCACGACTGAAGCCTTCTAACGTCACTTTGGGAGAAAGACGATAATATCTGCGCATGACTTCATAGAAATCAGTGCCCAGGCGTTGCGCACGCGGACTTCCATAAAGATGAGTCAAATCATAATACGCCACATGAAAACCTTTTTCCAACAAAGCCTTATCTACCGAAGGGAAAGCTCCGAAAAATGCAGGACGCCATATCCAGGGACGCCCTTCCGCTACCTTGCGGGGAGCAACAACGATAGCGCGGCGTGCATTACAAATAAAATTATAACGATCGAACCCTTCCCATTGCGACTTCTTACCGGGGAAAGGTTGATCGGTAACAATTGCAGGCGCCTCATTACCGGTCAGTGTACGATAAAGTTCACCGGCAATCAATGCAGCTCCTTGTTCATTGGGGTGGATACCATCCGTATAGTAATCAGGATATGGCTTCAGCAGTGCATAAAGATCCACAACGGGCAGATGACGTTTCTTCGCTACACTGCGTATTACAGGAATAATACCGTTTGTAATTACGCTATCGTTAATACCAAAATTCCGTTTTACGGCAGGAACAGGCAAACAAAGATATATCTTAGGTTTGGAAGGCAATTCCTGAAGAATATCCAGCATTTCCGTCAAATCCTTCTTAAAATCTTTTCCATAACGCCAATTCCAGGGTTTGCTGTCATTCGTTCCCAATTTAATGGTAACGATATCCGGCTGAAATGCCAAAAGATCACGAAACTTCTGTTCGTGCATATAAGGATGATCTCCCTTATTCAGCAATACACGGGCACTAATTCCGAAATTGCGGACATCGTACCCTTCACCCAAAAGCTGGGAAAGCAACCCCGGATAACTGTTCTGAAACTGATTTTTAATTCCTGAGCCATAAGTGATACTGTTTCCAACACAGGCAATCTTTACAGGTTTCTTTTCTTGTGCCACTGCCCACAGACTGAACAAGCACAAAAAAAGTAAAAGAGTGTTTTTCTTTTTCATAATATATATATTAAATATACTCCATAGCATTTTTGACCGACACAAAGATACATTTTATTTTAAAACCAAAGTCTAATGATTAGTCACTTAAAGGTTATCAACACTCTCGTATACGTATTTAATTTGGATAAAATCTCCATCCTCGCTCCATAAATAGATAATATCTTCAAAGAAAGTCCCAGCCCAATACCATGACCTGAATATTCCCTTGTATTGGTTGCACGATAGAATGCCTGGAAAATAAGCTGTATTTCATCTTCGGGAATGCCAATACCTTTGTCTTCTATTTCCAAAATAGTGCTCCCTTCCTTAGGATACAGCCGCACAGCTACAGGTTGTTCACCGGAATATTTACAGGCATTGTTCAGTATATTACGGATTGCTATTTTCAGCAAATGCAGATTAGCCCTTACCACTGGCAGGCTCTCTTTCTGAAATGTATTACTGAACTGCATCCGCTCATTCTCGGCACACAGTATGATCAGAAGTTCTGCCAGGTCCACATCTTCCATATTATTCTTCAGAAGTTCTTCATCCTGATGCGAAAGGAAAAGGAGGGATTTTATCAACAAGCTGATTCTTTTGCTTTCATCCGAAATACGGTTCAAAGCCTTGATATATTCTTGTGACGAACGTTCTTTCAGCAAGCTGATTTCACACTCTCCCTGAATGGCCGTCAGCGGATTATTAAGTTCATGGGAAGCACTGCTTACGAAAGATTTTTCGGACTTGAAAGCCGCGTCTATGCGGTCGAGCATACCATTGATAGAAGTGATCAGATCGTCCAGTTCGTCATGGTTACCGGCTGTCTTAATCCTGATATTCAGATTATTCCCCCGGATGCGCCGCAGCTCTTTCAAAATACGCTTCACCGGTGCCAACATTCGATTGGCATAAAACCTTCCAATGAAATAAACCGATATGGAACTGAAAATGAACAAAAGAAGTATCAGGATAAGCACATGATTCTGTATCTCTGTTCCATAGTTGTTCCGGGCAAGTATCAGAACTATAAAATTACCTTCATTATCCGGGTAATACAATGCCGCACCCACCTCTTTTTTATAACGAAATGAAACCGGCTCTTCCATGAATAGTCGCTTCTGCTGCTCTTTGTTCAGATACTTATCAAGTGTATCTTTCACAGTCTCCATGCTATCGGTATTCAGTAAAATTTCCTTAGCCTGGGGAAGAAGCCCTTCGTATTCCTGACGGATAATTTCATAACTGCTCTCGTCTACTTCATCCTTTTCCCAATGTTTCTGGGCAGTAAGATAGGCTTTATCTGCCAGGTAAGAATCGTACAGCCTATTGATATAGTTATAAATGAAAAAATAGAAAACAACCATGATACAGGTAAGCATACATATCGTGATACCCGTATAGAACAACGCTATTTTACTTCCTATCTTCACTACGATTCTCCGTTTAATGAGATTCCATAATATAGCCCAAACCTACCACCGTATGGATAAGTTTGTTTTCATAATCTTTATCAATCTTAGTACGCAGGTAGTTCACATACACATCTACTACATTGGTATTCGTATCAAAATTCTTATCCCATACATGTTTCAGGAGATTCACCCGAGAGAGCACAACACCCTGGTTATTCATGAAGTGCTCTAAAAGTCGGTATTCTTTTACCGTCAGTTCCATTTCATGGTCACCACGACGGGCACGCCTGGTATTGCAATCGAGGATAAGGTCACCACAAACAAGCTCCGAAGTTCTTTTCTCCTTGCTCCTGCGCAGCAAAGCGGTGATACGCGCTTCCAACTCCTGAAAGCTGAAAGGCTTCACCAAATAATCATCGGCACCTGCGTAGAGTCCTTTTACAATATCATCTGTTGTACCCAAGGCCGTAAGCATAATGACGGGGGAATCGTATCCATAGAGTTGGCGGTACTGCCTGCATAGGTCCAGTCCGTTCATCTTGGGCATGATTATATCCAGAACAAGTAAGTCAAAAGGTTCGTCCTGAGCCAGCTGCCAACCATCCGCACCATTATAAGCTACAGAAACCGTATGCCCGAATTCCTGCAATCCCCGTTCTATGAAAGAGGCTATATTGACTTCATCTTCTACCAACAGTATCTTTGCCATAGTTTTTAAAACTTAAAGAAAGCACAAATATACGTTTTATAGTTTTTTCTGCTTCAATCTACCGTCTTTATCATATAACATTTTACCATAAACGATCTCGACAATCAACGGGAAAACAAACAAAGCGAAGAAAGTAGCCCCGATCAGACCTCCGATAATAACAATGGCCAGCGGTCGCTGCGATTCGGAACCGATTCCATGACTCAGCGCCGCAGGCATCAGGCCGATAGCCGCCATTGCAGCCGTCATCAGCACGGGCCGAACCCTGGAACGCACACTGGTTTTTACAGCATCGGGCAACGCCAACCTCGCCTGCAGATTGTGTTTGATATCGGATATCATAATCACTCCATTTTGGATACAGATACCAAAAAGAGCAATGAACCCGATACCGGCAGAGATCGAAAAATTAAAGCGGGTTATGAGCAAGGCAGCAATACCACCCACAGCGGCAAAAGGTACATTCAGCAATACCAAACCTGCATCCCGTGCATTGGAAAACAGGATGAAAAGAATAATAAAGATGATGATAATGCTGACAGGAACTACCTGCGCCAAACGTTGAGTAGCACGTTGCTGGTTTTCAAAATCTCCGGTCCACTTCAAAGTATATCCTTCGGGCAAATGCACTGCGGTATTCACTTTCTTCTGAGCCTCAGCAACGGCAGTTCCCATATCTCTACCCCGGACCGAGAATTTCACGGCACAGAAACGGGCATGATTATCACGGAAGATAAGTAAGGGGCCGGTGATAGTCTTTATCTCCGACAGTTCCTTAATCGGCACCATCGTACCATCCATAGCGGGTACCAGTATTTTTCCTATCTCATCTTCGTTGCATCTGAATTCCTCTTTATAACGCACCATGATATTGAACTTCTTCTCATCTTCGTAAAGCAAGGAAGCCGACTTACCTCCAATCGCCATTTCGATAATGGACTGTACATCTTCCTTAGCCACTCCATAGCGTGCGAGCTTATTCTCATCCAGTTCTATGCGCAATTCCGGCTGTCCGATATTTCGTATTACCCCCAAATCTTCGATGCCATCCACGGTTCCCAATATTTTATAAATCTCTACGGCTTTTTTCTCGGACTCATACAGATCTTTACCGAAGACTTTCACAGCTATAGAACCCTTTACACCGGAAGCTGCTTCTTCCACATTATCCGTAATCGGCTGGGAGAAGTTAAAGTCTATACCCGGGTAAATCTCCAGTTCATGTTGCATTTTGTCAATCAATTCCAGTTTGGTAAAGCCGCTTTCCCAGTCCTTTTCCGGATAAATATCTACGTGAAACTCGATATTATAAAATCCGGTGGCATCGGTTCCGTCATTGGGGCGTCCGGTCTGAGACATCACCTGTTTCACTTCAGGGAAGCTTCTCAACTTCGCCCGCATCTTGTTTGCGAGATTGACGGACTCATCCAGAGCTATACTTTGCGGTAAAGTGGCACGGATATAGATAGAGCCTTCATTCAACTGGGGAAGGAATTCCGTTCCGAGGAAAGAAAATGCATACAACCCCACCACTGCCACAAGCGTAGCAATCGTAATCGTCACCTTGCGATAAGCATAGCAGACATCAAACAAGGCGGATGATTTCTCATTAACAAAGCGGAGGAACCTGTTATTCTTTTCGCGCACATTCTTCTTTAACAGCATGGCCGAAAGTACGGGTACCAGAGTCAAGGTGAACACCAATGCCCCCAACAAAGCAAAGCCCAGCGTAAAAGCAAGCGGTGAAAACATCTTCCCCTCTACTTTCTGGAAAGAGAAAATAGGAATCAGCGCCGTAATGATAATCAGTTTGGAGAAAAAAACCGCTTTCGCCTTATCTTTGGCAGCATTACGGATCAATCCCATCTTTGACATGACATTGAATGCCGGCATTCCCACTTCACGCGCTTTCTTGTCAAGAACTACAAAGATACCCTCGACCATCACCACCGCACCGTCTATAATAATACCGAAATCAATGGCTCCCATGGACAACAAATTGGCGGACATACCCATTATACGCAAGCAAATGAAAGCAAATAATAATGCTAATGGAATGACCACTGCCACCACCACGGTAGTCCGCCAATCCGCCATAAATATCAACACAATGAAAGTCACAAACAGGATGCCTTCTATCAGATTGCGCGTCACTGTGCTCACAGCCAGATCTACCAGGTTCTCACGATCATAGAAAGGTACGATCTGTACATCCGATGGCAGCACTTCTTTATTGATATAGGCTATTTTTTCTTTCAGGGCTTTAATCACTTCACCGGGATTCTCCCCCTTACGCATCACGACAATGCCTTGCACGACATCATCTTCATCCATTCGGCCTACTTGTCCGAGGCGGGGTAAACAGGACTCGTGCACATCTGCCAGGTGTTTCACCAGAATAGGAGTACCTTTCACATTTTTCACAACGATATTTCCAATTTCCTCCACATCGTTAATCAGTCCGATACCCCGGACAACATAGGCTTGGGAGCTTTTTGTGATCACATCACCACCGACATTGATATTACTTTTCTCTATGGCTTCAAACAACTCCAGAGAGGAAATATCGTAATTCCTCAATTGGTTGGGATTCACACTGACCTCAAAGGTTTTCACCTCTCCACCGAAACTTACAATATCGGCCACACCGGATACGGAACGTAAATTCCGCTCAATCACCCAGTCCTGAATGGTCTTCAATTCACGAACCGATTTCTTCTCACTTCTCAACGTATAGCGGAAGATTTCTCCCGTAGGACCATACAAAGGCTGTACTTCCGGAGTAACGCCTTCCGGCAAGTCAGCATCATTCAATAGATTATAGACCTGTTGACGGGCTGTAAAATCGTCTACATGATCTTCAAACATTACATTCACCACCGATAGTCCGAACAAGGTGGTAGAGCGTATGTCCGTCTTCTTTTGTACGGAGTTCATTGCTATTTCAATAGGGATGGTAATGAACTTCTCCATCTCCTCGGCACTCCGCCCGGGCCATTGGGTAATAATAGTTACTTTGGTGTTGGTTACATCCGGAAAGGCATCTATCGGGGTATGCTTGAAAGAGACAATTCCTGCAATAACCGCAAGTACCGTAAAAAAGAATATGAAGAACTTATTCTTCAAAGAGAAAGCTATGATGTTATCTATAAACTTATGCATATCAAGTTCTTTATCTGTTATTCAGCATTCAATGCGTTATATACCAGCAATGTGTTTCTATTCAAGATACGGTCGCCCTTCTGCAAGCCGGATTGTATATAGCACCGATTCCTTAACTGTTTATACACTTCCACTTCCTTTACCTGCAGCTTGCCGTCTTCGTTTGCCGTCACTACATAATTCTTTCCATTCTCAAAGATCAGGGCATGTAAATCAATGCAGGGCATCGTATCATCCGTTGATTCGCATTGTACATATACATTGGTAAACATGCCGGGTTTCAACAGATAATCTTCATTACGAAGTTTAATTCTCACGCTCATGGTTTTACTTTCTTCATCGAGGATGTGGTAAACCTTATCAATACTCCCTGCAAACTCTCTGCCGGGATAGGCCAATGCCGTGATACGGACAGGAGCACCTTCTTTCACTTTACGGATATCACTCTCATATACATCGCCCATAATCCAGACATTATCCAGACCGGATACCGTGAATAGTTCTTCACCCTGGTCGGAGCGTATCTGCATATCTTTATTCACATGCTTCTCCGCCACAAAGCCCGTTATCGGTGATTTAATCTCATATCTGGATTCATCGGACAGATTATAGATGGAATAGACTTCCTTCAGGCGTCTTTCCTCCGTCACGGCACTCACCAATTCCTGACGGGCCTGCAATGTGTCGCGGGCCGAAGCCATGCCGGCATTGTACATATCTTGCGCAACATCCCAGTTACGGCGGGTTACGGCCACTTGTTGTTCCGCATCCTTCAGCTGTTTCTCATATTCCGCCACTTCACCACTCTTGACCACAGCAAGCACTTCCCCTTTATGTACGTAGTCTCCCACCTCGGCATTCACAGCAATCACCCGTCCACCGAACATTGGAAAAACCTGTACCACTTGCTCCTGATTAAACGTCACACGACCGTTCAGTGTCAACTCGTCGATTAAAATACGTGTATGTACGGTATCTATACTGACAACTTGCATCAAACTATCTGTCAGACACATCTCCGGAGATACTGAAGTTTCATTATTATCTTTTGTCGAGCAACTGCTCAAGAATAGTACTGCACCTATAAAAATCTGTAAAATCCTGCTCATATCCATTGCTTAGTAATTAAATATATTTCGTCCTACTACCGTATTCAAGTTCTCCATGACCAGAAAAACATCTTTCCGGGTCTCATACAATTGTAAACTCGTTTCCTTATAACTCTCGTAATAATCGACAAATTCCAGCATACTGATATTACGCTTACGGAAATTCTCGTTCACCCCTTCAAGCAGCCGGTTGAAGTTCTTTTCCAAGTCATCGTCTGCTGATTGATAAAGTTCCATAGCCTTTTCCAGACGGGAATACGCCACATACAGTTCCGAGTTTGCCTTGTTCTCTGTGTATTCTTTCTCTTTCAGGCTCTTTTCTATTTCCAGTTTGGCTGACTTGATATTACCCTGATTCCGATTGAAAATAGGAACGGAGAAGCTAAGACCTACTGCAAAATAATTGTTGATGAAGTTTCCTGCACGGTCGTAAATCCCCTGAATAGCAAACTCCGGAGCAGACAATGAACGCTGTAACTTCAAATTTGCTTTGGAAGCCTCAAGTATAGAGAAGGCCAACCGTTGGTCGGGGCGGGAAGGTAACAAGGAATCCAGATCAGCAAGTGACAGACTAGACAGATCCAACCGGCTCAGCATCGTTTCATCCAGAAGTATTTCTATCTCCTGAGCGACCGGCAAGTTTAATAACATCTTCAGATTCCCCCTCTTCGATACCAATTCATTTACTGCATCATTCTTCTCCTTTTTCAGTGATAACAGTAATGCCTGCATACGGGATAATTCCAACAATGAAATATTCCCTTTCTCTGCCATATTCTTGTAGAATAGCAGCAGTTCCTCTAAAGAAGTGATCTCTTTATCATAAATCTGCACGGACTTGGTCAGGAAATACATTTCGACACAGGTTTCCTTCAACTCACTGTTTAAGGTGCGTGCTACTTCCTCAAATTGCAATAAAGCGGATTGGTGATTAATCTTTTCCAGACGTATTCGTTTGTTGCGTTGTCCGGCCAGATTGATGGCTTGTTCTATCTGCACTCCGGACTCTCCTTCTTTTCCCAAATCAAAATACTTACCGTTCAGACGGTTATAAATATTCTGCTCCAATGTGATAATGGGGTTATCAAATAATTTGGCCTGCACCACTTGTGCCTGTGCCATGTCTACATTGTAATATTCGGCAACCAGTAAAAGATTGTGGGTACGGAAAAGTTCCTCCGCCTCCTTCATCGTCAACTTTAACGGATTCGATTGCGCCCACAGGCTGCATGAGAAAATAAGAAAAAGAGTAAATGTAATCTGCCTCATCATTGTTTTATCAATTTTGAGGCAAAAGTACAACTCCTTAAAAATTAAGGCTTCCGGAACGGATTATAATAAACTTATACGAGATTAGAAAATGATTAGAAATCACTTATGGAAGGATAGAACGGTGTGCACCCATCTTTTCATAAGGCAGCGTAAACCAGAAAGTAGAACCTTTCCCCAACTCAGACAGCACTCCGATCTCGCCTTTGAGTTCCTTCACGATATTCTGTGAAATAGCCAGTCCAAGTCCGGTTCCTTGTTTGAAGGAATCGAGCTTTACAAAACGGTTGAATATATCCGCCACTTTTTCAGGAGGGATACCGGTACCGGTATCTGTCACAAAGAAACGTATATAACCATCTTTGGGTTCTTCATACCCAAACGTGATACTCCCTGTATTTGTAAACTTCATGGCATTGCTGATGAAATTATTCAGTACCTGAGTAATTCTACGCTGGTCAGTATATAAAAGAAGATCCGGCATAGGCATCACTGCACATATAGCGACATTCGCATTCGGTTGTCTCATTCTGGCAGCCTGCTCTATTTCAGATAACATCTTATTTACGTCTATATTTGCATAGACATATTCCAGTGTACCGGCTTCTATCTTTGATAAATCCAGGATGTCATTGATCAGTTGCAATAATATATCATTGTTCTTACTAATGATACTGAGGTATTCTATCCGTTCTTCTTCCGATACATCTTCAGCCAGTATACTCGAGAAACCAACTATTGCATTGAGCGGAGTACGTATTTCATGGCTCATATTAGCCAGGAAAGCTGATTTTATACGATTGGACTCTTCAGCCTCTTCCTTAGCCAGGCGCAGTTTGCGTTCCAAAATTTTCTGGTCTGTAATATCCCAGGCTGTATAGAGAATCCACTTACGTCCGTCGGAAAATGAAACAATATTATTATTCTGGAAAGTAAACCGTTCCTCGTTCTTATTCGTAAAGAAACGCCTGGTACCAAATTGGGCAATTCCCGTTCTTACCAATTCTTCATCTTCTTTCCTGATCATCGTTGCAGCCTCAGGCATTATATCGAAATCAGTTCTTCCAATCGCCTCCTTAGCCGGATATTCAAAGAGCTCTTCAGCCTTTTTATTTATAAAAGTATAACGCATATCATTATCGATATCTTTCACCTTGGCTGCAATAGGAAGGTTATCGAGAATATTTTCAAGCAAATGCAGATGCTCTTGCCACTCCGTTTCTCTCACTTTTTTGATACGCTTGTGCATAAAGTAAAATAGCAGAAGTACAATAGCAGTACCCAATACAATTACAACATAAATAATATTCTTCTGGATAAAACTGGGCGGAACATCACAATAAACCGCATTTTTAGGAAAGTTATCTAATGGAACTCCCTTGTCAAGCAATGTCTGGTAATTAAGATAGGTATTGGGCGTACCGGCAACAACCGTTTTCGCCCCGTATGTACCATCCTTTTTCAGTGCACCTCTAATTTCACCGATAACGGTACTTTCCACATCGGAACTGCCTATATAATGCCCACCGGCAAATAAAGCATGAACCCTTGTGAACTGGTCAGACAACGAGAATACCGGCTTTTTAACTATACCGGAAATATAAGAATGCATTCTCTCATCAGGATAATATTTCTCAGACAGATTCTGACTGGCTACATTCACCCATGAACAGTAGATAATACCTGTCTCTTTACCACACTCACTAATAATGCGGAGCATTGTTTCTGTATTTGTCTGAGGATAAGTAATAAATTCCATATCCAAATCAGAAAAGTACTGCTGATGTATGTCTTCTGCTTTTTTCCGAATTAGAGAACAGATAAATCTGTCATCCGATAACAAGACAACCTTTTTCATTTCAGGAGTAATCTCCTTCATCAATTCTATGGTTTCTTTAATGCAGACAGGAATATTTATGGCAGTCACATTATACCGTTCCAGCATTTCCGGTGTAGCGATAATCTGGTCTTCAGGTATATATTCACCATTATAATACTTATTTATATCAGCCGACGTATGCGGCATCGAGTGGCAAATAATTGTAGGTACCCCTTTCCAGATAGTATCAAAAAGCGGTTTGCAAACGTACCATCCCGGATCGCCTACAAATATGACGGCTTGGGGAGGAACAGAATATTTATCCTTTAGATAATCAACCTTCTGATTTATTTCCTGTTGATTATTGAAATGCCATGTTGTGAGAGTCTCCGAATATACCTTCACCGAATTTTCTTCATTGAATGCCTTTTCTACAGTTTCAAGCAGATCATAAGCCCATTTCTCACGAAAAGTGGAAGAACTGATAAGAACAATATACTCTTGATCTTTCGTATCAGCCATCGCCTTGGGCGCCAGAAATAAACAAGCGAAAATAGCAACCGCAAGTATTCGAAATGTCAAAGGGAGATACAGAAGTGTATTCTGATTTGGCATATTGGGTAAATATTAAAATATAAAATGGCAAAAGCTTCTCAACTATCCTTTGCAAAGTTAGGAAAAAATAAATGCCTAAGAAATATCCAATGACAAATTTGCATATTACGTTCATCTTTTTGCTATTTATATCCGCATTAAACATAAGTTGTGATATAAAATAGGGTATGATGTTGATGAAATAGAAAAAATGTCGCATTTATAACTTGAACTCAGTCTTCAATAAAAAGTTGATAGTATCTACTCTCACTACCCTCACTTTACAGACAAATCATTAATAATAAAAACATTAAGTGTGAGTGAGAGTAACTTTTAAGAGTGAGAGTAAAGATGTTACTCTCACTATGTCTCGTCCTGGTTTTGGTTGACTAATTTTATAATTAAGATTACAGCAGTTACTTACCCCAGTATATGGTATTCATTTGTATTACATCAAGAGTATTCTTATCCAGAACTAGGAGAAATCTCATTCACCCTTAGGAATAACTGGGTGTCAACCTTGGTCAACAGGCCTATTAGCCAAGGTCAATCGACCTGTCAACCTTAGTTGACAAGCCGATTAAGCAAGGTTGGTATACAATAAAGCTTAAGATACTGATACAACACAGACCGGACAAAAGCAAACGATTGCCCGTTCTTTGAACGATTAATGAAGCGGCACAAGGACTAAATGTCCTCATACACGTAGATAAACTGAAAGAAGAAGAGCTAATAGTTTAACAGAGTTAAAACTCTAATAACAAGAGCATAACATTTCAACCTGATCCCAAATCAATAAATTACGAGGAGTAGAAAAGAAAAACGGAGAGAGTTTTTCAACTTTCTCCGCTTCAGTACCCAGACCCGCATTTGAAATATTAAAATTGCAGTAATCAGTTTAAATAGTAAAAAGACGCAGCTTAAACTAAACTAAACTGATTATTAAATACTTATATAGCTATATAAAATTGATTCAAGTTAATTGCATTGAAATAAATTTAGGATGATTGGGAACAATTTGGGAACAACTTGCTATCTTTGCAGTGTTCAACCCAGAAATACATCTAAAGCTTATGAAAGTGACTGCATTCATCCGAAAAACGGCAAAGAAGAACGATTTGGATTCTAAAGCCACCATCTATTTCCGTCTGCGTGACGGAAAGAAAGACATAAAGGCCGCAAGTGAACTTTCCATCAGTCCTAACCATTGGAGCCCGGAAAAACAAGGCTATAAAGACCGAGTGGCACTGGTGCCGGAAGAAGAAAAGATGGACATAAACCATAAAGTGCAGGCGTTGACCCGAATGATTGAAAAGGAATATAGGGATGATGTCGACAGCGAATGGTTGGGAGAAGTGATAGACAGATTCCATCACCCTGACAAATACAAGACGGAAGAAGAACTGGCCGCTGAAAATCCCCCATCCTTTGCCGAACTGTTTGACGAGTTTTTGGAGAAGCATAGCTTGTCGGAAGTGAGGAAAAAGAATTTCCGTGTGGTAAAAAGGGCACTTATGCGCTATGAACTGTTCGTAAGGGAAACGAGACGAGGCATGAAAAACTTTGCATTGGATATCAATACGGTTACTAAAGATACACTGGCTGACATTTGGGATTTCATGGAGAACGAACACGCATACGCCGAGGAATATCCGGAAATATATGCCACCATACCGGAAAAGCGTACTCCGCAACCCAGAGGCAAAAACACGCTTATAGACTGCTTTTCTCGCATACGTACCTTCTTTATATGGTGCTATAACCAAGGCAAGACCATCAACCGCCCGTTTGACAAATTCCCGATAGAGGAATGTCTTTATGGAACGCCTGTTTATATAACTTTGCAGGAGCGCAACCAGCTTTTTGAAGCAGACTTATCCATGCGTCCGCAACTGGCCGTACAACGGGATATCTTTGTATTCCAAACCGTGGTAGGCTGTCGCGTGGGTGACTTTTATAAACTTACGAAGAAAAACCTCGTGAATGGCGCATTAGAGTACATTCAGGAAAAGACACGCAATCACAACCCGAGAACGGTGAAAGTGCCACTGAACGACATCGCCAAAACCATACTTGAACGCTACAAGGACTACGACGGAGAAACCTTGCTCCCGTTCATATCGAAGCAGAAATACAATCAGGCCATCAAGGAGGCTTTCAGACTTGCCGGACTGAACAGAATTGTCACGGTGCTTAATCCACTGACCCGTGAACCGGAACAGAAGTATCTTTATGAGGTCGCCACCACGCATACAGCAAGAAGGACTTTCATCGGGAATATGTACAAAAAGGTGAAAGACCCGGATTTAGTATCATCGGTGTCAGGTCATAAAGAAGGCAGCAAGGCTTTCCGCCGTTACAGAGAGATAGACGATGAAATGAAGCAAGAACTCGTAAATTTGTTGAACTAAACGACAGTGAACTATGGCTCAACAGGATTTTGAACGCTTCAAGCAGGAAATCAGGGAATGGCTTGACAGCCACCCGGAGGAATACGACCGTTTTATTGCAGAAGTCAATGACAAATCGGCTATAGGATTATACAAGGTTTTCAATGTGGGCATGAGGCTTGCGCCCAAACTGATGCGCAGGTATCGGGCGGAATGTCATGGCGACCTTGCCGAAGAACGGAAGATTCAAGATTATGCGGCAGATACCGATACAGCAAAATTGCTGGTCGATGAATTTCACAGCATAGATAGAGGCTCGATAGTTCCGGCTATGTTGGCATGGCTTTATTATGGCAAATGCTATGAAACGATGGTCAACCAACTTGAAGCGGAAGCGAACAATCCGAGAAACAATTTTATAGAACAGAAAATAGCCGCAATCATGATGCGTGTTGTCATCAAGAGCAGCATTCGCAATAAGATGCGCACAAAAGAGGATTGGGAGAACTTCAAATGCGAGAAGAAAGCCATCGAGGAAGGGAATATAATGGAATCATGTATTGAGGAATTGGGATGTGTGGATAAACCGACAGTGGAAGTTCCGACAAATACGGAACAGCCGCTTCGTTTACGGGATTTTCTGCTTGGCGACCAAGAAACGCTTTTGGAAAGGATAAAACTAAGAGTCTCCACGCAACACACAGGCACCGATTTGGCAAGACTGTATTTTGCCTTACAGGAAGAACAGCTTTTAAGTCGTTGCGATGTAACTACATTCCATCGGTTGCTTGCCAATGAAATGCCGGACTACGACCTGAAAAGCGTCCGCAACTTGCAGATAGCCATTAAGAAGTTGAACGACAGCACGAACAAAGGGAAAATAAAAGATTGTGGTATGGAACGGACGTACATTGATGAATGGCGGAGTTACCTTACCAATGCAAATTAAAAAAATATACGAACATAATAGCTTACGAATATGGATAAAGACATTATCGCAGAGGAAGTCAATGCCGAATATCTGAAAGGATTTATATACTACATCCGAGGAGTTCGCGTAATGCTTGATATGGATTTGGCTAAAATCTACGGATATAGCACCAAAGATTTTAACCGTCAGGTCAAGAACAACATTGAGAAGTTCGAGCAAGACTTCATGTTTCAGTTGACCGATGAGGAGTGCGAAATCTTGAGGTGCAAAAATTCCACCTCAAGTTGGGGCGGTCGCAGATACAACCCTTACGCCTTTACAGAGCAAGGAATATATATGCTCATGACTGTCTTGAAAGGAGAGTTGGCGACCAAGCAAAGTAAAGCCTTAATTCGCATCTTTAAGCAGATGAAGGACTACATTGTTGACAACCAGCCGTTGTTGGGGCAAAGGGAATATCTCCAGCTTTCTTTGCAGACAACCCAAAACACACAAGACTTACTTGATTTGCGCAAATCCCTATCAGCTGTTGACGACAAGGTTGCCAGCATAATAGATACGTTGGGAAATGTTGTAACCAAATCGGAACTGGCAAATGTCATGCTGGACTTTAGCAATCCTACCATCAGGAGAGGATGGCTGATACTCAACGGCCAGCCCGTAGAGTCAGATTTGGCTTATCAACAGATTTATGCCACCGCCAAGAAAACGATATTTGTGGTAGACAATTATATCGGTCTAAAAACATTGGTACTCTTGAAAGATGTTCCTGCCAATGTAAATATAACGATATTCTCTGATAATACGGGCAACCGACTACACCAAGCAGAATTTAATGATTTCTGCCGGGAATATCCCAATGTTTCTATTTCGCTGCAAACTTCCGGTGGTATATTCCATGACAGATATATTGTCATTGACTACCAAACGGCAGACGAACAGATTTATCATTGCGGTGCTTCATCTAAAGACGGAGGAAATAAAGTTACGACCATTACAGCCGTTACAGATGGAAACATTTATCATCCCGTGATAGACCAACTTCTGAATAACCCTGTATTGATACTGCGATAAGGTTTTAACTATGTAATAAATGAGATTTATTCGGCTTTCATTTTGTTTCTTTCGTTTACAGTTTCGCCGAAATAAGCGAAACGCAAATCATTGAATTTTAGCGAAATACAATTATACTTTTGCACCATCGTTCCGATAAAGGGAGCGGTGGTGCAATCGTTTATGATGCTGCCGAAGCGGTTGCGCCGGACAATCCGGCGGCATTGATTTTGACTATGACAGACTTAATGCAGATTATCTCCAATGGCGCAGCCAATATCAAACTGGAGATTACAGGCGAGGATTTGCGCATATTCTCGAACGAGCTTATCAATCGCGCAATAAATGAAGTGGCATTGACTTTCCGAGCTGCCGATGAAGAACGATTGCTTAGTCGGGAAGAAGTGAAGGACATGTGCGGAGTGTGCGATGCGACCTTATGGCATTGGAACAAACGAAACTACCTGAAGGCCGTCAAAGTCGGCAGTAAGGTAAGATACCGACTGTCGGATGTGAAACGCATATTGGGTGGAACAAACAAGGTTGGCAGCAATGGAGGCAAATGAGAACCAAATTCCGCAAGCCGGAAAAGTGAAGGATGAATATGTGCGCATCGGCACCACATTGTTTCGCATATTGAACCAGCCGATGATGAACGGCTCATTTCGTAAGATGCGTGTGGAGTGGAAGATGAGTACATTCCGGCAAGACCATAGCAAGGATGAAGTGGCGCAGATACCCAAGTACGATGGATTCTGCACCATGCCCAGCCATACGGACTATCGCCAGAACGTGAACAACTTTTATAACCTCTACGAACCGATAACACATATTCCGGCAGAAGGCGGCTTTCTACATATCTGTTCTTTGGTGGAACATATCTTCGGTGAACAGTATGAGTTGGGAATGGATTACCTTCAACTGTTATACCTGAAACCGACACAAAAATTGCCGATACTTCTGTTGGTGTCAGAAGAACGGAACACGGGTAAGAGTACGTTCTTGAATTTTCTGAAAGCATTGTTTCAGGAAAATGTCACGTTCAATACCAATGAGGATTTTCGTAGCCAGTTCAATGCGGATTGGGCGGGTAAACTGATGATTGTTGTGGACGAGGTGCTACTCAACCGCCGTGAAGATAGCGAACGGTTAAAGAACTTAAGTACGGCACATTCCTACAAGATGGAAGCTAAGGGCAAAGACCGATATGAAGTGCAGTTCTTCGCCAAGTTCGTACTGTGTTCCAACAATGAGAATTTCCCCGTTTACATTGAACCGGAGGAAACACGCTATTGGGTGAGAAAGGTCAGCAGATTGGAAAAGGATGACACTTCATTCTTGCAGAAACTGAAAGACGAGATACCGGCCTTTCTGTACCACCTGCAACATAGGAATTTGGCCACCCAAGAAGAAAGCCGCATGTGGTTTGCTCCTTCACTCATCCGCACGGAAGCATTGGAGAAGATCATTCGCTGTAACCGTAGCCGCATCGAGCTTGACATGGCAGAACTGCTACTTGACATTATGGACACCATACAGGTGGATGTAGTGGATTTCTGCATCAACGACCTGCTTGCGTTGTTCAACTATTCAATGGTGAGAGTGGAACGCCATCAGGTGAGGAATGTTCTGCAACAATGCTGGAAGTTGGAACCTGCCCCTAATGCGCTGTCTTATTCCACCTATCAAATATCCGTGTTACCGGGACAGAAGTATTCCGCATCATCCAAGAAAGTGGGACGCTTTTATACCGTTACCCGTGAAAAGTTGAAAGACTACCGTTGAATTTGTTGAATCTGATGAAACCCAAGGAAGAATGTATGTATTTGACATCTATAATTCAACAACATCCTCAACAGATTTTAACGGAAAGTCTTGCCTGCCAAAAGAGAAAAGTTGTTGCCGACAGTTCTGCCCAATGCGGAGCATACTCCTTTTTTCCCCTTTTTTCGTGTTCCATTCAACAGGCTCAACAAAATCAACGGAGGAATCAGTTTCAGACATCACGGTTATAATGCCGGATGGTGCGACAGTAGTCACAATAATGTATGGAGGGGTGGCAAGCGGTACCAAGATACGTATCATACGCATCTGTGGTGCAAAGCCTTTTGCCACCTCTCCCAACCAAAACAGAAAAGTAGAATGATAACCAAAATAAGATACAGCAAGAATCCGGGCAAGACTATCGACTATATTCTCAACCCAAAGAAAGGGGCATACGTAGTCATTGCCCGTGGAGTGAGTAACCTGACTGATATAGACATACTCACCGAAGATTTCAATCAGCAATGTGCCTTGCGACCGTCACTCAAAGTGAAGGCCGTACACATTCCTATATCCTTTCACATTAACGATACAGCCACGCTTGAAGCTCATGCCGAGGAAATAATCAGAGATTGGATAAACCACATGGAGCGACATGGCTATCGCTTCGATCAGTTCATTATCGGTCGCCATCACGATAAGGACGACAAGAATCCGCACTTCCATTTTCTGGCCAACGTGGTATTGGACAATGGCACACGCGCCAATCTTGCCAATATCGGAAAAGTGGCAAAAGAAGCATCCATTTCCGTGACGGAGCTATGGGGATTGACACCTGCCAATCATCGGAAGAAAATGCAAATGGGAAATAAGGAAGTCACCTATAAAAATGAAAGTCGGACAGTAGAGATACGTAATCATGAGTACCATAATTCTATCGGATGGAACAATAGTCCTGCATCCAATGAGGACATCAATTCAGATTTTGCATCAAATAATAATGGAGAAACTGAAACACCATCCTTTGGTGGTAATCTGATGGAGGGCATAACAGAACTTATCATCCAACCGACTGTAGCCCGGATAGGTACAGGCAGTGGCAGTAGCAACAACACGCTTGACCATGATAAGGACAAAAACAAACAGCGAAAAGGAGGACGCAGAAGATGAAAACAGAAAACGAAAACAAGCGTAACAAACGCAAGGAAATTCAGTTCAGTGAAGCAGAATATGCCACAGTTGAGAAGAAAGCTAATGCCGCGCGACTGTCTGTGGCGGCGTTCATCCGCGAAACTGCATTGGGTAAAGAACTGTCAGCCGCACTCACCATAGAGGAAAGTGAACGGATGAAACGCACGGCCAACATCAGCTATAAGATGCAAGTCAACCTCAATCAGATTGCAAGGCTGGCCAATATCCACGACCTACCATTTGTAACGGATGCCATCAGGGAGTATATCAGCCGTACCAACGAATATTTCAAGACTGGCACATGGCGTGAAATGGACTTGTCTGCCTATGAATCCGAACAGAAACAACGAGAGCAACTTGCCGCAAAAGTACGTGAACTTCAAGAGAAAAATGCGGAATTACAAAAAGCGGCTACCAACTATTACCTTTATACCGCCGAAGGTGAACACCTTTTCTGCGAGCGGCATAACTGCCGGATTTATCCCGACAACCGAGGCATCTACTGGCATTTTAAGGTAGCTGACTATCCTGCTTATACACTTCCTGCTGAAATCAGCCGAGCGTATCTCAATCATGAGATTTCGATACGGGATGTGTATGTGCATTGGCGGAAGAATGAAAGATGAAGTGATCTATTTATTCAAGCAAAATTCTGTGACCTTCCATTTGCCTTGGAACATATATACAAGATTCTGCACTCAATTTTTCAAAAAACGCCATTACCTCACAAGACATTTGCGTGTAGTTTAATATGTTTTTATCTGCAATTATTATTGTATGACTTTTAGCTCTACTTGTTGCTACATTAAACAATCTCGCTTCAAGACTACGATTTAACGACGTGTTTGGAATAAAAAAAAATGTTATATCAGTAGTCAATCCCTGGACCCTTGCTATTGTTTCTATTATAATTTTATTTCCTAATCCCAATCTCAAAGCTATAGCCTTTTGGAGCTCTCGTGTTGTCTTACGCAGACAAGTTAAGACAGCAATCTCAATTTGGGGTTGCTCTTTTAAAATAGCATATACAAAATATGTTGCCATATCAACAGCATATTTCGGTGCAGCATCTCCAACTTCCATATCTGTGAGAACCAATGTTGGTCCTCCGTTGGCATGTAAGAGCCTTGAGAAGGAGTTTAACACAATAGGATTTGTTGTAGATTTAGAAACAAGAGTTCCATTATAGAAATATCCAGTATAGTTTGCACTTCTCTGCGTAAGTCTATAAGTGGCTGTCAGTTGGTATGTAGGATATATACGTTTAGTGGTTAAAGTCCTGAAACCTTCTTTGAAATCATCGAATAGATTAGACTTGACTCTGTTATCATTGAGTGATAAAACAGGCCCAAGTTGAGCCGTATCTCCCACCCATAATTGTCTTTTGCCGATTTTATTAGAAGCAGCAAACATAGCAAGCAATGCTTGACTTGCTTCATCCATAATAACAACATCAAAGACTCTTTCATCAGTCAAATTTGCAGCAAAACCACTAACAATATAGTATGTAGCCATAACTAAAGTTCCTTTTATGGGAAGCAACTGTTTAAGGGGAATCAGTTTAGGTAATTCCTTTTGTTCATCTACCGTTAAATTTGATTTATATATACTGCCTTGCTCCAATAGTTTCCTTGCTGCTTTCTTCGATGCGACCTCTACTAAAGCTCTATTTGTCAATGCTGTTATTAAGACAGACTTTCCCTCTGAACATAGTTTTGCACACAGTTCGGCTATAAGTTGTGTTTTCCCTGTTCCGGGAGGACCTTGTAAAATTGTAATTTCAGATGTGTTTATTTGGTTATAAATAAATTTAAAGGGCTGTTCTTCCCGAATCAATATCGGCATGTTTGTAATAGGTTTGTAATCATAATCTATGATATCGCTTACAGCCTGACTATAAGTATCCTGCAACAAACGATATAGACTTGCCAAATAATCTATGGGTGGCTTGTTTGGACCAAATACAATTAATGCACCTGGCGCTTGTGAAATGTATTGGGCAAAACCTATATCAATTCCTCTAAATCCCAATAATACAAAGCCATCTTCATTTGGCTTTGCATGCCAAATGCAAATAGTTTCAGAACCCTTTATCCGATTCTTGAAAAGGTCTTCATATGTTTTATTTCCCCACTGTCGATAATCCTGTAACTTAGATGGTAAATACATAGCTTGCGTATATTCACCTTTACGAGGGAATGACCTTGTCGCACGAAACCTGACAATCATTTCTCCATTATCAAATTTCAGAAATTGGCCCATAAACAAATCTTCACTTTCATTCAATAGGTAAAGAGCCTTGGCCGAAAACTTTTTATCGAACTCCTCAGTTTCGGCAATAAGTTCCATATTTAAGAACTTTTGATGTTGTTCCCTATTATTCATCATTCGGGTAAAGCTGAAGGTGAAACTGCTATAGGCAATTCTCCGGTTTCTTGCTCAGGAGACGTAAATCTTTCCCATTGATTTATGACAGGATGAATATAGCTCTCAAAATCAAACTGTATCCCCTTGAAATAGGCAAACACTGTAGCAAGCTCACGAATATGTTCGTGATTATCAATATTTCTAGAAGAAAATCTTATTGATATTAATTCTTTGGATTTAAGAATTTCACGTAGGCATATAGTCCCTACGCCCGTGTTTGTAACCACGACAAACATGGCATTAGGTTTCATTAGTTGATTCCAATCTTTGGGCGAAAGGCATGTATTCCGTTGACTTTTATTGCTCCGTATCACAAGTGGATATTCCATTCCATCTTTTCTCACGCCATTAATACAGGTCCAACCATCCCATTCTCTTTTGGATATATCAAAACCATTCTTAGACAACTTATCCAAGACCGCTTCTTTGGCCTCTTCAAGAGCATTCCTCATTTCCTCTTTTGTAAGTCCACCATAGGCCGCATTTTCACCACGCATTATGGCTGTCGGTTGATTTTCATTCAATTTTATAACACTATAATCTTCAATGAATGAAGTATCATAACCTTTTTGCTCGATATATTCTTTTATTTCGTTGAAGTCACCCATTTGAAGAATAGCCAAGAATATTGTGCTAACTTTTTTCGGAATTCCTAATATGTCCATTATATCTTTATGAAGAAGTTCTTGATTAGCTAATCCGAATTTACCAACAAAATAAAACTTGTTAGCTTTTGAATAAGCCGTTTTAGAAAATCCTTGATCTCCATAAAAGATACTTATGCTGTCTGTTTGGTAAAATTCCATCTTCATAATAGCACTGTGCATCTTGCTCTTTGCCTCTTCCCAAGTATCCTTTGTGAAAGAATCTCCAACGGCAATAGAAGTGAGGAAATCTTCTTTTCGAACAAATATATTAATTATGTCAGGTTTATATTCCCCATTTTCGATACCGACGCGATAATCATCTATCATGTTGACTCCCAACGCCATCATAAATGATGCAAATCTTTCGTTCTTCAAATAACTGGCATGAAAGACTTGATTGTCAAGTGCAACTCCTGACAGACTTGAAGAAAGTAGATATAAAGAATTTGGAGATTCAAATTTACCTTCTTTAGAAAGAATCTTATGAGTTCGTCCCCAATTTTGGACTAATGTAAAATCGGGACTGCCTTCCGAGAAGTCAAAAGAATCAGCAATACGTTCATAGATTCGATTTATGCGATTCCTATTTATTGTCATGTTTCCCTCATCTAAACTAATTTGAGACAGAACACTTAAATAGTCCGAAAGACTTAACTTCGTTTTAAAATCAAGAATATTAGACCAAGAGCTATCGATTTCAGTTTCAATGTCCAATGTGGGCAAATAATGAGCATAAAGTTGATAATTTTCCTCATTCGGAGCCAACAATTCAACAGAGCGATGCAATTGTTTGTCTGTTCCAGGCAATAAATTTCTTGTTTTTAAAAGGTATGGGAGCACTAATTCTCCAAGATACTTATGCCCATCTCTATTGTCTTTGAAATAGCCATGTGCATAATTGCCCCACCCTGTATGTCCCGCTATATAATCTTCGTTGCTATCTAAATTTACAGGATGTTCCATTGCGTTACTCCACACGAACTTACATTTTGAAAATCCATCTGAAGAGAAATTAAGAATAGGTGGTAATTGAGCCTGAATATATATATGAACAAAATAGCCATATGTATGAATCGAATAGCCATAATTTTTTTCATTCTTTGCACAATAGTCTACGAATGAAGAAAAAGATTTGTATAACATAGATTTACTGCCAAATATTCTTTCTCTTACGTAAATTTCCGTATTAACCCCTATTCTCCTAAAAAACAATTGCCACTTCACTACATCGTCTCTTTTTCTTATATATTCATCACTCACAAAATATTCTTCCAAAATAGAGCTGTCCCCATTTACACGTATTCCATAAGATGAGTCCATGAACACATCGTCTGCTGTTTCAAGGGTCCCCTTTTTAGTTAGAAGTCTCAACATTTTAATCTTATGAGAAGACAATTTATCCAGTATATATTCTTTCTGTTCGCTATCAAAAATAAACTGAATGACTCTTATACAGTTCTCTTTTGTTATATAGCCTTCTTTACAAAGAACCTTCTCTATCACAGAGAGATTAGACATTTCTTGTACACCTAATTCCTTAAGCCAATCTATCAGTTCATTGTCAAACTGGTCTGAAAGACTCTTGCGAATGATTTTAGCGTTCGCCGATATATCAGGGTTTTCATCTGAATATTCAGATGGGAAGAAAGATTCCACCGGTGCAATGAGATTCGCATCTTCGTCAAAAAGAATGTTTGAATAAGATACCATCCTTTTGAGATCACTTTTTGAATCTTGACATAAGCTCTTAAGCCATATCAAAAAAATCTTGGTTTCTTCATCAGTAAGATCTTTAAGATATTCATTTGCTTTCCCCAAGATCATATGCCGTGCTCTATGGTCACATTTGCTACGCCATACATTTTTTGCAGTGCTTGTCCAACCTCAGAAGAAACCAAGGAAAAAGTGTTCGTGTTCTTCAAAATATTTGTATGCACAAAAGATACAAATATTTTAGATGGGATTGCAGAATGGAGTCCGATATTATCAGTCAATGCTTCTTGAAGCAATACCATATCGCCATCAACAGCCTTGATGAATGGTATGGTATTCAATGCGTCTTTCAGTGCTGTAGAATAAGCTTCAGAGAGTTCGTCGTCAGATTTAGGATGAGGTGGCAGTACTTTGTACCAATCTGAATATTTCTTTGCTAGATTTTCCATCCAATTCAGATAACTTCTAGGAATTTGAGCAAAGATAAATTCATTCCATGCGCAATCTTTAACGATTTGTTGGCGACCTGCATCAGTAATAAAATTGGCATTGACAATGAAATTCAATCCAAAAGAAAATGAAGTTGGGAGGTAAGTGTACATCACTGCCTCACTTAACGGAATGATATTTTTGTCTTTATCAAGTGCTATCGCAAATGAAATCTCAACGGATTCCGACTCCTTTAACTTTGTAGGAGTCTTGCTGTCATGCACAAGAGCATCTTTAACCGCTGGTGTCAGCTTAACTTCTGTAGAATAGATAAGCCAACTGCCTTGCGGCTCCCCGTTCACCGAAAGCGTAAGCTCATCTTCTGTTTGTTTTTTAGAAAGGTTCAATATTTTCTCTCCATCATCCCAAAATGAAACTCTAAGGTCGTCAACCTTCAAAAATAGAAGGAAACGGGTATCATTTAAAAGTTTTTCTACTTTGCGTTTCAATGACTTTTTGTTAGAAATCTCAATGTATGTAACCACATTAAATCCTTCAGTATTGATACCTAAAGGAGCTTCTGTTAGTATGGGAATTATCTGCCACGGCATTTTGACATTTTCATATTTGCTTCCTTTTGATTTGGCAAAAGTTTTACAAGCTTCTTTATCAAATTTAAAGCAAGTTCCAGCCGTCCATACTGTTACTCGATGAGAATGCATAAACACCGATTTAAACCCAATTCCCTTGTAGCCAATCTTCTTGGCATCCGTTGTCTTGTTTCCATTACCAATGTCACATAACCCTTCCAAATCCCTTTCTGAGAAAGGCGAACCATTATGCATGAAAACCAATAGATTGTCAGTAAGAACAATTCGGATCTCTAACGCAGTTTGCTTATGCGAATCAAAGCTGTCAACAGCATTCTGTAAGAGTTCAAATATAAATCTTTCCTCTTCTGTATATATGCCGGAAGAAAGTAAATCCAAAGCATTTGCCGTAGTGGTTGCTTGCGATGGGTGAGAATATTCAGTTGTCCGCTGGTATATGCGTTCTATTATATTATTCATATTAAAGATGTTTTTCTTAATCTTATCTTTTATTGTACTATTGTCATCATTACCTTTTGCGCATCTGTGGGTATCAGCAGCTCTCTTATATCTACTTCGAGAATCTTTGCGATTTTGGATAAAGTTTCTAGTGTTGGTTGGGTGGTGTTAGTACACCATTTTGAAACGGTACCTTGATCCTTGCCAATTTGATCCGCCAACCACTTATTAGACTTCTTTTTCTCTATAAGTACAATTTTATGCGATTTATTTCTGCCATAGTTTGATGAAATTTCCTTTTCGATGCAAAATTACATATAATTCTTTACTGATATGCTGAATTTGCGCAAACATTGCATTTAAAGAGCAATGATTGATGAAATATTCAATATTTAGAATTTAAAGAAACAGTCTTAAACAACCTGCCAAGACAACCATTTAATCACTATGCATTGAGTCTTATTAGTAAAGCAAGTCAAGCTTGTAATATGATATGCAGGCTATTCTTTTAATTGCATTCAATTTCACTTAATACGCTGAGAAGGGAAACTGTGCGGGAACAAAACGGGAACAATAAACATAAAACAAAATCAGCTAAGTGTTGTCGTTCAGTCACTTAGCTGATTTTCCTGTACCCAGACCCGCATTTGAAATAATTAAAGTGGGGAAAATGTGGGTAAAAAGAAAAATGCGGAAAAACGCCACAATTACACTGTATTTCAATATGTTATAATCCTATTAAATTTTAATCCAAGTTAATCGAATTGCAAAATATTTAGCAGATGTGGGGAAAATGTGGGGAAAATATTTATATTTGCAGCAGAGTAAAATTCAACCTGAAAGTCTATGAAAGTAACCTTTATCATTAAAAAAGCAGCCAAACGATATGATACAGAATCCATGGCTACAATCTATGTCCGTTTTAGAAACGGAAGGCAGTTAGACTCCGTTGCTCCTACTCAGTTAGCCATCAATCCCAATCTATGGGATGATAAAGACGAATGTGTAAAAACGAAAGCTGTCTGCAATGAAGAAATGCGTACCCATATAAATGAAGAGATACGCCAGTTGAAAACCTATATCGAGAAGGTATATCAACAAGAAAAGGAAGCAATAGACAAAGAATGGCTAAAAACAACACTTGATAAATTTTACCATCCTGAAAAATATTTTTTGCCGGAGGAAGTGGTTATCAAGCCTACCATTGGAGAACTATTCGATGAATTTCTAAACAAGCACCCTTTGTCGGAAGTACGAAAGAAAAATTTCCGGGTTGTCAAAAGAGCCTTACTGCGTTATGAACTATATGTAAGGGCTACAAAGAGAGGACAAAAGGGCTTTATCCTTGATGTGGATTTGGTAACACCTGACACGCTTCGGGATATGTGGGATTTCTTTCAGAACGAATACCAGTATTATGAACTTTACCCGAGCATTTATGAAGCCATTCCCGAAAAGAGGACACCACAGCCCAGAAGCAAAAACACGCTGATAGACTGTTTTTCAAGAATACGCACATTCTTCCTGTGGTGCTTCGATAACAAACGCACCACAAACAGACCTTTCGACAAGTTTCCGATAGAGGAGTGTACATATGGTACACCTTATTATATAACACTCGAAGAAAGGGACAGGATTTTTAATGCAGACCTTTCTGCCACCCCACAACTGGCAATACAGAGGGATATATTCATATTTCAGACACTGATAGGATGCAGGGTGAGCGACCTGTACCGAATGACCAAACTAAATGTGGTCAATGAAGCCATAGAATATATTCCCAAGAAAACCAAAGAGGGGAATCCGGTTACGGTACGTGTTCCACTTAACGACAAAGCGAAAGAAATCCTTGAACGCTACAAAGAATATGAGGGAAAACTGTTGCCGTTCATATCCGAGCAAAAGTACAATGATGCCATAAAAAAGATATTCAAATTAGCTGGAGTTGACCGCATCGTAACAATCTTAGACCCGTTGACGCACAACGAAATCAAACGACCTATTTATGAAGTGGCAAGCAGCCATCTGGCAAGACGTACGTTTATCGGCAATATCTATAAAAAAGTGAAAGACCCGAACCTTGTTTCCGCACTGTCGGGACACAAGGAGGGAAGCAAAGCTTTCAGACGATACAGGGATATTGACGAAGAAATGAAGAAAGACCTTGTAAAACTATTAGACTGATACTTGTATGGGACAACAGGAATATGATAATTTCAAAAGACTGATAAAGGAATGGCTCGACAGCCATCCGAATGAATATGCCGATTTTGTAGAAGAAATGAACGACAAGAAGTTCAAAGGGTTCTTCAATATTTTCAATACGGCTGTAAGGCTTGTTCCGAAATATAAAGAAGCAGCACGCAAGAGAATAGGCGATGATAGAAACCCTGATTTCGAGGAACTGGAAAATGTTCTTTTACAATCAGACCTTGCCGAGAAGATAGTGAATGAGTTTCATACCCCGAACAAGAGAAGTATTGTTCCTGCCATGCTTGCATGGCTCTATTACGGACGAAGCTATGAGTGCATGGTGGAACAGGGTGAGGAACTGACCAAAAGAAAGGATATTCCCACCTTATACAAATGGCTTGTTTCCGGCATGGTCAAATTCATTATCAGAAAAAGCATCGCCAATGGCATGAGAACCAAAGAGGACTGGCAAGTATTCAGGAAGCAACAGAAAGCCATTGAGGAAAACTCTCTCGTGGAATGGGCAATAGAAGAAGATGAAGACATGGACGAGGAAGAAACAGATATGCTGCAGGAAGAACAGCCAAAGACCGCAGGACGCAAAGCCGACACACGCACGTTGCCAGAACTTCTGATAGAAAGGCATGACATACTGATTGAAAGAATTGGCACACGATTGAAAACCCATGCTACGGAAACAGATATAGCACGACTGTTTATCGCACTGGTGGAATACCGATTCATGCGGAAGTGTCCCATCAAGACTTTCAGAAACGCACTGTACGAGCAGTTCAAGGAACAAGAAATCGTCCACGAAAGAGGCATCCAGAAAGCATACAGAAATCTCACTTCTCCGTTTGGAAACAGCAAGAAACTGGTAAAAGACATTGGTGAAGACCATGAAGCCATCGAGGAATTGAAAGCCTATCTATCCAATTGAAGTTCGTTTAATTCGCTTTTCGTTTTTACGAATTTAACGAATTGAATATCATTGTTTTACGATTGATTTTCATTATATATTTGCGCCACTATCCTAATCGGGGTAGTGGCTTTTCGTTTATAATACTGCCGAAACGGGAAGTCTTACAACCGGCAGTTTCAAGAAGCCTATGACAGACATATTAGCAATTATCCAAAACGGAAACGGCAACATCAAGTTGGAAGTAACAGGAGAAGATTTGCTATTATTCTCCAACCAGTTAATCAGCCGTGCGAAGCATGAACTTTCTACCGCCATTGCGGAAGCAAGAAAGGAGAAGTATCTAACCAAAGAGGAAGTGAAAAAGATGTGCGGTGTTTGTGATACCACACTCTGGCACTGGTCTAAGAAAAACTATCTGAAGCCTGTAAAGGTTGGAAACAAGGTCAGATACCGACAATCCGACATTCAGAGAATTTTAGGTGAACACAATCCTTTAATCTAAGCCTATGAAGGAGGAAGAATATATGCGCGTAGGAACAACTTTGTACAAGGTGGTCAATCAGCCATGCGCCAATGGCGGTTATGAGAAGAAACGTGTCGTATGGAACAACAGCACATTACGGCAGGACTATGGAAAGAATTATCTTGCCACCGTCCCCAAGTATGACGGCTTTTGCACCGTTCCCAACCATTTGAACTACCAAAAGGAGATTGAGGGATTTCTGAACCTTTACGAGCCTATAGAGCATAAACCGCAGCAGGGGGACTTCTCCCACATCCAATCCTTGATGCGGCACATCTTCGGGGAACAATACGAGCTGGGTATGGACTATATGCAACTGCTGTATCTACAGCCGACACAGAAGCTGCCTATTGTCCTACTTGTTTCAGAAGAACGCAACACAGGCAAAAGCACGTTCTTGAACTTCCTGAAAGCCGTGTTTGAGAACAACGTGACTTTCAACACCAACGAAGATTTCCGCAGCCAGTTCAATTCCGACTGGGCAGGAAAGCTACTAATCGTTGTGGACGAAGTTTTGCTCAACCGCAGGGAAGACAGCGAACGGTTGAAAAACCTGAGCACCACTTTCACCTACAAGGTGGAAGCCAAAGGCAAAGACCGAACGGAGATTGCTTTCTTCGCCAAGTTCGTGCTATGTTCCAACAACGAATATCTGCCCATACTCATAGACGCAGGAGAAACACGCTACTGGGTGCGGAAGATAATGCCGTTGCAGAGTGATGATACCAACTTTCTGCAAAAGCTAAAAGCGGAAATACCCGCATTTCTTTATTTCCTGACCCAAAGGGAACTATCCACAACACAGGAAAGCCGTATGTGGTTCAACCCAAGACTGACACATACCGCAGCCTTGCAGAAAATAATCCGAAGCAACCGCAACCGACTGGAAATAGAAATGACCGAGTTGTTGCTTGACATCATGTCGAACATGAACGTGGAAAGCGTATCATTCTGCCTGAACGACCTTGTAACCTTGCTACTCTATTCACAGGTCAAGGTTGAAAAGTATCAAGTGAGGAAAGTTGTGCAGGAAGTATGGAAACTTACTTCTGCACACAATTCGCTATCCTACACCGCTTATGAGTTCGCACCCCATCGTGAGTGCCACTATGAGCCGAAAAGGAAAACTGGTCGGTTTTATACGGTAACGAAAGAACAACTGACCGCTATCTAATTATTTTGATGAAATGATGAATAAGGGAAGTAATATATTGCCTTACAGATAGATATGTATTCATCAAACACTCATCAACAACGATTGCTGATGAAAAAAGAAAACATCATTTCTCTTTTGGCAAGCAATCTGATGAGAAAAAGATGAGCCGATATAACGCTGTTTAACAGTGTGTTAAATTCCAAATTCATCAAATCATCATTTTTCATTCACCAACAAATCCGCAAGAAAATGACAATAGAAGAAGCTAAAAGCATACGAATAGCCGACTACCTGCACAGCTTGGGTTATTCACCAGTAAAACAACAAGGTATCAACCTTTGGTACAAATCTCCGTTTCGGGAAGAGAGTGAAGCATCGTTCAAAGTGAATACCGAACGTGAACAATGGTATGACTTCGGTTTGGGTAAAGGTGGCGGCATCATTGAACTGGCTGCACACTTGTACGCTACCGACCATGTACCTTACATCTTGAAACGGATAGCAGAGCAGACACC
>OJOK01000281.1_pt1 | contig 37614 bp, 25 predicted proteins | sample 1598051 | NCBI WGS metagenome assembly OJOK01 (sample SAMN01915205, study PRJEB22387) | human gut metagenome | isolation source: stool | host: Homo sapiens | place: USA
TTATCATTTTAAATTTTCATACGATGAAAAAACTTTTACTTACATTGGCAATGGGCTTGCTCGCGTGGTCGGCATCTGCCCAGAATTGGACGGTCGGTGGTCGTATCGGATCCGGTTTCCAGGCTGTCGGACAGTATGTATTCAGCAACGATAATTATGTGGAAGCCCGTTTCGGTGCTTATTGGGCCAATGCCGGCGGTACGGTGACGGCTGATTTCTCGGTATTGTATAATTGGAATGTTTGCAATATGGATTGGACGCCGTCGGCAGGTCGTTGGTTCTTCGATGCCGGTGCAGGTATCAATGTGGGCGGCAAAGGGCATTACGCTTATGTAGGCGTGGCCGGCTCGGCTAAACTGGGTATTGCCTTCAAGGGGGCTCCGGTACGTCTTTCGTTCGACTGGTCGCCGGCTTTCGGTCCCGGAATCGCTTATTGGGACGGGGGATCGCATTCCGAGTTCAACGAACGGGCATTGTGTAATTTCGGTATTACGTGCGTTTATTGCTTCTAAAGAGAGAACTCGAGGAAATAAGAAGCCCGGAGCAATTTGCTCCGGGCTTCTTTTATGCTGTCGGTTCGGTGTTTTTTCTGTTCGATCATTTTTCCCTTTGCTGATGAAGAACGTTTTCCGAGGGGCGGAATTGAGGGGACTGAATACGTAATATGGGTCCGGAACGGTTGCGGTCGGAGGCGAAAAACGGGCTGGACTTTCGGGTATTCAGCGACGTGTGTAGGATTCTCCTTGGAGGCTGTATTCGTTTATACCGGATTCGTTTCGGGCGCCGAAACTTTATTTTGCTTTGGGCGGCCTCTTTCTTGGATGCGGTCGGAACCTTCATTATTCCAGTATGCTCTTTTCGGAAGGGAGGGTGGGCATGTACAATCCGCGATCCCGAAGCATTTGAATCGCAGGTCTGAATGGCGATAAACGCCGTGTTTTTCCGTCAGAATGTGAAAGTTCCGCCCAGGGAGATCAGGATCGGATTCCGTGCGAACATGGCTGTCTGGAAACGGTATTTGAACATGAGCGATGTACTCCAGCGGCGGGTGATCCGGTAGTCGCAGCCTCCGCCCACATCGAAGCCGCAGGACCATTTGCCCAAGTCGTTCACATTGACGCCGACTGTGGGGAAGAGGCTCCATTGTTCGGTTATGTGGAAGAGATAATGGGCGTCGCACCCGATGTCCACCGAACATTCCGATTTGCAGGGAATGACGATTCCCGTTTCCAGCCGCAGCGCATCGGTCAGGCTGTATCGGAAATAGCCGCCGATGCCGAAGACGGCGCCCCGGCCGGTATGGGTGTAGAGATTGATCTTCGGACCTATGCCCCAGGAACCTCTGTCCTGTGCCGATGCGTAGAAAGCGCTGAATAAGATAAGTATTGCCAGCAGTGTTTTTTTCATAGCTTTTGCAGACTTCGATACGGCTTTTGCCGGAATGATTCCTTGCTGCCGTCGGATAATTTAGATTCTCTCGAAAACAAAGATACGAACGAACCGGCCGTATGAGCAAATTTATATTTGCACTTTGCCGAGGCGGAGTACCTAAGATGAAGTCAAAGGTACGAAAAATTTCCGTTTCGCCGAATCCTGGGGAGCCGAATGAAAATGGAGATACTCTGAGATCGAACAGTATTTGTCACAGGATCGTGTGTGGGGTTTATACGTGCTGTATTTTGAAAATTATTTTTTATGATTAAAGAGGCATGTGGTGGTTGGTTTGATAATGGACGGTGTCTTGTTCTTTTTTGTAAATAATTTGTGTGTGTCGTTATAATGTTGTAAATTACATGGGAATAAATATTTTACAAACAATCCCTCCTAATGTTTCGATTATGAAAAGACTATTATTCGGTATATTGGCAACGTTGCCGCTGGCGTATTGTATGACGGGATGTAGCAACGATACAGACTACGGAGGTTTTAGTTACTTTATCTGGGCCAATGACAGCGATCACCGGATTACGCTCTCCGTGGCACGCGAGTACGGTGAGTTGGTAATCGAAAACGAAATCATAGAGCCGGGCGAAAGTTTTGAGAGCGAAAGGGTGGATGGGGCAATAGCATACTGTCCACCTCCGTCGAGCTATATCCGGTATGTGGAAGTTGTCTTTGAGGATGGGACTAAAGCGATTTATATCAAGGGGTATCAGCCGCCGCGCGATTCCGATTATTATTCGAGGCAGGACTCTACTATCGATTGGAATTATGAGGAGGAGGTAACGGCATCTCATGCGGTCAGAACCCGTTGGACCTATACTTTTACCAATGCCGACTACGATGCGGCGGTGGCGCAGCAATTCGCTGAATAGGAGTTGCCGGTCGTGGTTATAAAAATCCTCCCGAACCGATTGGTTCGGGAGGATTTCGTCGCATGTATATCGTTTTATGCCTCTTTGAGAGCCGCATGCGCTGCCGCCAGGCGTGCGATGGGCACGCGGAACGGAGAGCAGCTCACGTAGTTCAGACCTGCGAAGTGGCAGAACTCCACCGACGAAGGTTCGCCGCCGTGTTCGCCGCAGATGCCGCATTTGAGGTTTTCGCGTGTGCCGCGGCCTTTGAATACCGCCTCGCGGATCAACTGTCCCACGCCGTTGCGGTCGAGGATCTGGAACGGGTCGTTCTTCAGAATGCCTTTCTCCAGGTAGATCGGCAGGAACTTGGCGATGTCGTCGCGCGAGAAGCCGAGCGTCATCTGCGTCAGGTCGTTGGTGCCGAACGAGAAGAATTCGGCGACTTCGGCGATCTGGTGGGCGGTGACTGCCGCACGCGGAACTTCGATCATCGTGCCGACCATGTATTCCAGGCGGTCGTTACGTTCGGAGAAGACCTTCTCGGCCGTCTGGTCGATGATGTTCTTCTGGTAACGCAGCTCCTTGTGGTTGCCCACCAGCGGCACCATGATCTCCACGTGTACGGGAATGCCCGTTTTCTTTACGTTCATAGCCGCCTCGATGATGGCCCGGGTCTGCATCTCGGTAATTTCGGGATAGGTGTTGCCCAGGCGGCAGCCGCGATGGCCCAGCATCGGATTGACTTCTGCCAGCAACTCCACTTTGGCCGCGATCTTTTCGTAGGGAACGTTCATGTCCTTGGCCAGTTCGCGCTGTTCCTTCTCGAAGTGGGGGACGAATTCATGCAAGGGGGGATCGAGCAGGCGGACCGTCACGGGATGGCCCTGCATCGCCTTGAACAGCCCCTCGAAGTCGCTGCGCTGCATCGGCAGCAACTTGGCGAGTGCTACGCGGCGGCCGGCTTCGTCGTCGGCGAGAATCATCTCGCGTACGGCCTTGATGCGGTCGCCTTCGAAGAACATGTGTTCCGTGCGGCAGAGACCGATACCTTCGGCGCCGAACATAAAGGCCTGCGCCGCATCTTTCGGCGTGTCGGCGTTGGCGCGTACTTTCAGCACCGAGTATTTGCGGGCCAGCTCCATGAGCTGTCCGAAGTCGCCGCTCAGATTGGCGGCCTGCGTAGCCACCTGGCCGAGATAAACTTCGCCCGTCGAACCGTTGAGCGAAATCCAGTCGCCCTCCTTGATTTCATATCCGTTTACGCGGATCGTACGTGCCTTGTAGTCGATCTGCAGCTCGCCTGCACCCGATACGCAGCACTTGCCCATGCCGCGCGCTACGACCGCGGCGTGGGAGGTCATGCCGCCGCGTGCGGTCAGGATGCCGGCGGCGTCGAGCATGCCCTTCAGGTCTTCGGGCGAAGTTTCGATGCGGACCAGAATCGCACGTTGGTTTTTCTCCTTGAGCATTTTTTCGGCATCTTCGGCGAAGAATACCACCGGACCGGTCGCTGCGCCCGGCGATGCGGGCAGTCCCTTCACGATGACTTTGGCGTTTTTCATCGCCGTCTTGTCGAAAACGGGGTGGAGCAGCTCGTCGAGTTTGGCCGGCTCACAGCGCAGTACGGCGGTCTTTTCGTCGATCAGGCCTTCGCGCAGCATGTCCATGGCGATCTTCACCATCGCGGCGCCTGTACGCTTGCCGTTGCGACACTGGAGCATCCAGAGTTTGCCGTCCTGGATCGTGAATTCGATGTCCTGCATATCCTTGAAATACTGCTCCAGGTGGTGCTGTATCTCGTTGAGTTCTTTATATACGGCCGGCATCACCTCTTCGAGCGAGGGGTATTTGCTGCGACGCTCGGCTTCCGATACGTTCTGTGCCTTGGCCCAGCGGCGCGAACCCTCGATGGTGATCTGCTGGGGAGTGCGGATGCCCGCTACCACGTCTTCGCCCTGTGCGTTGATCAGGTATTCGCCGTTGAAGAGGTTTTCACCCGTTGCTGCGTCGCGCGAGAAGGCTACGCCGGTCGCCGAGTTGTCGCCCATGTTGCCGAATACCATCGCCTGTACCGATACGGCCGTGCCCCATTCCGCCGGAATGTTGTTGAGCTTGCGGTAAAGGATGGCACGCTCGTTCATCCACGAACCGAATACGGCACAGATAGCGCCCCAGAGCTGATCCCAGGGATTTGCCGGGAAATCCTCGCCGGTCTGTTTCTTTACGGCTGCCTTGAAGTTGTGCACCAGCTCCTTCAGGTCGTCGGTCGTCAGGTCGGTGTCGTTTTTCACGCCGCGCTTCTCTTTCTGCGCATCGATCAACTCCTCGAACGGATCGTGCTCCTCTTTCGAAGCGGGCTTCATGCCCAGCACCACGTCGCCGTACATCTGTACGAAACGGCGGTACGAGTCCCATGCGAAACGGGGATTGCCCGTGCGCTTGGCTACGGCTTCCACGGCCTGGTCGTTCATACCCAGGTTGAGGATGGTGTCCATCATGCCCGGCATCGAAGCGCGTGCACCCGAACGGACCGATACCAGCAGCGGCATCTCTTTGTCGCCGAACTTCATGCCGGTCAGTTTTTCGATGTTCTTCATCGCCTTCTCCACTTCGGGGCGAAGCAGCTCCACGACTTTCTCGCGTCCTTGCGCGTAGTATTCGCTGCATACTTCGGTGGTGATGGTGAATCCCGGGGGGACCGGAATACCGATCAGGTTCATTTCGGCCAGGTTCGCACCTTTACCGCCGAGCAGTTCCCTCATTTTGCCGTTACCTTCCGCTTCCTTGTTGCCGAAGGTATAGACTCGTTTAACGTCTGCCATAACTTGTCGTTGTTGATTATAATAGTGTTTTTCCCAAATAAATGTGCTGTTTCAGAGTTTGTATCCGCCGGGCTGCGGGCGAGCCTTCCATTGGGAAGGCAGCGGTGAAAAACCGTCTTTTCCGGAGGGGGCAAAGATACGATGATTTTTTCGGATAATCAAAAAACTTATTTAATATATAAAAATATTGGAAAATATCGGCCGATGCCACCCGTATAGCGTTGTCGCCGATAGGTCGGCAGGGGCGTTCCGCTGCGGGGATCGAGCAGGTCGCGCCGGGCGAAAACATCGGCCCGGATGACGGTTAGCGTCGTGTCTGTCAGGATTCGGTCGTGCAGCCACCAGCCGCCCCGTGCGTAGGCATTGCCCCGACCCCGGCGTTCGGCCGGGGTCAATGCGTCTCTGAGCGAGAGCTTTTCCGCAGTTCCGGACGGGAGCTTGCCTGCACAGAGGATCTGAATGCCGGGCGTGCGTTCGCGCAGCTCCTCCAGCAGTTCAGCGGCATATCGGTCGCCGCGTGTCAGCAATACGGCTGTCGGCTTGCCGTCCAGCATACCCTCGACGCAGAGGTAGCCATAACCTGTTTCGATACGTTCCGTGAAGAACCGGTCGGCATAGTAGAGCAAGGCGAAATCCATCCCGTCCAGCGTATTGAGGGTGCGGTGCACATAACTGTACGGCAGGTCCGACGCCCGGACCAAGTCTTTGACAACCTCCTCGTTTTCGACTCCATACACTCCTGCGAGCGGCATCGCCATTCGGCCGATTACAGCGCCCGCCCGTTCGACTTTGGCGCGGTAACGCTCGCCGCTCCAGCGCAGCCGTCCTTCGGGTGTGTAGTCCGTGTCGTCGTAGAAGAGCGACGGGATCGTGTCGTAGAGGCGGTCGAGGTCGTAATAGGCGAAACCCGTGCGTTGTTGGGCGTGGATGGCACCGAGAGAAGCGATGACGAAGAATATCGCCAGAAAGCTTATTCGTTTCATATTCGCTGCCGCTGCGGTTTTTCCTGTCCGATTTTACGTAGGAAACTGACCGTGTTATAATTTAATAGGGTAAATTTCAGTTCTTCGATATTCCGGTTGATTTGTTTGAATCCGTGATTTTTGAAAATTCGTACAGTCGCTTTTACCATCAAAGAGTATCGAATTGCAACCCAAATTACGCAATATTTCCGATAATGCCAAATCCGATGCCGTAAAATGTCGGAATTATTTTGAGCTGCTGAGAAATTTTGAGCTTTGCCCGAACAATCTTTAACTAAGTTTTACCTGTAAATCGCTGTCAAGTCGCCGATATGGTAGCTTTTTTTCATCGTATCCGCTGTTGCAGGTTTCGTATCGTCTATAAAATCGTCGCCGGTCAAAAATGCTTCCGTAGTAACCGTGTAAACATACAGGCTGTCTTTAGTCAGCACGCTATATATTTTTTTTGAGCGGGGACCATCTCCATATTCCGCCGCAATTTCGATATAGCGAACAATTTTACCGTGTTCGTCGTGCAATATTAAATATTCTCGCGGCCCCGGATCGTCGCCTCCGTCGAGGACCAATCTCATGGTACGATTCCCGTCGAAAGGAATTCGATAATATTGTTTCCAATTTCCGTATCCCGTCGTATCGTTACCTAAAAGCAGCGCTAACCGATAGATCGTATCCCGATCCGTAATCATGGAATTGCCTGCTCGGTCCAGGGTGTAGTCCGATAATTTTAACCGATTGTTGAGATTGTCCGATTGCCGATCGATGCAAAATACCGTGCCCTGCAAGCTACGACAACTCGAACAAATGAATAATGTCATAAATATTATCGTGTGTTTCGTCATGGAAGGTAGCCTTTGTCCGAGAGGATCAATATCACCAAATTAAGCAAAATCCGGCAAAAATCCAAATTCGGAGGTAGAAAACCGCTGTGGGGATCATTCGGTGCGAACGAATATGATAATTCCATCTATTTTCCGGGCTTTGCGGCTGGTCCGGACTGTTTATGCCGGAAGGTTTTGTATTCCGGTGCTCCCGAAGCATACGCTTACCTTTACCGACCGAGGCGACGTTGCCTCGGTTAAAATCATTTGTATTATGATAATAGGTTATTTACGTGTCAGCATGGGAAAACAGCATCTTGCCAACCAGCAGGATGAGATCCGGCGTTTCGCCGAAAGCAGGAATCTCGTCGTGGATCATTTATTGCGGAAATAGATAGCTGGTGAAATTTTCTGTTTTTGTTTTTTTATAAAATAATTTTTATATTTACACCCGTATTTTGCGAAAAGGCCATGCAGATGGTTTGCTTTAACCGCAGACGAATGGTGATATGATAATATTGTAAACGAAGAAACCCTTAATTACCTTATTAAAAATTTTTTATGAAACATTTATTTGTTAATTTATTTTCTCTTGTATGCATGCTGCTTGCAGGAGTAGGATTGACGGGGTGTACCGACGACAAGACAGAACCAGACCCCGGTACTTGGCCTTCATTGGAAGTGAAGTTCCTTGAAGCACAGTATTCGACAGTCAAATTGGAGGTGACTGCCGCTAATTTGACAGAAATTGCTTACCTGGCGACGCCCAAGGCCGATGCCAAGGAAACACCGACGGCAACGATCGTCTTTGCGACCGGCGTCAAATCTGCGATTGCGGACGGCGTTTCTTCGCTGACCGTAAGTAAACTGGACCCCGATACGGAGTATGTGATCTATGTGGCTGCCACCACTGCGAACGAAGAGTTCTTTGAGAAGGTTCTCGAGGTTGAGGCCAAGACCGCTTCGTTCGGCGATAACGCGTACGACGTGTTTGACGTGGACTACATGAGTTTTAGCATGAACGTGAAATTCCAGCCGACCGATCCCGAGAATGTGATCAAATATCTGCTGATAGACATGTTGACGTATAATTATCAGAGTATGATGAACTATACCGACGCCGACATGATGAATCTCTTCGACGATATATATCACAACTATATTACCGAGAATACTGTTTTTGTATTCAACGAGGAGAATTCGATTTTACGCGACGAGAATGGCGAGCCTGTGACCAATGAGGACGGCTCGATGATAACGCTCTGGAACCCGATGGTGCCTGGACAGCTCAATTATGTGCTGCTCGGCGAGTTCGCATCCGGCGAGCACCCTTGGGGCTTCGGTCAGGGATACTATTTGCCCCTTTGGGATCAGGACGCATACTACGAAGCTGTCAGCGGTGGCGGTGGTATCTTGGGAGAAGCCGGTTCCCGTGCCGACGATGTAGAGCAGGGCGATTTCTGGACCGGCTACTACCAGAAGATAGAGGTTACCAACAAGAAGCCCGAAAAACTCGGTGAGATCAAGATCAATACCGATAAATTGAGACCCAACGGCGGTCTGCTCACTTTCGAGTTGTGCGAGGGGGTATCCTACCTGTGTCTTGGTATTTTCGAGGAGTATGATATGGAGGTGATTAAGACGTCAATGCTGAAAGGCGACCTGTCGAATATGCAGTGGGCGCTGACCTCTTACAACGCACCTTACATCCTCAATGTCCAGACTTATGAGATAGCCAAAGGGCAGACCGACTTCTCTTTCAACCTGACGGAGTATTTCATTAAGTTCACGCCGGGTACGAAGTATTACGTCTATGCGGTGGGTATCAACGATAATACCGGTTCGAAGCAGGCTTTCGCCAAACTCGAAGGCTTTACGCTGCCCGAACCTACGAAACCGGCTCCCGAGGTAACCGTTACCGGTATCGATGCTCCGGAAGGTCATGAGAAGTCGCCCTACGAAGTTTGGTTCAATATCAAATGTACTACGGGTGACGCGGTGACTGCCAAGTACGCTGCCAACTACGAGCGTGAGTGGGAGGTCGAACTCAACGCCGGCAAGACTAACACCGACCTGATCGAAAACGGTAACGCGTTTACTCCGGATGAGATCGAGAAGATCAACTCGGCCGAGGGTTACAACGTAATGTTCTCGACCCGTCCCGACGCCAACACCTACCTGGGTGTAATCGCTTACAATGACGAGGGTACCGGCAACGATCCCGACGAAGATGGTTCTGCCATCGGCAAGAAGCGTTCTATGCCTGTACCTGATAAAGAGCCGGTAGATTCGAAGTATTTCGAAAGTCTGCTGGGTGAGTGGACGCTGTCGGCTGAATACGAGGGCGGCGAGGCGCCGATGACCTGCAAGGTGGAGATCGTTTCTGGACTGACGTGTCCGGAGAGTCTGTCCCAGGAGGTCATTAACTACTATCTGAATAACACAAACTACTCGAAAGAGCAGGTAGAGAAGTTGTACGAGGGCTTCAAGAAGCAGCTTAAGCTCTACAATGAGCGTCTGCGCGGCCAGAACCGCCTGCTTTGCCTGGGACTCGATATCGACCGTCCGAAGTACGAGTACAGTACCAACTACCTGGCCGGCTGGAAGACGCCATACGACCTTTTCATCGCAACTACGGAAGAGTACAACGGCTACGATACGGAGTCTATGTTCTTCGATTTCGGTCCGAAGTGGTATCTCGAGATGAAATCCGACGATTCCGTAGTCGCTCCGTTCGACGTAACCAACCTGCCGCCGCTTACGTTATGGAACAAGGGGGCCGAGTACTATTTCATTGGTATCAGCAAAATGGCGATTACGCAGGGTGAGTTCCCCGTAACGATTAGCAGCGATAACTCTACGATCACTGTAGGGGGATATGAGTACCAAGGTGATACTTACTACCCGAATGCAGCGAAGATAATGTACGGAGGACAGTATTCGACCGACACCCGGGTATGCGGCGCACTGACGCTGACCAAGGGTTGGAATGGTGAGTCCGTGAAGTCGGTTGTCAAGGGCGGCAAGTCCGTGACGACGAACGATGTGCTGGGTGCCGAGCGTGCTGTCCGCCCGTTGAGCCGCACGAGCGTATCTGATGCGAAGAGCTACGAGCCGCTTAAGGTTACTCCTCTTGCCGAGAAGTCGCTCCGCGAGCGTTGGAAGCAGCGGGCGGCAGGTAAATATATCCGTCGCTAACAGACTCTTTTGAAATAAGGCAGGGGGAGGTACCCGGAATGGGAATTTTCCCCCTGCTTTATGCTTTTATAAAATAACCGGATGCGCAAATCCGCTGGAGGTGCGGAGGCGTATTTTATGGAAGCAGAAGAGAGTTACTCTTTAAATCGAAAAAAGATTCCGATATGTTGAAAAAACTGTTTGGCTTGGCGCTTGCACTCTTGGCGACGCTTGCCGTTTCGGCGCAGGTTCGCGTGGGGGAGGGCCAGCTCTCCGGTAGTTTCGAGAGCAACTCGATCTACTACCAGGACGACTCGGGATTGGGTGCAGCAGGCACTGCTCCCGACGATCGTTTCGGTTCGAACAACTACATGAAACTCGACTACATGAACGGTCGTTTTTCTGCGGGACTCCAGATTGACGCTTATCTCCCTGCATTGCAGGGATATGAGATCGGCCAGCAGCCCGGAGCCTATCACTTCTATCTCTCCTCGAAGTATATCCAGTGGCAGGATCACAACTATTCCGTGCGGGTGGGTGATATTTTCGACCAGTTCGGCAGCGGACTTATTTTTCGTTCGTTCGAAGACCGTCAGCTGGGATTCAACAATTCGATCGAGGGTGTGCAGGGTATCTACCGCTTCGGCGACTACGTCGAGGTGAAAGGTATGTACGGTCGTCCCCGGCTCTACACCGACTATGCGGATTCGTGGGTGCGCGGTGCCGATCTGCACATTTCATTGAATGATATTTTCGGTTGGAACGCTGCGCAGTTCTCGGCTGAGGGCAGCTACGTCAACCGCTACGAGTCGCTCGACAAGGATCAGACGATCGACTTCGCCTCTCGCGGACTTACCTCGCCCAACCTGAACATGTATTCGGGTCGCCTGAATTTCGACTGGAAGGGGCTTTCGCTCAAAGGCGAATACGTATATAAGGGGAAGGACATCTACTCGACTGTTGCGGACGTAGCCGCAGCCGGCAACGCCATCTTGGTCGAGGCCGGTTATAACTACGGACCTTTCAGCATCTCGGGTAGTTTCCGCCGGTTAGACCGTATGGGGACGATGCTTTCGCTTTACGGCTCTGGTACGGGCAATGTACTCAACTACCTGCCCTCTCTGACGCGCCAGTACACTTACCTGTTGGCCAATTTGGAACCGTATATCGTTAATACCGACGGCGAAATAGGCGGTCAGGTGGATCTCTACTATACGTATCGCAGCAAGTCGAACCGTCATCGCTACTGGAATTTCCACGCCAACTTATCCACTTTCTATACGCTGCGTTCGGAGCAGAGCGAATCGGGCGAGCGGGAGTTGATGTGGCGTGATATTAACATCGATGTAGAGCGCCAGTGGAACAAGAAACTCAAAACCTCGCTGCTTGTTTCGATCCAGAAGCGCAACCCGAGTCATGGTTTCCAGCGTCAGACCTACGTATCCAACATTTTCATAGGCGATGTCACCTACAAATTCGACTCGAAAAAGTCGTTGCGCGTCGAGGCGCAATACCTTTATTCGACCGACTACGAGGGTGACTGGGTCGCGGCTTTGGTGGAGTTCAACATGGTGCCGCATTGGAGTTTCTTTGTGAGCGATATGTATAACCTCGACGAGACCGAGGCTAACTCCTTTACTAAAACGAATTATTACAGTGCAGGATTCAGTTACCTGAAAAATCGTACGCGTATTCAACTCAGCTACGGCCGCAATCGTGCAGGCTATGTTTGTTCGGGAGGGGCGTGTCGTTATATGCCGGCTTACACGGGTCTGAACCTTGTGATCACTTCATCCTTTTAATTAAAAAACAGATTATGAAATTCAAGAAATTCATTATCCCTGCGCTTTGTATGGCTATGTTGAGCGCGGGATGTTCGGGGCAGGATCCGGTGACCCCCGGTAACGGTCAAAACGGCAATGGGGGTACGAATGAAAACATCGAAAACGGTCTGCAGGTGACGGCATCGACGACGGTAATCAATGCCGACGGGCAGGATGCCGCCCGCATTAATGTCTATTATGACAAAGTGAAATTGTCGCTCGACGCAGTCGCTTTCTACGATGCCAAGAGCAACGACGTGCTCGACCTTTCGAAATTCACCATCGAGGACAACACGCTTGTGTACACTGTTACCGAGCCGGGTGAATTTTCGTTCTGGGTTGCTTATAAGACCCACAATACCAAAGATCGTCCGACAACCATTTCTGCTGTAGAGTTCTCGGTGCCTGACGCTCCGGAAGATCCCCAGCCGGACAACACCTCGTTCGTCCGCCGGACGCTCATCACGCAGTTCACGGGCTTGGGTTGCGGCTACTGTCCTTTTATGATCGCTGCGATGGAAGATGTACGCAAGTCGGCCGAATATGCGGACAAGTCCGTACTGGCAGCCTGTCACACCTATGGGGGTGATCCTTATCAGCCCGATGTGCCTTTGGATTACGCTATGGGTGTCAGCACGTATCCTTATGTAAATTTCGATTTCCAGACAGGGGTAGGGAATAATGGTTACAACAACAACGTATCCAATATCAAGCAGGCGATCGACAAATCGCTTTCTGCGGATGCTGGGGCAGGTATTTCGGTCGGTATGGAAGTTGCTGGAAACAAATTGGTCGCTCGTGTTACGGTGAAAGCAGCTCGCTCCGGTTCGTTCCGCGTAGGCGCTTGGGTGCTGGAAGATGGTCTGACAGGTACTCAACTGAACAATGGTATGAAGGGGGATTACGATTTCAACACGCATAATAATGTTATCCGCCACGTGAACAGCCGTTACTCTGGTTCGGATTATTCCGGCCATGAGGTCGGTGCGCTGGCTGCCGGCGGTACCGGTGAGCATCTCTTTACGATGACCTTGGATGAAAGTTGGGTCGTGAAGAATTGTCATGTGATATTCTTCGTAACGGAGCTTGTCGATAAGGGTTACGCCGTAACCAATGCTATCGACGTTCCCGTTAAGTCGTCTACTATACCGTTCGAGTACAGATAGTGTATTCGAACGTAGCAGCATACTGCTGTAAAATTTGCGGGGCGCCTCCATCGGAGTCGTCCCGTCTTTTTGACGCACGGCCGATCCGTGATGCCGGCCGCAACGCAGTGGAGGAGCGGTCGGGTAATGCTCTGCCGTTCTTTTGGCGACATTTTACGGAGTTGGACGAAGATATGATGCAGCGTAACAGGAGTTGCCGCTCCGCTGCACGATGCCAAGACCAATGTTGCCTTCACGCCCCTTACCTTGGTTGCCATGAGCCTACAGCCGCTTTGCCTGGGTTTGTCGGCGAAGTCGTCCGTGAAGTCGTACTTCGCTGACAAACCCGGCTATGAAAGGTTTTATACTGAACTTACGGGAACCGTCCAAATATTTCTCAAAGCATTCGATAAGTAAGGGGATCAAAACGAAGTGTATCAATAGAAAAAACAACATTAAGTAGGCAAAGTTGGTGTAATATAGTGAGATAGGTGTAAAACTACCCCGAACGGTCAAGCGATCGAAATGTAACAAAGCTGTTGCTTTTGTGTTACACTAAATGGCATTCGAACGGTCTGTTCAAGCGATAAATGTTACATGTCCTTGAATAGTCCCAGAAATATCCTAAAATACGGAGGAAAATAGCCCATTAAGAAGACAAAACCCCGTCAGAATCCGATAAAACGGCGATTCTGGCGGGGTTTCTGCTATATGTGGCAGGCTTGCATGGGACAAGGTATTCAAGGTTCAAAATACAGTTCAAATTTCCAAAAACATTCTTTCAAACAACTATATCAGCATACGTAATGATATGGCCAATTTTTAATTAAGACGGCAATTTCGATGTGGAAAAATGCGGTAAATTCAACGGTTAGTGCATTAAATTCCCTTCAAAATGCAATAAAATAGCGTTATAAATACCCCTTAATGACATTATTTTTTGACGTAGATCAATTTTGTATTCTATATATTACATTGATTATCAATACAATAATCTGATATTTTATTATTTGTTGATATAAAAACTGTGCGAAACACTATGACTATCCCATTGTATTGAATCGGATACTTGCTTTTACCAATGCTAATGCTTGAATCGAATTTGCTGGGATCTCTTTCGGCGAATGTTGGGGATTATGATTGACTAAACGTACGTATCGTTCATTGTCAGCTTTCTGAATATATTTGATTGTAGTATAACTCTTTCCATCGATTACGAATGACAACAGGTACATCTCTCCCCAAAGAATACCTTCCGCTCGGCTGGGTATTTCTTTATAAAATAAAGCGCATTATCCGCGTATTGGACAGATACAAGGCGGAGGTTTACAATCTTGAAGCGATAACCTCCCTCGCTTTCCGTATCGAATCGTTCGGAGCGGCGAAAGTCCTCAGGGCATTGTTGGAAAGGATTATACACGGGCGAAAAGAGAAAACGACGGTATTCGTGTCGGTTGTTTCGGATGGCAAGCCCAACAGCCGTTGGAAAGCATGATGATATATCAGCATACCAACATATCAACATGCAAACCTATCACTATGGTGATATATATTGCAGGTTCTATTCCTCTTTTCAGAGGAAAGCGGAGCAAATCATTTCCGTTTATAAAGGCAAAGCAAGTACGGGGCTTTATGTCGGCTAAAAGGTCGGGCGGTTGCGCCGTTTCCCGATAAATCTTCCTCTTGCTTCGTTGCGAGCGTATTTATCGGGAAAACCTTGTATCCGACTGCCCCATACAAAAGAGCCTTTGAAAATGGAAACGACCGCCCTGCCACCGACCGAAAGGGAAAAAATAAGGTGGGGTTATATGGGTAAGCAGGCGGCAGGAACAGCCACCGCAAAAAGGCAGACGGACAGACAGACGGCATGCTGCAGGGTATTTACGGAGAAAATACCGTAGGCTTATTAGGGAATTTTCCGAGCCGCATTGCAGGCAACGCTGAAAATTCCCCAATAAGGCAAGGGGCAAGCCCCTTTGCACTTCCCGTTGAGGATTGCATTTCGCCGCTCTCAAAGATAGTCAGATTTATTGTTTTGCAAGCCAAAAAAGAAGGTGCTGATATATATATTTACACTGGAAAATCTTAGAAAGGCTGGTGTCGGGAAATCCCCGAACCAGTCTTTTTTGCTAATTTTGCAAGTGAAGAGGAAGTGCCCTCTTAAATGGCATATTAAATTTAAGAAAGAAGCGTTATGCTTATCTTGTAGTTTGAAAACGTAGGAAGTCTTAGATAGTGATATATCAACCTGTTAATATCCAATAATATAAATCCCTATTTCGTTCTAATAAGCAACAATACAGAAACAAAATCAAGGATTTAAGCGGTTCTGAGGTTTTTTATCTTGCAGTTGTTTTCAGCCTTTTCACTTGTTAGCAATTCGCAGACCTTTAGCTGCGACACTCGACTTGCATGTGCTCATTTTCGTTTTATGGCTATAACTGCGAAATCGTATTGCTTATTGTTGCAGCCAAAAAGAAAGGAGACAAAACACTATTTCATCTCGAATTCTTCGTATCATCTTGTCCTCTATTAAGACTGTTCTTTACGGCATAGGCATACCGAAAAACAAATATGCCTGCCTAAATATAGTTTACTTTGATTTAGCATATATAAGGCTAATGCACAAACTAAACCGAATTTCGACTTTTTCCTCTCTGCTTTAGAAAACTCGCAGCCAAAAGAGAAGACTATGTTACTGCGTATTTTCTCTTTTCGCTGCAATTTTGTTAACGGTGCTCCATTATTTCATTGAATTATCCAATTCAATACGAGGGTTGAGCTGAACTAAGGTCCGAACTTTATAAAAAGTTAAGCGAGAAACAGTAGGTCTATTCGAATCAGAAACGAGGGGTGGGGAATGCGCGATTCTCCAACCCTCGTTCTGTATCGGTCATTATTGGCTTTTTGGGGAGGGCTGCAAGTATCAAATACGGTCTATTTCGCTTGTACAATTCATTTCTATTTTGGGAACGTCTGCCGAATGTAAAATTGCAACGGGCTTGCCCGATGTCCACTAAAACCCTTTCGGGGGAGCCTAATACCCCTATCGACCGGAATCAATAGGGGGCTTAGACAACCTATCTGCAAGCAGCTGCAAATTTTATATACAACAATACACATTTATAGTCATTCAGCATTTACCATTTCTATTAGTATTTCTCGACTATATCATGGCATTGTCTATTGCAGACATCAAAAGACTGGCTAAATGCAATTTTCTTATAGCATCCGTTCTATCTATAACAATTCTTTCATGAACTTTAGGATTGCGGATACACCTTACTGCACCGGCGAACAATTCCATATATCCACGCTGAATATCTCGTCCTGTCTTAGTGGACACGTCTCCCAATTTGATTACTGGAGATTGTTCGGAAAATGCCTTTTGCATGGCAGGCACACCATCTACATCGTCTCCTGTCTTATCTCGTAAAATTATCTTTACTCGTATGGTAATTTCTAAAAAAGCAGACTCTACTGCTTCCGGATAATGCGCATTATCGAACAACTCTTTAGAAGATTCAATAATTTTAGGATGGATTTCAGACCAAAAGGTTACATTGTTATTTGTAGCCATGTAAGCTTGGATATAACGTATAGTTGCTATAGCTTGTCCAAAGACGATAGGATTGATTCCATTATTAGGAATAACGATTTGTTGTCCGAATTGGTTGTATTGAATTGCATTCTGTAGCTTTATGTTAGGCAGTATCGTATCGCGAAGCCTATTTTGATACAACTCCAAAGAGCGAGGAAATAATGGTATCAATTTGTATAATACCGCATACAGATCGGAATAATCTATTAGCTCGCACGGGATATTTTGTTCAATTCGCTGAGCTATCGTTTGTATCGTATCTGCGCATACTTTCAGTTGTGCTTTGAATTCTTGAATCTCCATTTACTATGTCGTTATATAATTTTTCTAAATTATTCCGAATAACTTTAGTTTTTAGTTGGCATTGCCAAACGACAAGAACTTTATACCCTAATTTCTCCAATTCTTGCCTCTTACGTTTATCCCGTTCAATATTATCCGCAATCTTTTTCTCCCAATAATTCAAATTAGTAGATGGTAAATGAGCTGGTCTACAACTTTGATGACCATGCCAAAAGCAACCATTGACCAATACGACTGTTTTATATTTCGACAAAACGATATCCGGAGTACCTGGTAATTTTTTTACATTTTTTCTATAACGAAGCCCTCGAGAGAATAGATATTTTCGCACTATGATTTCAGGCTCCGTTTCTTTGCCTTTTATATGAGACATTATTTCCGACCGTTTTGCTTTACTTACAGTATCCGCCATATTTACTCAACAATTATCGATTCTCGAAGATGCGATAAATTTTCGTTACGATTTTTTTTCGCATATCCCAGCTCGTCGCATATCGCTTCTATTTTTTGACAGAAAATATCGGCATTCAATCTTGTCATGCACAATTCATTATTTTCCCTCCGTTCCGTACTGTGCCATAATGCTTCGTCGTTTAATGGATGTTGCGGCCTGAACGGTGGTATATTGAATATTCGGTTATTGACCTGAGTTATCCATGATGCACCTATTTCAGTCATTGCACCCCACGCTTCAGGCGTATTATTGCTCGTAACGAAAACGACGAAGATTTTTTGGTTAGAATAACTTTCTACAAAGAAATCTCGTAAATAGTTATATATGGATGCAACTCCTTCCGGGATACGACTAATCTCATCGTCACAACTCGTATACAAAATATCCTCCGGTGGAATATTATTGAAGACCAAAAACGAATAAATCAAATCTGCCAAAGATTTATCTTTCGAAGCATGGCTGATCAATATCTTCTTTTTCTGAGAGTCGACGACGGTCTTTAAGCCTAATGCATTCGCATTGTCATTAATCGCATCAGAAATTACCTGCTCTATAGCTTCTTTCGGCGTATCGGGAGCTAATCGCTCGATACTTGCAGCCGCATTCTCGCTCACTATACCTCTGAACGTATCGACGGCTTCTCTAAATTTCGCCTCCGTATTTTTTTGATTGTCTAATTTACGCTGTTTCTTTTCTCGATTCTGCTCATTGGAATATATGCTTCTTTTGCGCAGAATATCAGGGAGCAGCGTTGTCCGTACATATTTTATCACGGCTTCGTACCTTGGATCATCGGACTTATATCCTTGTCTGTTGCTCAATGCCATATCGGGTAGTTCCGACAACTCGAATATATCGACATATAATTGTCCGACCACATACACCTCATTCAATTTATTTTGTCCGACTATAGGCAGAATATTGAATTCGCCCATTTTCTTATTCGCATATAGCGATATAAAATTATCGGGGAAATCTGTAAGAGTCGCTTTTCTCCCTCGAGTAGAAGCATATGCCCCTATCCAACCATTTATTTTGAGTTCGTATTCATGCTCTTCGCCTGCATTGTCTTTCAATGTTATCGGTTCTGTATACTCCTCTTTTATCTCTACTAATTCAGCCCGTTTCGCCGGATATTTATCGGGGACGATGTCTGCCAATACCGAAAACTCATTTCCTAACGATATGAAAGCACATAATTCTTTAGCTATATTTTCATCGAAAGTATCTATCGTAACTATCTCATTACCCCTAACTATATGAATTTTGAAATCATCATTGACCAATGGAAATATCTTCAATAAATTACGTCTAACGGAGTCCATAGATTTATTCAACCTGTATTGTGGATTCTTCATTACGATAGCAGTTCCGTGGTCTCGGATATATGCAAATGTTATATTTTCGTCGGGAATAGGCTGCAATTTATTCCCATCAATCGGTTTGCGAGACAGCACGAACCCAGATTTTTCATTATTACTTACCGTCATGACATTGACAGATTCGGAAACCGACAATGCTGCCAATTTCCCGACTCCTTTGCGTCCCATTTTTCGTCGCTCTCCGGAACGTGTCATCGACTCGGCTTCATTTGAACGGGAAACTCCTGCCACATTCAAAAATTTCCTCACTTCGCCATTTTCATACGACATACCATGCCCGTCATCTTCGATTCTGATATCGTCTCGATTCGAAATGATATATACATTATGCGCGTCGGCATCATACGCATTGGCGACGAGTTCTGCCAATACATAATAAATATTCGTATAAAGATTCGGTCCTAACAATTCCAATATTCGGGGATCGACATTAAGCTGATATTCTTTCATCTTAGGCATAGGGTATTATTCGGCAATTCGATTCAGATGATGCAGGATACTCTCGGCGATCACTTCGCCTAATCTAGGCGGAACAGCATTGCCGATATATCGTGAAGCCTTAGTAATAGCTACATCTTTTTCATCTGCAAAAAACTTATATGTTTTCGGAAATGTTTGTATCAATGCTGCTTCTCGCACGGATATGGCACGATCTTGTTCTGGATGTCCGAAGCGGCCATTTCCCAAACCGGTACATTGCGTCGTCATCGTCGGTGCAGGTCGTTCCCACACCATTCTACCATATACGCTACCGAAAGTTTTTCCTTTTTCCGACTTATGACACTGCAAAACCAATTCATCCGGCCAATCGCGCCAACTGCCTCCGTATGGTGTGTTCTGAATGCGTTTCATATTTAACGGAGATAAAACCTTCGCTCTATGCAGAGGGTCGCTCTTATCCATTTCGCCCGCTTTCAGTTTCGGTAAACCGCCGATAATATCTTTGACCGTTACGTATTTATCGGTGGTATGTGTCGGTGGTATCAAACTTATTTTGCCGAATTTTGAGGCCAACAATACTAATCGACGCCTCGTCTGCGGAACTCCATAATCGGGACAATAAACAGGTTCGACCCAAACTTGATATTCGTTTTCTTTCAATAGTTCGACAAAATCCTGCAATACAGGTTTTTTCTTAAATGATAGGATTTGTGCGACATTTTCCATAGTAACGATATCCGGCTCGACATCTTTTACCAAACGCCCAAATTCATATAACAAATCGTATTTATTTGGGTCCTTCTCTTTATTTTTGAAAGCATACGACGAGAATGGCTGACATGGGGCGCACCCAGCCAATACTCGAATACTATTTTTACTATATCGAGAACGGATTTCATCGGCAGTTACGGTCTTAATATCTTTATATATGAACTTGGCATCGTTATTCGTTTCGTAGGCATATCGGCAAGTAGAATCAAGGTCATAACCTGCCAGGATATTGAAACCTTTGCTTTTCATTCCGAAACTCAATCCGCCGATACCGCAGAATAGATCGACAACTTCTATCTTAAGTATCTCGTTACGACTTTTTGATGCCTTTCTTTTCATATAACAACTACGAGATAAATTCAACTATTCGGACAAACGCTCTATTTCTTGGCGTATCTGCTCGATCACCTCTTTGTTGGCAATCTCTCCGTCCAAACTGAACACGATGAATACGTTGCCTCCGAATTGCTTTTTGAATGACTCGAAACTCGCTTTCATTCGTTCGGTCAGCGAATAACTGCCGAAATTCGCGCTTGCCGTTACGGGTTTAATCTGTATGCCTATACATTTATCGCCGATTTTCGCAATGTAATCGATATCTCCGGCATGATCCAATTCCGGGTCGCTTTCCTCGAATTCGATATCTGAAAATATCTTAGCCAAACCATCGTTGATTACCGATTTTTCACGCAGATACCCGTCGTAAGTGCGATTTATGGTTAAGTTATAGATGTAATCTATACAATCTTGCTCCGTCAATTCTCTGAATGCAGCTTCCCATTCGGGAATAACGACTTCCTTAATTTTAGCATATAACCTTTCGCCTAACTCTTTTAAACTCTCGACTGTAATTTTCGTCGAGTTCTTGCCTGCCGTATGCGCATTCTCAAAGTACCATTTTTGCCATTCTTCATACGATACTGGCTGACAATCACGAATAAGAGCCATTACAGCACCTACTTTATTCGGACGCGACAGTTGGTATGTCTGGCAAGCGTAATTCAAAACACGCTCTTTCTTGCCGAAATTCATCGAATATTTTTCCATATCCTTATGCGTTTATCAATTTTTCGAACTTGTTTTTATATTTGAAATCGAAAGAATAATCCACTTCCGCCAAACCGTTCTTTAGCATATGCGCATTGATAAAAGTCTTATTATCCAAATATAAGTAACACAATAAGACATCATTATCATCGTATTTTACGGTATCGTAACGAAGAAATACTTTTCTGCCTTTCGTTTTCTCTATTAGGAACTTGGTCGCATTTCCGTTTACCGACGGTTTTTCTTTGATCCCGAGAAGTCTTATCGTAAGTCCATTATTCAGTATTACGGTATTCGGCGACAATATCGTTTTCACTGAAAAATATTCTTCGCGTTCTTTGCTATTTTTATTTATTTTAGACCCGAATTGTAACTGTTTGATATCTATTTTGCTGTTCATTTTATGCGGGTCGCAGAACAAATAAGGCAGAGTTTTCATCTTATCCTTAATCTCGAATTCCGAATTGTCGCACTCGAATGAATACGACGCGCCATCGAACGATAATGGCGAAACGACTTTCTGCTCGTAATACAGTTTGAAGTCGGGATTGATTTCATATCCGATAGAGTTTCTTTGCAGATTGCGAGCCGCTAATGCCGTCGTTCCGCTACCCATAAAAGGATCGAATACTGTTTCCCCCGCGAAAGAGAACATTTTTATCAAACGACGCGGAAGTTCCTCCGGAAACACGGCAATATGCCCGTCTTGCTTTGCACCGCCGAAATTCCAATGCGAAGCGAAATAAGCATTCCATTCCTCTTTCGTCATCCCTGAAAGTTTTTTCTGTTCGACAGTCGGAACGGGGGCTTTGCCTTGTTTCTTGAATATAAGGATGAACTCGTAATCTATCTTGAGAATACCGTTACGCGGATAGGGAAAACTTCCCATAACAGCCCCGCCGCCGGTCGTATTCATCGTAGTTTGCTTTTGCCATATCACAGCCCCCATATAATCCATTCCGAGCATCTCGCAAAAGCGGATTATTTCCGTTCGGATTGGGATGACCTTATAACGGCCGTAATATACGGATCGGGCGAATTGGTCGCCTATATTGATGCACAACCGACAACCGTCGTGCAGAACACGATAGCACTCAGTCCAAACCGCATTCAAATTGTTTATATAGCTTTCATAGCTGTCATGAAAACCGATTTGTCCATCATTACCATAATCTTTCAACTGCCAATATGGAGGCGAAGTTATTATAAGATGAACTGAACTATCTTTTATAAGAGATAAATTTCGGCTATCTCCCTGTATCAATTTATGCGTTGTTTCCATTACTTTCCGTATTACGATTTTCTATTACCATTCGCAATGTCTTATCCGCCAAATCGGAATCTTCATGAATTACGGAGAATATCTTGTCCGCTAACCATAAGCATAGCAAATATTCCGTTTCGACATTTAAAACTCGCGATAGCGTTATTACTTGTTCTCGTTTCGCTCTCCGCTCTCCGCGTTCTATCCTGCTATACATAGGCACATCAATACCTAATGATATTGCCATTTGACGTTGTAGCAATTTGCGGCTTTCGCGCAACTCTTTTATCTTATCTCCCAATAGCATCTCGAATCGAGTTGTCATTATTTGGCAAATGTAGCGATTTTATTCCGAATAGAAAAGTTATACGGCAAATATATTACTACCATTATAGACGATGCATTAGTGCTATCTGACATCCTAAATCTTGCTTCGGTATCTTTTTTGTTGATTTGTCGGACCATCTTGATTGTTTTTGAGGGCTTGCCCGTTGTCCACTGAAATCTTTTCGGGGTAGCCTAATACCCCGCTCGGCTGTCGCCGTTGGGAGCAATGCCACTCAATTTGCAAGCAGAGGCTGTATGATTGTCCGATATTGCGACTGTTCGGATTCGGCAAAACAAGTGAACAAAGGGACATTCGCAGGGAACAACAATTATTTATCGTCCGTTAAAATTTGAACGAGAAGAGGGAACTGAAAAAAGTTCGCAGCGCGATTTGGAAAGATATTCGTGTAGATGTGGAGTCGGCGAATAAGTCCTACGCGGTCGTGAAACGCTCCCATTATAGCCGCCAGAGACGAGGTAGCATATCCTGCCAATTATCATAGTCTCGCAACAGACGCTCAAGATGAACAAGAGGCCACCTCTTATAAAGGAAATATTCATTTCTTCTCGGATGTATTCATGCGACTTGCCACCGCATTTGCCGGTTTTGTTTAAGGTTATATATTAAGCCCGCAAAAAGGTTTATTTTCTTTTTTTCCTATACGCCCCCGTAGTAAAGTAAATCATTTTCCGAACCGTGCTCGATTGATTCCGAATCAGCCGAACAATCCGTTCACAAGATTCACAGCCTCGTCTTTCTTTCGGTTGATGATTTTGGCATAGACCTGCGTCATTTTCACGTCCGTATGTCCGAGCAATTTCGAGGTCGTGTATAAGTCTGCACCGAGCGTCAGCATCATCGTAGCAAATGTATGTCGTGCGGTGTGAAACGAAAACTTCTTGTCGATCCCTGCCGCTTTCGCCCACGGCTTGAGCAGGATGTTGATATGCGTCGTAGAAGGCAGGTCAAACACCGTATCCTCTGCCGATTTCTCTCCCCGTTCGGGCATCCACCGCAACGCTTCGGGCGAAAGAGGCAGATAGATCGGTTCCTTTGTCTTCTGCATCACGACCTCCAGCCGATACTGTCCGTTATCCACATAAACGTTTCCCCATTTCAGGCCGATTATATCGCTTATCCGCAGTCCGCAGAAGCAGGAGAACAAATAAGCCTGTTTTACGGATTCGTTTTTCATCGGAGTAGAGATCAAAGCCCGAAGCTCCTCGATGGTCATATATTCCCGCTTGCTTTCGGGACGACGTATCTTGTCCGAATTGCCGATTTTCGTAAAGGGATTCAGCTTGACTACGTCAGCACGGACAGCAGCATTCAACGCTCCGTTTAGTACTCGATAGTAGTTCTGGGCCGTGAACTTGGAAACGGGCTTACCCATGGGGCGGTACTCCGTCAGAAGGTAGTCGATATATCCCTGACAAAAGGTTTTGTCCACCTGCTCCATCGTTACTCGTTCTCCGGCATAGTCTTTCAGTATTTGGATAGCGACTTTAATCTGGTGTCCATCCTTCTTGCCGCGCTTTTGCTGGTTTTCCATGTAAGTGTTCATCCAATCCTGCAATAACACCGCTTCCTTGTCATCGGCACGCTTGATTCCCGCCTCGCCGTTGGTCAGCTCGATGATGCGACGAGACTTGATAGTATTAGCCGCCGTCATAGTCGCTGCATTCCGTTTACGAGCATTATCATTCGTTTCAGGGATAATATACATCTTAAGATATTCATACGACCGCTTGCCGTTACGGTATATGTCGAGATACAGGCTCTTGCTGCCGTCGGCCAGTTCTTTCATCCGAAGGCGAATTGGCTCCTTGATTTTCGTGGGTTTTCTTACTCGGGGCATAATCTCTCTTTTTTACTCGTTCGTTCTGCCGCAAAGGTAGAAAGAATAATCCGAATTGAGAAACAAATAAGAAACAAAAATACACCCAGAAAGAACCAAACAACTGCAAAGAATGCGAACAAGGGAAAAATGTAACAACCGTTATAATATGCTGATACAACGGCATTTTATTTTCATTTGATTAGTCATTGTTTGCATTTTCGAACCTTGCTTTATAAATGTAGGAAATTTCAAAAGTATGTAAAAGGATTTGCATAGTGATTCTCACGTTATAGCGTGGGCCTTTATTGTTATATCTGTATATACGGGTTTCCTGCGACCTTCAAACTAAGACGTGGCATTGCAGTTCCACGCTTCGATGTTTAAAAGTCTTTGAGGAACTGGAAAGACACTTTTCATTAGTATGAAAAAGAAATTTATCAGAACGGGAACAATCCGTAAGGTAAGGATCAGATATACATTGAATAGCAAACAAAATCCGGAACTTTCACAAACAATAATTTTATGCAAATAATATCATTGCGACAGTCAACAGAATATCTCGAATCTGCGATAGCCTACTTTCAAAACAAGTGGGCTTCGGAAGAATCCAATATGGTGTATGACGATTGTTTTCGTAACTGCCTGAATGCAGAAAACCTGTTGCCACAGTGGTATCTGCTGCTCGACCATGATGCCATTGCCGGATGTGCCGGACTGGTCACCAACGACTTCAACTCACGGATGGATTTGTATCCCTGGCTGGCGGCATTGTACATTGAAAAATCCTACAGGGGCAGAAACTTGGGAAAATGGCTCATTGATAAAGCAATGCAGGATGCCTCCTATTATGGTTTCAAATACTTGAATCTGTGTACAGACCATGTCGGGTATTATGAAAAGTTCGGTTTTCGATATATAGGAAACTGCCATCATCCTTGGGGGGAAACCACAAGAATATATCAGATTAAACTTTAAAATCAGACCAAAATGGAAATAAGGAATTTAGAACATACCGATTTTGAAACCATCTTTCACGGCTTTAAAAAAGCATTTGCCGATTATGAAATACATTTTGAGAAAGAAGAGGTGCGTTCCATGCTCAAACGGCGCGGATATAATCCACAATTATCATTTGCCGCCTTTGATAATGACGAAATTGTAGCATTCACCTTAAACGGAACAGGAACATTCAATGGTGTTCTTACTGCCTATGATACAGGGACTGGAACGATAAAGCAATATAGAGGACAGAGTATAGCCGGGAAAATCTTTACTCATTCCCTCCCTTTTCTCAAGGAATCGGGTATCAGCCAATACCTGTTGGAAGTCCTGCAAAACAACCAAAAAGCGATTGGCGTTTATCGCCGAATGAATTTTGAGGTAACACGAAAATTTGACTGTTTCAGACAAACGATTGAGCACATTGACAATCGAAAAGTAAACATAGACTGTATCATAGAGCAGGTTGATACCAATTCCATCAGACAGGCACAACGCTATTGCGACTTTAGTCCTTCGTGGCAAAACAGCTTTGAATCCATTGAAAGAGGGATATCCGAGCTGACGTGCCTTGGGGCTTTCTTGGACGGGAAGATGGTTGGCTACTGTGTGTTTGACATTCATACAGGTGATTTGACTCAAATAGTCGTTCTAAGCGAATATCGCAGGAAAGGAATAGCCTCCCGATTATTGCAAGAAGTCATAGCGCGTCTGAAAACAGACTTCATCAAAGTCTTGAACATCAGTTCCGACAATCCAACCATGCCTGTTTTTCTCAAAAGCAAGAACATTCCCTTGGCAAGCAAACAGTTTGAAATGGTATTACCTCTTTAACAATAATGATACAGACTATGAGAAAAGTAATACTTTATATTGCCGTCAGTTTGGATGGCTATATCGCTGATGGCAAAGGTGCCGTTGATTGGATAGGCGGACATGATGAAAACGTAGAGATGGAAGATACCTTTACACCATTCTTCAGTGGCGTGGATATGGTCATTATGGGAAGAAAGACCTACAACCAAATTGTGACCGAACTTTCACCCGACCGATGGCCCTATGAGGGAGCAACGACCTACGTCTTGACCCATCACAAAGAAACTGACAACACAAAAAATATCTGTTTCAAGAATATAGATGTGTGCCGATTTGTTGAAGAGTTGAAGCAGAAATCAGGTAAAAACATTTGGATTTGCGGAGGTGCAGAGGTGGCGCAGCAACTCATATCAAATAATCTGATAGATACTTATCATCTGGTTGTCATTCCGGTTATTTTGGGTGGAGGCATCAGTTTATTTGGTGGTTTTACCCGAAAGATTGACTTGACTTTGGTTGAAACTAAGAAATACAATGGAATAGTGGAGGTAATATATAATCAGAAACAAATTTAGATTATCATTCACGTTCTTTACCCGACAAAGGACAAAACCAATTACCTACAGGCTTGACAGAAATAGGAGCGAACTGTTTTATGAATTAAATGAATAATCTTTGATGATTTAATTTTCATTGCCGACACACTTCGTCTGTTATCCGGCAATACCTGTCGCTTCAACATATGGGCCAGTTCCGTGTTGTCCAGTACGCCGTTAATCCGTTCGGCGCCTGTCCCGTACAGATAGACGGGCACCATCGCTGCCGTATGTCCGCCGGTGCTGAAACAGTACTCGATCCCGGCCTCCTCGTGCTCGAAATCGACATTGGCCGAAGGAATCGAAAGACCGCCCGTTTCGTGATCGGCCGTAACGACCACGAGCGTCCCAGGATGCCGGTCGGCGAAATCCATCGCAGCGGCAACCGCCCGGTCGAAATCACGCATCTCCGTCAGGACGCCTTCGGCATCGTTATCGTGAGCCCGCAAATCAATCTGGGATCCTTCGACCATCAGAACAAAGCCCCGATCGCGCTCGCCGGCTTCTCGCAACAGAATCTCCAGCGCCTTGCGGGTCGCCCGCTCCAGATAATCGCCCCGCCCCTCCGACATTTTCGGCAGGTGACCGTCGGTAAAGAATCCCATCACAGGTCCCCGGCTCAAGGTATCGAGCTGCGAGGGATCGGTCAGCACCAGAAAACCGCGATCCCGAAGGCGCTCGATGCTCGGTGAACCGTCTTCCCGTTCCCTTTTCGCGGACGATCGAGGAAGCGGGGGGATAATTCCGATTGCCGCAACAAGTATGGCGATTATATTGGGTTCGGGTTTCAGACTTGTTTCCCGAGGCTGTTTGTCATCGTTCGCCGGGGGCGTGTTCTGGGCTGTCCCTTTCTTTTGCCTCCTTGTGGAAAGGGGCTTGGGAGGGAAATGCTTGTCGGAAATCGGCCGGTACGGTACGCGCGATGGCTGCCTGTATTTTGAGCGTGGAGCGGAGGGTTGTGAAGACTGTTTGTCGCCTGTTTTGCCGGAGTTTCGGTAAAATGGCCCGTGTTTATGAGCTTCTTCTTCTGCGGCGGTCGCTTGGACGCTATCGGGAGAAGTCCGGTTATTCGGCGATGACGCCCGATCCGACCAGCTCATCGCCATCGTACCAGGCTGCGAACTGTCCCGGCGTGATTCCGCGCTGAGGTTCGTCGAAAAGCAGGTAGGCCGCGTCCGGACGGATGAAGAGTTCCGCACCTTGCAGCGGCTGGCGGTAGCGGATACGGACGTCGAAACGACGGCTTTCGCCCGTTTTCAATTCCCGGAGCGGGTCGATCCAGTGCAGCTCGCCGGGAGCGATCCGCAAGGCCCGGCGGTAAAGTCCCGGATGGTTGTCGCCCTCGCCGACGTAGATCACGTTCTGTTCCACGTCGGTCGCCAGTACGAAAAGCGACTCCTTGCGGCCGCCGATCCCCAGCCCTTTGCGTTGGCCGATGGTATAAAAGTGGGCTCCGTTATGCTGCCCGATTTTTTTGCCGTCGCGCACGGTATAACGGTAGGGAGCAGCGAGTGCAACCAGCTCGGCATCCGTCGGAGTGGAGGACCGCTTTGCGGCGATTGCCGTCGGAGCTGTCGCCGGGTTCGGACATTCCGTCGAGTCCGTATTCGCCGGATTTATACCGCGTAGGGTGGCACTTTTATCCGAAGCCGTTCGTTCCGCCGTGCCCATCCCTGCATCCTCCGTTTTGCCGACGAGTGGGACGGCTTGTCCGTATTTGGGCCAATCGGCTTTGATTTCGTGGACGTTGCCGGTTTTTGCTTTGAGCTTTTGTTGAAGAAAGACCGGCAGATCGACCTTGCCGACGAAACAGATGCCTTGCGAATCCTTGCGTTTGGCCGTAGCGAGCTTCATTTGCTCGGCGATGCGTCGCACTTCGGGTTTGAGCAGGTGGCCGACCGGAAACAGCGCCCGGGAAAGCTGTTCCTGTGAAAGTTGGCAGAGAAAGTAGCTCTGGTCCTTGTTGGGATCGCTACCCGCAAGCAATTTGTAGATCGTCCGGCCGTCGGGCGCCGTCTCTTCGGCCTTGCGACAGTAGTGTCCCGTAGCCACGAAATCGGCACCCAGCTTGAGGGCTTCCTTCAGAAAAACGTCGAACTTGATTTCGCGGTTGCAGAGCACGTCGGGATTGGGTGTGCGCCCTTTCGCGTATTCGGAGAACATATAGTCCACCACCCGGCGACGGTACTGGTCCGAGAGATCGACCGTATGGAACGGAATGTCGAGCCGCCGCGCGACAAGTTCGGCGAAGAGCCGGTCGTCGTGCCAGGGGCAGTCGCCTTCGAGCGTGCCCGTAGTGTCGTGCCAGTTGATCATGAAGAGTCCGATAACCTCATGCCCGGCCTGTTGGAGCAGGTAGGCCGCTACCGACGAATCGACGCCGCCGGAGAGTCCGATAACTACACGTGCCATACTTTTGTTGTAAATCTGTATTAAGGAATATGTTTTTTGAAGCTAAGATAGTTGGAAGAATAGGCCTTCTTTAAGATAATGATTTGGTCGTCGTCTAATTTGTCGTATTTTGCCTGTTGGGTTCTTATGGGTTCAAATGTATGAAAATAAAGCAGACGAAAAGGAAGTTATTCAACCTTCTTTTCGTCCTATCCGCATTCAATTTTATTTTCATTGGGGTATTATTAAAAATCTTTTGAGAATACGATGTACTCATTTCGGCAAAGGGACTTTGTTTCGATTATAAATATTCAATAAAATGATTGTCGGACATATCCCAATATTTTTTATACACAAAATCATTATTGCCGTTTAAGTTTAGCTGGTACATTCTGAATATTACAGGGAGGTTTTTGGGTTGCCATTGCTCTTTATATGAGTAACGATAAGTCATGCCGACCTTTTGCATTACTTTTCCGCTTCTCGGATTGTTCCTGTCGTGTGTCGCTGTAATATAAGGCAAGCCATCTTTTTTTATCTGTTCAATGACGGCTTTGCTCGCTTCTGTTGTTATTCCGTTGTTCCAAAATTCTTTACGAAGACCGTAGCCGAAATCATGAGGCTTATCGATATCAACTTTGACATATCCTATGGGAAAATTGTCTTTTTTAAGGCAAATGGCATACATATATCCCTGAGGAAGGGTATATTTTGAAGCATATTTTTCCTCATAAAACAGTTTCGCTTCTTCAATGTCTTTCAGGGGATACCAAGGCAGAAATTTATTGACTTCTATATCTTTGAGGATAAGGAAAAGTGCTTTGATATCTTTTTCTGTGAATCTCCTTAAAATTAAACGTGTTGTTTTCAGTGTAGGAGTGTTCATTTATTTCGGAAAATTTTGCCTTTCGACCGCACCGAAGGTGCGTTTTTCCGGAACTATCCGGCTGCGGAAGCACCGGTTTTCCACCGATTCTCGTTACAGTTCGATCAGTCCCTCGGGCAGTACCATCTTCACCGTACGGCTCTCGAAGTCGATGCCTGCGATGAACTCCTCGACCGCCGGAACCAGGATCCGTTTGCCGCCGATCTCCACCTCGAAGAGGGGATTGGCCTCACTGTCGTAGTAGTCCGTGATTTCGCCCTTCAACGTCCCGATCCGTACCCGGAATCCGATCAAATCTTCCAGGTAGAATTCATCGTTTTCGTCGTCCTCGTGCTCGAGGTACAACTCCCGCCCGATAAACTCTTCCGCCCGACGGGCGGAGTCGATATCCGCGAATGTCGCCAATGCGTTGGTCTTGCCCCTCCGTTCGAAGCGGTCGCAAAAAAGAGGAACCGCCAGTGAATCGATCTTCACGAACAGCGGTTCCTCTGTTGAGAAGTCATCGGGAAACGTCGTGTAGAGATTCAGTAAAACCCCACCTTCAACTCCGAAGAGTTTACTCACGCGCGCAACCGACAACAACATAACGGTTGTAACTATGCCTCGGCAGGAGCTTCTCCCTCTGCGGGAGCTGCTGCTTCAGCCGATTCGGCTGCGGCAGCTTCTGCGGCCTCACGTGCGGCAGCTTCGGCAGCGGCTTTCTTCTCGGCGAGGGCGGCAGCGCGCTCTTCCTTGATTTTGGTCTCGGCGGCCAGACGGCTCTTCTCGGCCGATTTGGCGTCCGACGCCAGTTTGTTGGTCTTGTTCTCGATCTTGGTCTGCTTCTCGCTCAGCCATTTGTTGAATTTGGCCTCGGCATCCGACTCGGAGAATGCACCTTTAGCGACACCGCCCAGCAGGTGCTTCTTGTACATTACGCCTTTGTAGGAGAGGATCGCCCGACAGGTGTCGGTGGGTTGTGCGCCTTTGAGTAACCAATCCAGAGCTTTCTCGAAGTTCAGATCGATCGTAGCAGGATTCGTATTGGGATTGTAGGTACCCAATTTCTCGATGAATTTACCATCACGTGGCGCTCTGCTATCTGCGGCAACGATGTGGTAGAAAGCGAAACCTTTCTTACCGTGGCGTGCCAGACGAATTTTAACAGCCATTTGCTATAAAATTTTGTTGTAATTAATTAAAAAACGCTCACCCACTTTGGGCTTTTAAGCCTGCAAATGTAGACAAAATATTCCGCCCGGCAAAATAATTCGCCGAAAAATCGGTGCGACAGGCTGTTTTTCTGCCGGATACGGTGCATGGCGGGCCGCGGCGGGAACTGCCGGAAAAAGGGCGGGCTTGTGGCGGTGCAGGGCCGTGCCCCTAACCGGGTTTCCGTGGGGTTGCAAGCCGTTGCATCCCTGCGGAAAGCGATATTTTTCGTTCAGCCGGGGACTGTTGTGAAAAAAATTCCTATCTTTGCGGCGCAAATCGTCACCGCAGGGTGCGGTTTTGCCGATGGTTCCGTAGCTCAGTTGGATAGAGCAGCAGCCTTCTAAGCTGCGGGTCGCGCGTTCGAACCGCGCCGGAATCACCCGGAAAAGGGAGCGCTGGAATCGAATCCGGGCTCCCTTTTCGTTTTTCCGCCCGCATCTTCCTTCGCCGGGTTTGGCCTCCTGCGGACTTTTTCGTAAATTTGGGTCGAATCCGATATTTTCAGGCATGGAACCGCTACCGGGCTGCAACATAAAGTATCTCAACATCAGCCGCAACGACGAGGCGTGGGGGCTGGTCGTCACCACGGCCGGGTACCAGGCGGTCGCGGCGCACAGCTCCTACCCGCAGGCGCAGCATCCCGAGTCCCATATTTTCGATCCCGGCAAGGGGCGCGTCCTGAAGGAGTACCAGTTGGTCTACATATCGCGCGGGGAGGGCTATTTCGAGTCCCGTTCGTGCCGCCGCCAGCGGATCAGGGCCGGGACGATGATCCTGCTCTTCCCCGGGGAGTGGCATACCTACGAGCCCGACAGGGCTACCGGGTGGTTCGAACATTGGGTGGGATTCCGGGGCGGCAGCGTCGATGCGCAGGTCGCCAACGGGTTCTTTTCGCCGCGCAGCCCGGTATTCGACTTGGGGTTCAGCCAGACGATCATCGGCATGTACGAGGAGATCGTCGGCTATGCGCTCCGGGAACAGGCCGGTTACCAGCAGGTCGCGGCGGGGATCGTGCAGTTCCTGCTGGGGTCGGTCTACTACAAGCACCGGAATATTCTGTTCGACGATTCGCTGGCCATCCGCAAGATCGACGAGGCGCGCGCGATCATGAAGCGCGAGGTCGAGGACGGCCTCACGCCGCAGGGGATCGCCGAACGCCTGTCGGTCAGCTATTCGTGGTTCCGCAAGATGTTCCGGCAGTATGCCGATACCTCGCCTGCGCAATATCTCTCGCAGATCCGGTTCCTGCGTGCCAAAGAGCTGCTCGATACGACGGAGCTCACCGTCGCGGAGATCGCATACAGGCTCCGGTTCGAGACCCCGAGCCACTTTTCCACCTTCTTCCGCAAAAGGGAGGGCGTCCCGCCCCAGCAGTACCGCCGCGAGCGGAGGCAGCCCGGGCGGTAACCCCCTCAGCAGACGACCGTCACCGGGATTCCGAGCAGCGCGGCGTATTTGCGGATCGCTCCGGCGACATGTCCCACACCGATGGCGCAGTGGTGCGAAGGCCCCGCCTTGCTCCAGCGGTCGATGAATTCCCGCGCGGGAAGCGGGAACCTGTAACGGCTGTTGATGTTGCCGATGTTCAGCACGGGGCCCGGCACCGATTCGCCTTCGGCCAGCAGGAACGAAATCCCGTCGCGTCCTTCGACCACCGACAGGAGCGTCACCGGGCCGTGTTTCACGGACATCTGGATCGACAGCCCCTTGCCGGGTTTGCCGTGGTAAACGGGAAGCGGCACCAGGCGGGCTTTCTCTTCGCCGAGCAGGAAGTGCGCCGGGCCGTCGTGCCCCAGCAGGATGACGTCGTCGGTGAAGTCCATGCCGTAGAATTCCGAGAAACAACCCCCGGCGCCCAGCAGTGACATGATTTTCATGGCCTGCACGTTTTTCACCTCGTATTCGGCCGCCACGGGGATGCCGCGCCCCGTCAGCAGCGTGTTGCCGGCGATGACCGACGTGACGATGTCTTCGTAGGCGTTGCCCGCCGCCCCCGCGTAGTAGTAGGCCAGGGAACCCAGCCGGTGCGCTTCGGCGAGCTTGTCCAGTGCCACGGAAGTGCGTGCGGCGCGCTCCAGCTCTTCGGGCGTGCAGCCCCCGTCGACGACGAACGCCTCGCCGAACGCGGCGACCCTCGCGTCGGCCTCGCGCTGCGTCACCGAGCGGCGGAATTCGTGCAGTTCGCACATCTCCAGGATTTCGGCATGGGTGCCGAAGACGGTGCTCTGCAGCCTGAGGTCGGAGTAGACGTCGACCATGCCGCCGTAGTAGTTGCCCAGCAGTCCCATGCGGTTGCGGCGCATGCCGCAGGCGACCTTCGCCGCGTCGATCCACCCGTAGATCTCGGCCCAGGCCTGCGCGTCGTCGAGGTAGCCCGTCACCACGTCGTATTTGGTGCCGGCGCGGTTGAATACCGAACAGAATTCGGGCAGCGAACAGGCCTGGCAGTTGGCAAGCCACTCGCCCGTCATCTCCCCGCGGTCGGACATGCCATTGAGCCGGGCGTAATCGATGGCCGGGGCGGGTTGCAGGTTGAGCAGCACGACCGGGATACCCTCCCCGAGGAAGGGGATGAGCGTGGACGAAAGGGCGTAGGTCGAGATGAAGATGAACAGCACTTCGGCTTCGTCGCGCCTGAAAAGGGCCGCGGCTGCGTGAGCCTTGTCCACGTCGTCGACCATGCCTGCGTCGGCGACGATCTGCCCGCCGTAGGCTTCCATTTTTTCCTTTATGGCGTTCCGGTAGCCGTCGAGCCTTTCGCGCAGTCCGCCGAACTGGTGCCAGTAGGTGTTCAGCCCTACTGCGATCAATCCTATTTTCATGGTTTGTGATCCGTTATTTTGTCATGACGATTTCGAAATCTTCCAGCAGGCCGTAGTCCCGCTGGTCGTAGTCGCTGCCGGGCAGCTGTTTGGGCACGTTGTTCCAGTGCCACGGGCCTGCGATACCCTTGTCGGCGCTGTAATGAGGGCCGAAGAGGTTTTTAAGGCTGCCCACCACCTGCACTTCGACGCGGTTGCGTCCCTTGCGCAGGTAGGGCGTGAGGTCGAACGCATAGGGCTGCCAGGCGATGATGCCCGCTTTGCGGCCGTTCACGCAGACCCGTGCGAGCGTCCCCTCCCAGGCGTTCAGCCGGAGCGTGTAACCGGCCGCGGGGTCGTCGATGTCGTAGTCCCGGCCGTAGGCCATGTCCCACGAATAGAAGGGGAGCCCCTGCCGTTTCCAGCTTCCCAAGGCCGGTTTCCCGGCGGGTTCGCGGACGATCCATCCCGCCCCGGCCGATTCGAGCACGAAGTCGCCGAAAAGGTAGATGGGGGCTATTTCGGCATAGATGCTCATGGGCGAGACGCTCAGTTCGACGGTGTTCGTCCCCCGCCGCACCAGATTGCCTACGGGGTAGATCCCGAAGCGGCTGTCGAGCAGCGTGTCGGGCGCCGCGGCTTCGACGGGCGTGCCGTTGAACGTCACGTTCCAGATGCCGGGTTGTTCGGCGACCAGCTTCATGCCGCGCGTGTCGAAGTCCCCGGCCACGACGAAGTGGTAGCTTACGCGGATGTCGCCCGTGGTCAGCGTGTCGCGTTCGACGATAGTCTGCCTGTACTGGATGGCCGAGTCCCACGGGTTGCCTGTCCCGTAGCAATGGTTGAAGAGTTTGTTGCACGCCTCGAACGTGTAGAGGTTGCGCTCGGTGCGCCCGTCGACCGTCAGGTCGCAGAAATCGAGGTTGAGGACGTTGTCTTTCAGGCGGGTGACCTCCAGCGGGCCGGCGGGCTCCAGCTTGGTGCTCCCTGCTGGCTGTGTTTCGGTGCCGGATGCCGCCCGGGAGGTACGTGCAAGGGCGCTCCGGCCCGAAGCCGGGGCGAAGAGCAGGAGGCTCCCGGCGGGCGGCAGGCTGAAGTCCGCCCCGACGCTTTTCCCGTCGGCGGTGTGCGGGTAGGGACGCATGTCGCCCGAGACGGCGTCCAGCTCGACCAGCTCCCCGGCCGGGAGGCCGACGCTGCCCGTGGCGGTGTCGCTTAGCGAGGAGTTGACCAGGAACAGGAGCTCCCCGTCCTCGTAGCTGCGCCGCTGGTGGTAGAGGTCGTTGCCCGTGACGTTGCAAAAACGGATCCTGTCGTCCGCGAACGATTCGGCGATCGCCTTACCGTCCAGTGCCGCGTAACGGCGTATCCGGGAGGCGTTGCGGTCGAGGAAATCCGCCAGTTCGGGGCTGGGCCGCCCGTCGACGAGCGTCGGTTTGGCAAAGAGCACCAGTTGCCCGCCCGCCTCGACGAATTGGCGGATGAGGCTGAAAGTCCCGGCGTTGAGGTTCTCGGTCATGGGCGGGATCACGACCTTCGCATAGGCGCGTTTTCCGACGACGAATTTACCGCCCCTGACCGAACCGCGGTCCTTGATGATGTGCTCCGAGCCCAGGTCGTATTCCGCCTGCGCCTTTTCGAGCGTGGTGACGAAACGCTGGAATGCGCTGCCGATCTCCATGCAGCGGGGGTCGTTCATGACATAGGAGTAGTAGAGCCAGATCGTCGTGGTTGGTTCCAGGACGAGGATGTCGTTCATCTGTTCGCCCTGGCTGAGCACGAGTGACAGGCGGGCGAAGTAGTCGTTCAGCACCTTGTAGTCCTCCCACCATGGCGAGAGGCGGGTGAAGACCGGGGGATAGTCGTATTTGCGGGCGCCGGCGATGGTCATGTGCGAGAGGTGCTGGTTCATGAAATTCACGCCCAGCGCATATTCCCAGTCGCCCAGCCGCTTGAAGTCGCGGAACGTCTCGTCCCAGCCCCCGCCGCCGTAGGTTTCGCTCAGCGTGCGTACGCACCCCGTCTGGTTGGCGGCGCTGCGCAGCTCCTTCACGGCGCGGACGTTGCCGAACTGCGCCTGCGGGCTCTGGTCGTTGTACTGGTTGAAGAGCATGTCGATGGCGGGCATCTGGTGCCACGCGTACATGGCCATATTGTCGCCGCCCTGGTACATGCTCGGCCAGTCGTGCTCCCAGTAGTGCCCCGTCCAAAGCATGCCCTTGCGGTCGCAATAGGCCGACATGGGCTTCGCCCAGCGGTCTACGAACATTTGCGTCAGCGTTTCGAGGTAGTTGTGGCGTACCTGTTTCCAGTCGCCCGTTTGCTCGGAGAGCAGGGGCAGCGAAGTTGCCAGGTCGTAGCCCCACTGTTTGCGGAACACTTCGAACAGGTCGGGCGTCCAGCGCACGCCGCCCGAACTGGGAATGCACGGTTCGTCGGAGAAAAGCCCCCTGATGACCGGGCCAAGCTCGTTGCCGAAGGTCTTTTCGTAGCCCGACATGGTGATGTCGAGGAACTTTTCGGTGACGCCCTCGACCAAGAGGTCGACGTACGAGTAACCCCCGTGCCAGCCCGAACGGCCGTAATAGGTCTTTTCGTAAAGGTAGTATTCGCCCGGGACGTCTTTGTAGCGGCCCGTGTCGGCGGTGATGTCGCGGAACGTGCCGCCCTCCTTTTTCAGGCAGAGGAAGTATTTTCCCGCATCGGCCGGGGGCAGTGCGGTTTTGGTGAGCGCGAGCCCCTGGCCCTGGTCGTAGGATTCGGGCATCTGTGCAGGAACATGTCCGCCTGCGAAGCCGCTCGGGTAGGAGTTTTCGTCGTAGATCCAGATGTCGAGCCCCAGTTCTTTCCCCTTTTCCACACTGTATTTATAAAGGTCGAACCATTCGTCGGAGAGGTATTCGGTGACCAGCCCCGGCCGCGGGTGGACGAAGGCGCCGCCGAAGCCCTGCGCCTTGAAGTCGCCCAGCATCCGGTCGATGTCGGCGCGGGTGACCCGCGTGTTCCAGACCCACAGGGGCGCCGGGCGGAATGCCCGCGGGGGATCGGCGAATTCCTTTCGGAGCTTCTCGAATTTCATTTCCCGTTTCTGGGGGGCTGCGGCGTAGCTGGCGAGGCACGATGCCGCCAGGGCGGCCGCCAGCAGGCTTTTGATTGCGGAGGGTTTGGTTTTCATGGTCGTTCCGGATTGTGTTTGCTTTACAAAGGTAAAGGTTATGCGCTTCGGGCGGTAACGAATCCTGATAAACGACTTTTCATTTCTGATAAAGCGTGCGGAGGATGGCGCGGGCGAACCGAGAGGTTCGGGGCGGGATGCGGCGCAGGGCGAGACGGTTCTGCGCGGGGCCGCACGAGAACCGGAGATCAGCGATCTGGCAGCATTCCTGAACCGCTGCGGCGGCTGTGTACAGGGCGCGGGCACCAGCACCAGCCGGG
>OJOK01000293.1_pt1 | contig 36589 bp, 46 predicted proteins | sample 1598051 | NCBI WGS metagenome assembly OJOK01 (sample SAMN01915205, study PRJEB22387) | human gut metagenome | isolation source: stool | host: Homo sapiens | place: USA
CCCTTGTAAACAATGTAAACAATAATTTAGGAGGAAAACCTGAATAGGGAATATGTGTTCTAATATTGGATAATAGTGTTCTTAAAGAGGATAAGACCCCCTATAAAAAGGTTATATAGGAATTATTGTTTACATTGTTTCTCCGGGGGTGATTTTAGGGTCTAATCCATTGGGTATCAATCACTTAGGTGAGAAACAATGAAAAATTTATTGTTTCTCTGCTATTTTTCCAGCATTTTATCGTAGTATTTGCAGCAGAAGTATTATACTTGTGATACAAACAAAAACAAACTACAATATGAAAACCATCGCTTACACCAACAAACAGGGACTCGAACTCAAGATAAACAAATTTGCCTCCGGGGCATTCAGCCTTACCTTCAACAATGGCGTCCACACCTTCTGCCGCACCGTTACGGAACTCAGGAACGTACTCCTGGAAAACGGGATGACCCGAAAATGGGCAGACAACGTAGAAGACCTGTTTGACCCCATAACTGAGTCAGACTTCATTGAGAAATACCAGACTAAGAGTGGGGCTGAGATGGAAGTTTTACATTCATTCCGAGGACCGTTTGTACACATGGTAGGAACTGAATTAGAAATGAGATATACGGATGCCGGAACCTTGGCACGTAAAATAACCCGCTACGGGTTCAAACAGTTTTAATTCCCGGGACCCCAAAATAGGGGTCCCAACTTTTTTCTCATTTTTCAATCAAAAAATTTTTTACTTCAAAAAACTTTTCTTATATTTGTGATACAAACAAAAGGATAAGACAATGACAACTACAAATTACATTAATAGCAACGGTTTAGGACTTAAGGTTACCCAGCTTCCTTCGGGTACTTTCGACCTCTATTTCAGCAACGGGTTCATCTCCACCTGCTACACAGAAGAGGAGCTCCAGGACCTCATCCAACGAAAAGGCTTTCAGAAATGTTGATCACATACATGAATCCTCAGCTAACCAGATTGGACGTAGTAACTACGGAGGACGGGTATCTGTTAACCCTCAATCAGGTAATGGAATTAAAAAAGCAGAAAAGAGAACACGTAGAAGCATTCATTAAGGAACATAAATTCAAGCCAATTATTATGAAAAAAATCGAATGGAGCACTCCGGCACGGCCGGCAATCAGAGAAGACTATTTCTCAAGTCTCATAGGTCCCGAGGTTGAACCGGACAAAGTGGTGGAGCTTATAAACAAAATGCAGGAGCGAGTTAACAGTCTTGACGATGAAACAGCCAGTCATGTTTCCTCTGTCTTGTTGGAGATGGTCAAGGTAGTAAACGAAGCCACAGGAATGAGACAACTACTGACCAAACGCGAGGCTCTTCTCGTCTGCATGGGCTTCAAGACTGGCGAAGCATACGTCTGCGGTAAGTATGGAATTAACGAATAGTAAAACATGGAAGAAAAATTCAACTGGGACCTCCCGGCAGATCCGGACCCCAAATCGGACAACTATTATAACGGAATCGTATCCAAGGAGCTGAAAGACCCCAGCAATGTGGGAGAGGTTCTCCTCGGAGTTATTCACAGAGAATCAGTTACCAATCAGTCGGATTTTGTCAATGAAGGGGTTCAGTCTATTCTTGACCAGTTTGGCATTAAAACCGACAAACCTCTCACAAGAAAGGAGAAGCTCCTGGCATTCATCGGATTTAAAGCTGGCTCAATATGGGAGAAATTGGTGGAAGACCAAGGACAGTCAGAACCAGCTTCACCCAACCCTCTCGAAATTGTCATGATGGGACTTCTCAAAACAAACGGAAAAAAATGCTGATTTTATCGTAGTATTTACCGCAGAAGTATTATATTTGTAGTGTAAATAATAAGCATAACCCAACCCATTCTATTCAGGGTATTGGTCTACCTTCTGCAGATGAGTTCGGGTTATGCTTCTTAAAAACCTACAAAATTATGAGAACAATTAAATCCGTAATTATCGTCACTAACGCAGGACAGGTAGAAGGAGTATTCACTTCGTTTCGGGCTTTGTCACAGTCAAATGGGGTAAGCCACATAAATATAGAAGGGGTATACGAGACCTACACGGAAACGGAGCTCAAAGACATTTTTGCAATGGGCAAACACTTCCAATACTTTGGAATGAAATGCAAAATAATGGTAATGCCAGTAAATCAGTAAACTATGGAAAAGATTGAGAAATACGTAGTATTCAAGTATGAAGACGAGTTCGGATTCCACTACATGAAAATGGACAAGCTTCCCGGGGGGGACCTACATACATGGAGCCCATCTCGTTCAAGAAGAAGATCAACCCCAACTGTACTCCGGGAGCCATCACTCAACAGCCGTTTTCAGAGGACGGAAAATCCGCCTATGTGCTCAGCTCAAAATTTGTCCCCGTGTCTGGTTGGTGGAACGACAAAGCCGAAGTTCGGGAATGGCAGGAAAGGACACGTGTCTATAAGGCTCTCAAGGAGTTGAAGAGGAAAGGAGATGACCTCAAGCTTGAGAAAGCCATTGAGCCTCTACGAGAAGTATATGCCCGGGTTAACCCCAGCAGGAGGAGCATGTTTATTGCTCAGGTGGTCTATCCCCTCACCAAGTAAACATTTTTCATTAAAAAGATTGAAAAAATTTCAATATCAGGGGAAAATTGATTATATTTGGAATAAACAACATGGACAACACAATGACTATCAATCTCAGAGAATTAATTGAACAGAGAGGGCTCAGGCTTCAAGAAGTGGCAGAAATTCTGTTCCCCGATAACCGGTTCCCCCGAGCAGCTCTCAACCGGGTTCTCAACGGAAAAACCTTGTTGAATTCAGAGCAAGTCTCCCGTTTAGCAGCTTGGCTTGGGGTATCGGTTGACAACCTCTACAAAGGAGCATGGAGCTCAGAATTTAAAGAAGAGACCTGTATTCTGACAAACGGGAACTACAGAGCCGAGTTATCGGTCAAAACGGGAGAGACGAAGGTGTTCCACCTCGGGTCCCTGTTTCATGAAACTGTTCTCCATGACCCGGCTATACCCCTCAGCAAGTACATTGAACTTCTGAACACCATAATCAAAAATCATCAAGCCAATGAAAGTAGAAATTAAGTTCGAGGCAAACCTCGAAGAGACTCAGGATCTCGAAATGGTCCGCAAAATCTGTCAGGTTATCGGAGCAAATCCCGTGACAGTTAAGACGACTGACGTCAAGAAATCAGTCCCTGCACAGGACGTTAAGAAGCCAGCTCCGGCCCCCAAAAAGACTGAGGAGTCCGAACCCATGCCGATGGATGCGAACTCCTCTTTGGGTTCTGACCCTGCTGTCTCCATTCAGGACATCCGGACTCTCCTGGCAAGTAAGGTGGACAACCACCGCGAAACCATCCGGGCAAAGCTCACTGAACTGGGAGCGAAGAGTGTGACGGGACTGGATGCCAGAAACTACGACGCATTCTACGAATTCCTCAAAGACCTTGCGTAATGGGAGCCCCGAATCACTCATCTCGTAAGCACGCCATGCTTTCGGCATCAAAGGCAGACCGGTGGATCAACTGCACCCCCAGTGCCAGACTGGAGGAAAAAGTTGAGGAAACCGGTAAGCCTTCCAAGTATGCCGAAGAGGGTACTCTGGCTCACGAGATGGCAGAATGTTACCTCCGAGCGAGGTTCCGCATAACGCCTGTTGACGTTACGTCTGCTGAACTCAGGAAGCTGAAGAAGAGTGACCTCTACACTGAGGCCATGGATGAGCCAGTAATGGCTTATTGCCAGTACGTAACGGACCAATATACGGAAGCTCTGCGGAAAACCAAAGACGCTCTCGTTCTTCTGGAGGAGAGACTGGACTTCTCGGCTTGGGTCGAACAAGGGTTCGGCACTGGAGACGCTTGCATTATCGCTGACGGGGTCATGGAGATCATAGACCTCAAGTTTGGCACTGGCGTGCCGGTTTTCGCTGAGAACAATGCTCAGTTGATGCTGTATGCTCTCGGAGCCTTGTCCAAATTTGAAATGGTCTACGACATCAACATGGTGAAGTTGACTATAGTCCAGCCCCGCCAGGAGCGAATCTCGTCATGGGAGATTACCCCCGAAGACCTCTACAAATGGGGTGAGGAGGTAGTGAAACCCAAAGCAGCTCTTGCTTACTCCGGGGAGGGGGAACTCCAAGTCGGGCACTGGTGCAGGTGGTGTAAAGTCAAAGCTTTGTGTCGCAAGATGGCAGACCACAATCTGGACTTGGCCAAACACGAGTTCAAAGAGCCCGAACTCCTGACCACTGAGGAGCTCGCTCAGATTTTTGAGCAAGCCCCCATGCTTCAAGAATGGGTAAATGCTGTATCTGAGCACCTGCTCTCCAAAGCCATATCGGGCGAGAAGATCCCTGGGTATAAGGTAGTCGAAGGAAGGTCAATACGGAAATGGACTGATGAGAATGCAGTTCAGGAAGTTCTTACCGCATGCGACTACACCCCGGATCAGTTCCAAGTTGTCAAACTGGCCGGGATCCCGGCTATCGAGAAGCTCCTCAAAAAGGACTTCGATTCACTGGTCGGGGACCTCGTCATAAAGGCTCCAGGCAAACCCACTCTCGTCCCAGAGTCTGACAAGCGTCCGGCAATGGGAATTGAACAAGCAAAACTCGATTTTTCTAATAACTAAACTTCACAACTATGAGTGCAACAACCAAAGTAGTAACCGGCAAAGTCCGGTTCAGTTACGCCAACGTATGGGAACCCCGGGCAATGGAGGGTTCCGACCGAGCAAAATACTCGGTGTCCATCCTCATCCCGAAGACTGATTCGGCAACTCTGTCTCGGGTCAAGGAGGCCATCGACACGGCTCTCAAAGAAGGCATCGCCAAATTGGGTGGCAAGATTCCCCCCACGTGGAAAAACCCCCTCCGTGACGGGGACACCGAAAGACCGGACAATCCGGAGTATGCTGGGCACATGTTCGTCAATGCCAACTCGGACAACCGTCCTGGCATCGTGGACGTCAACCTCAACCCCATCATCGAAAAAGAGGATTTCTACTCCGGATGCTATGGCCGGGCGTCGATCAACTTCTACGCCTTCAACACCAATGGCAACAAAGGCGTTGCTTGCGGGCTGAACAACCTCCAGAAGTTGGCTGACGGAGAACGTCTCTCCGGGGGATCTTCGGCAGAAGAGGACTTCGGCCAGAACCCGTGGGACGACGACCTTATGTAGGTTGGTATGCTGGGTCTTATTTGGGATTAGGGGTTCGAATCCCCGCCCAGCAACAAATTTAACAATAATTAACATGCCGAGACGCTTATATTTCGATACGGAAACATATAGCCCGGAGGACATTAAATCCACGGGCGCCTATAAATACATAGAATCGGGGGGTTTTCAGCTCCTTATAGTGTCTTTCGCCTTTGATACCTCTCCCGTTCAGGTGATAGATCTGGCCAAAGGAGAGGAGCTCCCCGATTATTTCATCTCCGCTTTAACTGACCCGGAGATCGAGAAATGGGCTCATAACGCTGTATTTGAGAGACTCGTATTTAAGCGTATAGGACTACCTATCCCGATCGATCAATTGTATTGCTCAATGACAAAAGCAGCCTATTGCGGACTGCCTTTGGCTCTGGATGAACTCTCCAAGGCGTTGGTCCTCGGGGAGCACGGGAAGAAATCAACAGGTAAAGCTTTAATCCGGTTTTTCTGTTCCCCGTGCAAGCCAACTAAGTCCAACGGGATGAGGACTCGGAACATGCCGGACGACGACCCGGACAAATGGAACGAGTTCAAGACGTATGCCGAATATGACGTGATTGCCGAACGCGACATCGTGGAACAGCTGGACCAATTCCCATTCCCGGAGTTCGAACGTCGGAACTACCTCGTAGACCAAAGCATCAATGACCGTGGAATTCTGATAGATCTCGATATGGCCGGGAACGCCATCTCTTTCGATGAGGTATACACGGAGGAGATGACCGACCGGATGAAGGAACTGACGGGCTTGGATAACCCGAACAGCTTGGCCCAGTTGAAGACGTGGCTCAGCACTAATTTCGGACTCAACTTCCCTGCACTGGGAAAGCCCGAAATCCTCGAATATCTGAAAAACAATCCGGAGGCTCCCGATCTGGTCAAGGAGGTTCTCGCTGGTCGGCTTGCACTGTCCAAGACCTCAACTAAGAAGTACATTGCTATGCTCAATTGTGCTGCCAAAGACCAGAGAGCTCACGGGTTATTCCAGTTTTACGGGGCCAACAGAACAGGACGTTGGTCGAGCCGTATGATCCAGCTCCAGAATCTCCCCCAAAACCACATGAAGGACTTGAGTCTTGCTCGGAGCATGGTGGAAAAGGGAGACTACGACCTCATCGAAATGTGTTACGACAGCATTCCGAATGTCCTTTCGGAGCTCATTCGAACAGCATTCATAGCCCCGGAGGGTAAAATGTTTGCAGTAGCCGACTTTAGTGCTATTGAGGCCCGAGTCCTGTCCTGGTTAGCCCAGGAGAAATGGCGACTCGACGTCTTCAACACTCATGGCAAGATCTATGAGGCATCAGCATCACTCATGTTCGGGGTCCCAATTGAGCAGGTTACGAAAGGATCGGACCTCAGACAGCGGGGAAAGACGGCAGAATTAGCACTCGGATATGAGGGATCGGTCAACGCAATGGAGAAGATGGACAAAGAGAAGAAGCTGTCCAAAAAGGAAATGTATTCCATTGTAGCTCTTTGGCGTCGAGCCAATCCTAAAATTGTTGAGTTTTGGGCGGAGGTGAACGAGAAGGCCATCGAGTGCGTCCAGACCAGGAAAACCAAGAAAGTAAGTTGTCTCGTCTTTGAACATGACGGGACCAATTTGACAATAGCTCTCCCAGCTGGGAGAAAATTATACTACAGAAATCCCCGTGTGAGACCCAACAGGTTCGGGCAGATTGGCATTGTCTACGACGGCATGGTCCAGTCAGTAGGATGGACCGAGGTAGAGACATACGGGGGCAAATTGGTGGAGAACATAGTCCAGGCAATCTCCCGGGATCTTCTCGCCGAAGCAATGTACAGGCTAAGCATTATGAAAGACTTCGAAATAGTAATGCACGTCCATGATGAAGCCATTGCAGAGGTAGACGAGGATCGAGCCGGGGATTGTCTGGAAACTATGTGTAGAGTTATGGGAGAGGATCTTCCTTGGCTGAACTGCTTGCCAATGGGATTACCTCTCAAAGCAGACGGATACGTTACTAAATTTTATAAGAAAGACTAATGACATACGACGGGGAACTTGATATTGCAATCGGACTGAGCGCAAGATCGAAAGTATGGAGCAACAAGAAACTGAAATGGTCTGAATTGGTCAGTCGACTCGGGGAGGAGAACAAGACCACTGAAACATTTAAGGAGTTTGTTTCTGCAAGCAAGGAAGACCAGCTCAAAATAAAGGACGTAGGTGGATACGTTGGAGGTTACCTGAGAGGAGGCAAAAGAAGCCCGGCCAATGTGGTCCACAGACAGTTGATGACCCTCGACTTGGACTTTGCCCACAAAGACCTCTGGGATGACTTTACTCTCCAGTTTGACAATGCAGCTGTTCTGCATGGGACTCACAAACACTCGGATGCGTCTCCCCGGTACCGACTAATAATGCCACTGAGCAGAGAAGTCACGGCTGATGAGTATGTGGCTATAAGCCGAAAAATTGCCGGGATAATCGGCATAGACCTTTTCGACAATTCAACTTTCGAGACCAACCGACTCATGTTCTGGCCTTCTACGCCGAAGGACATGGACTACTACTTTAGGGTTCAGGACGGTCCATGGATTGATGCTGACGAGGTCCTCAACTCCTATGCCGATTGGAAGGACTCATCACTTTGGCCCACAGCTTCGTCCCGTTTCGAAGCTGTCGACAGAGCCGTTAAGAAGCAGGAGGACCCAACCATAAAGAGGGGGCTCATAGGAGCGTTCTGTAGGACGTACTCCATACCCGAAGCAATAGAGACCTTCCTCTCCGACACCTATGTCCCGTCAGCATTGGAAGACCGATACACTTACACAAAAGGCAGCGCCTCGGCTGGTCTGATCGTGTATGAGGACAAGTTCGCTTATTCCCATCATGGAACTGACCCGTGTGGGGGTAAACTTTGCAATGCGTTTGACCTGGTCCGCATACACAAATTCGGCCACCTTGACGACAAGGTAAAGGATCCCTCGTCGAAGTTGCCAAGTGTGTCAGCAATGGAGGAGTTCGTACGCAATGACCCCGACACTAAGACCACCATTGCCAACGACCACATCAACAGTGCCAAGTACGAGTTTGCCGATCCAGAACATGACCGGACTCAGGAAGAAGTAGTCGAAAAGGAGGTTGACCCGGAGGCTGAGAGCGTCGAGTGGATGAAGGAGCTGGAGGTTGATACTCGGGGAGCGTACCTCTCGTCGGATGCCAACCTCAATCTCATATTTGCAAACGACCCACGATTCAAAAGACTGTTCAGACAGAACGACTTTGACGGGAAGAGGTACGTCTTCGGGAATCTCCCGTGGCGTCGGGTTGTTAAGCCGGAGCCGGTCAAGAACGTAGACTATTCCGGGGTCAGGAACTATTTGGGTTGCGTATATGGCATAACGTCCTCGCTAAAGATCGACGATGCCATGGCTCTGGAATTTGAACGCAACCACTTCCACCCGATTCTGGACTACCTCAAGGATCTCAAATGGGACGGGATCCAACGGGTAGACAAACTCCTGATTGACTACATGGGGGCTGACGACAATATCTACTCTCGCGAAGCCATCCGCAAGATGCTGGTTGGAGCAGTTGCCAGAGTTATGAATCCGGGGGTCAAATTCGACCTTGTGCTTATGCTCGTAGGACCTCAAGGATCCGGCAAAAGTACGTTCATCAAAAAATTGGGAAAATCCTGGTTTAGCGATACATTCCTGACAGTCCAAGGAAAGGAGGCTCTCGAGCAGATCCAGGGGGCATGGCTTATTGAAATAGCTGAGCTCTCCGGTCTCCGCAAAGCGGAGGTTGAGTCAGTGAAGCATTTCATATCTAAGTCCGAAGACTCATTCCGACCAGCGTATGCCAGAACTTCTGAGATATACCCCCGGCAATGCGTCTTTTTCGGCACCACCAACGACAGCGAATTCCTGAGAGACCCCACTGGCAACAGACGCTTCATGCCAGTGGACGTGGTCCCCAACAATGCCAAAAAAGACGTGTTCATGGAACTGGACGACGAGATAGACCAAATATGGGCTGAGGCAGTTGTCCTGTACAAATCCAAGGAAAAACTCTATTTGAGCCATGAAGCAGAAAAAATAGCCAAAAATGAGCAAAGCTCGCACAGCGAGTCGGATGAACGGAAAGGCATCATTGAGGCGTACTTGGAACGCCAACTCCCGGACAACTGGGACTCAATGGACCTCTACCAGAGAAGAGACTTCCTGGTCGATGAGTTAAACCCCAAAGGGACCACCCCCCGAGACTACGTGTGTGTTGCTGAGATATGGTGCGAATGTCTTGGGCGGAACAGGGAGGACATGGACCGGTATAAGACCCGAGAAATCAATGACTTGTTGAAGAGCATGCCCGAATGGGAACCGTGCAAGTCTACTAAAAATTTCCCCATTTATGGAAAGCAAAAATATTACGTGCGAAAACTCGATTGAGAAACGGCTCGTCACTGAGGTGGAGAGAGTTGGTGGCTGGTGTTTGAAACTCCCCGCAATTCACAATGCTGGCCTCCCTGACCGGCTCTGTCTGTTCCCCGGTGGCGAAGTCGTTTTCGTTGAGTTGAAAGCATTCGGCAAAAAGCCCAGAAAAATACAGACATTAATGCACCAGAAACTGAAAGCAATGGGCTTTCGAGTCGAGGTGATAGACACGACCATGGGTTGTAAAATGTTAGCATTGGAATATGACCGAAAATGATCTCCATCAATACCAGCTACAAGCTGTTGACCACATAATAAGCCACACGCACTGTGCTCTGTTCCTGGACATGGGATTGGGTAAAACAGTGTCTACTTTGACAGCCATCAACGAGCTCATGTTTAAAGAGGTCGAGGTCCGACGAGTGTTAGTCATAGCTCCCAAAAGAGTAGCCGAATCAGTCTGGACACAGGAGGTCGAGAAATGGGACCATTTGAAGCACATTAAAGTGTCTCGCATCATCGGAACAGAACGTCAACGTCGTGAGGCTCTTGCCAAGAAGGCAGACATATACACCATCGGGAGAGACAACGTGGCTTGGCTATGCGGGCTCTACGGGGGATCTTGCCTACCATTCGACATGGTGGTCATCGACGAGCTCAGCAGTTTCAAGAATCCCAAGTCAATCCGATTCAAAGCTCTTAAGCACGTTCAGGCTTCACTCTCCCGAGTAGTAGGTTTGACTGGTACCCCGGCACCCAACGGTCTTATGGACCTTTGGGCTCAAATGTACCTCCTGGACCGGGGAGAGCGCTTGGGCAAATACATATCCCACTATCGTGACAACTACTTTAAGCCAGGACGTAGAAACGGGCATATTGTATATTCGTACGACATATCCAAAGAGAATCAGGAGCGCATATACTCAAAGATAGGGGACATCTGCATGAGCATGAAAGCTAAGGACTACCTCGATCTCCCAGAGCGAATCGACAACATAGTCGAGATCCAGATGCCCCCAGAAATCCAAAAAGCTTATGACTCTTTCGAGGAGGAACAAGTTCTCAGCATGATTGATCAGCTCGGGGACGCTGTAGAGATACCAGCTGTCAATGCAGCAGCTTTGTCCACTAAGCTCCTCCAGTTTGCCAATGGAGCAGTGTACGATGAACAGAGAGTGGCTCACGAGGTGCACACGTTGAAGATCGAAGCCACGAAGGAACTCATTGAGGACGCCGGGGGACAGCCGGTCCTCATAGGTTGGACCTTCCAGCATGATAGGGACCGACTCGTGAAGGCTCTCGCTAAGTATAAGCCCCGGGAACTCAAAACGGAGAAGGACATCGTTGACTGGAATGCCGGCAGAATCCAGGTTCTTTTGATGCACCCGGCTTCCGGGGGTCATGGGCTCAACCTCCAAGCCGGAGGACACCGCATCATCTGGTTTGGGCAGACCTATTCTCTTGAGCTGGAGCAGCAGTTCAATGCTCGACTTGACCGACAAGGACAGAAGGAGGTTGTTATAGTCAATAAACTGGTATGCTCGAAGACGGTGGACCAGGACGTCATAAGAGCCCAGAAAGCGAAGACCCGGGGACAGGATGCTCTCATGGAAGCTGTAAAAGCGAGGGTCGAAAAATATATGAAAAAATATCGCAAAACATCGTAGTATTTGTCGCAGAAGTATTATATTTGTGATACAAACAAAACGATAACACTATGAACTACGAAAACAAACACCGAATCGAAAGTCTGGCAAAAGCCGCTTGCCCCAACAACAATAAGGTATCCGTCATATTCCGGAGCAGAGAGAACAGTTTATCCGACCGTCCTAACGCCTTCATAGTAACTGTTGGGAAGAAAGGCTACACCTCAGTTAGACAGTCGAACTACTGGGCAGTAGACACAGTCAACTCCTGCAAAGACTACTCCGACCAAGAACTCGTCCAGATCCTGAACACGATAACCAAAGACCTCGGGTCTCTCCGATTCTTCGGCTATCAGGATACTGAATTCGTAAATTACAAAGGTGAAAAAGTAGAGGTTTAGCCTCTACTTTTTCCCACGTTTTATCGTAGGAATAAAAATATTTTTCGTATATCTGTAGTACAAACAAAAGGACAATGAAACGATATTACTACGAATTAATGGACGAGGATTACAACAGCTACGAAGCAGCTATCCCCGACGGAAGGATCAAAGCCAGAGCCATTGCTCAAGCAAAGCGAGCAATGAGGGACTTGGGGATCCGAAGGGCTCTACTTGCAGTAAATAGCATTAGAACCTCCAACATATTGGACATAATCACAGTCGAATTGGGTTGAAATAATTTCAATTTTTCTGGTGAAAAATTTTTTTAATTGGACATTTTTTCTTACTTTTACACTACACTTAACAACTAAACACTATGGAAAAGTTTATCGAAAAGTACAAGAGCTACAGCTCGAAAGTTCTTCAAAAGTTGGCCAAGGTCAAGACCGGTGACGAGCTTGACGCCATCGAATCCATCCTCGCATCGAGAGGAGCATCTCAGGAACATCCGGCAGAGGAGGGCGCTGTCTACAACGCCACTGAGACCGAGGAGTACAAAGCCGAGAACGGCATCAAGGAGAACGACGAGGTCGCCGAGGAGAAGCCGAAGAAGGCTCGCAAGGCAAAGACTCCGAAGGAGCCCAAGGAACCTCGCCCGTTGAAGAAGGAGATCTCTGCAGAGGAGGCAAAGGCTAACCTCGAGAATGCCAAAACCAACATTGGTCGCTTCTGCAAGTTCATCTGCACGAAGACCAAGGAGCAGACCGACGGCATCATCATCGGAGTTCGTCTCGACCCCCGCAACAACTTCATCCAGTACCGAATCAAGACCAACGACGGGCACGTCTGGGGCAAGGGCATCGACTCGAAGGACCTGGAGCTCGGCGAGATGGCACCGGTTCCCGAGGAGAAGCCGAAGCGCGGCCGGAAGAATGCTGACGAGGCAGCTCCCGAAGCAGCTCCCGAAGCAGCTCCCGAAGCAGCTCCCGAAGCAGCTCCCGAAGCAGAACAGAACGAGCCGGAGAGCGCACCGGCTGAGGAGTAAGTCAGAACTCCTCGCCAAGTGGAGCCGTCACTCCACTTGGCACCCCGGAGTGGTACAGGAGGGTTCGAGTCCCTCCCCGGGGTCTAACCTATATACTAAAAATCATGAGTAACATACTTAAACACGCTGACCAAATCATCAATGAGCGGTCGGAGGAGAAGGAGAGACAATACGGACCATTCATGGAATGCAACCAGAAGGCCGCAGAGATCGCCTCGGTCATTACCGGTAAGCCTCTGACCGCTCTTGACGTATCTTGGGTCCAAGTGGCAGTGAAAATGGCACGTGAATCCAATGCACACAAGGAGGACAACCTCCTTGACATGGTAGCCACAATCGGGGCCATCAACAACGAACTCGAGGAACCCAAGCCGTTAAAAGCTCCGGGAGTAGTACCTATGTACTTCTCAACCATTTCGGAGGCTGTGGACTTCATCCGGATCAGTCCCATCGAGGTGCATGAGATCAAACATGTTCTCACCGAAGAGGGACGCAGAATAGCTGTATATTACTCTCACAAAGAAGATCCGGAACAGTACAATCCATTCTCAAACATCAAGCCATGAATACACAAGACTTTAAGCCATTCATTAAGAGCTGGGAGGAGATTTATGCCCTCCAGGGGGAGCTCCAGCTCATGTACAGACCATATTTCAAGGAGCGCATCGCGAACTTTGACATTAACACTTTGGAGGATCAGGAGCTTTTCAAAAAACTCTGTTGGCAGATTGTCGAGGAACTCGCTGAGGCAAAGGAGGCTATCGAGGAGGAACTCGATGGCGAGCACTTTGATGAGGAGCTGATTGACGCATTCAACTTCATGTTGGAGCTTTACCAGCTTTATGGCATGACTCCCACTTTCGACTGGACGCTGCCTAAATGGGCACAGGTTCTGGAAGACGAAGATTTTGCGGGAGATCTGCTTACCTTAATCGGAAACATCGGCATGACAGCAAACTGTCTCAAGAACAGAGAGTGGAGACAATCTCAGTACATGGTTGACTTGGTAGTTTTCGAGGACCGGCTCAAGTGGATATGGACTTACTTCGTCATAATGTTCGAGCATTTGGGTCTCTCAGAGACTCGAGTCAAAGAGCTCTGGTCGTTGAAGTATCAAGTAAATGTGTTTCGCATTAAATCCAAATATTGACATGGGTAGAATATTCAAAGACTGTTTCGAAATGATCCGGGAGATGGATCGGGAGCTCAAGGTTTCCGGCATCACGGTTCCGGTCAACCATTACCAAAACCAGGAGCTCAGTGGGGACGACCGGCTCACCAAGGAACTCATCGGAGTGAGCTTCGTCATCTCAAAGCCGTATCTCGGCAAACGCGAGATGCTCGACTTTATGTTCAAAGACGAGGCCGAGCTCATCGAGAAGTATTGCCGAGCAGAGCTCTCCGACCGGCTTGACCGAAACGGGGTCAATCCGGGTAAGAGCTGGGAGATCCGCCGGGACTTGTGGCAGAAGCTGGTGAGCAAGACTCGTCAGGAGGGTCGCTTCGACTACACCTATTCAGAGCGTCTGCACATCTTCCACAAGGGGCCCGAAATTCACCAGTTGGACAATGTCATCATGACTCTCCGGGACGACCCGCACTCCAGACGAGCAATGGTCATGATCTTCGAGCCGGAGGACACCCGGGCAACAGCCGGGGCTTTGACCCGAGTACCTTGCTCCGTCAGCTACCAGTTCCTCATCCGGAACAGTCGGCTCCACGTGATATATTACATTCGGAGCAATGACTTCTTCAAGCACTTCGCAATTGACATCTGGTTGACGGAGGCCATGATGGACTACGTGTTCAACATCCTCGCAGCTACCTATCCCTCTCTCAAGAAGGGCTCTCTGCATTACTTCGCTGGGTCCCTCCATGCATACAACGAAGATCTCTCCAAATGGGTAATCTACTAAGTTATGACTATCGACGAAGCAAGAGCTAAAGCTCATCAGCAATATGACGATTGCATGTTCTGCCCCGGATGCTCGGAGCTCCTGACTCCTCCCCACATGGAGAGTAGGTGCTACACTAACTGGATCGAGAAGAAGACACAGCAGATCCTCAAAAACTCTAAGAAAAATGCCCGTAGAAGTTAAAGTATTGATCGGGGTAGCCTTGACCTCTTTGGCTGGAGCAGCCGTATTCTATATTACATTCCTAATCGCAGTTGATGAAGTCAGAAAGGACATAAAGCGCAAAAGACATGGCAGGAGGAAATGAGGAGCCCATCATCATCATTGGGCTGGCAATAGCAGTAATAATCGGAATAGGGATCGTCTGTCTCATAGACGCTCTCAAAAACAAACTCAAGTGATATGTGTGGAATAAGTATAGCAAGAAGGGCTAACGCCATTGACCAGATCAAGCATCGGGGCATTGAGTTCACCCAGATTGCCGAAGGAGGATGGTTTCTCGGTCATGTCCGTTTGCCCATTCAGACTGAGCCAGGGGATGACCTGGCTCAGCCCATAAAACTGGCAGGAGACAACGGATGGCTCCTTTACGTCGGGGAGATCTACAACTACCCTCAGAAGTATAACAGCGACGTCGAGTACCTCCGCGACCTGTTTGGATCCTCGTGTCTCGAAGACATCATCTATGAAGCCAACAACTGGGATGGCATGTGGGCAATATGCTGGTACCGGAAGGGTCAAATTATTGCTTTCACCGACCCCCTCGGAAAGAAGCAACTCTACTACAACCAATACGGGGAGATCTGCTCAGAGATAACCCCGTTGGTGTCGGACTTCCGAGACTTCGACCGGTACTATCAGTCGGAAGTGTTCAAATGGGGGTACAACTGGGATGACAGAACTCCATGGAACAACGTCAAGCGTATTATGCCGAATACTGTCTATTCCTTCGATGACATGAGGGTGAAGCCCACCATTATCCGGAGGGACTACTACAGATGGGGGATAGGGGAACGGAGTCATTTCGCAAAATCCGAGTTCGCCGAAGTCCTCCGGGGCTTGGTCGAGAGGTCAGTAAAACGCCGGGCAATGTACTCTAAAGTCCCGGTCGGAGCTTTGGTTTCTGGAGGACTGGATTCATCCATAGTTGCCTCTATTCTTCATCGAATGGGCCTGGGGGTTAATCTCTATATGGTGGAGAATAATGAATCGAAATTTGGCATGCTATTGTCCGAATTTTTAGGGGTTTCTATCACCTCTCTTGGCCCTATCCCCGATGATGATTGCCTGGAGAGGTGTCTCCGCTACAACGAAACCCCCATCGACTTGGGCTCCATGATCCCCCAGTTCCGACTCATGGAGAAGGTCAAGGAGAAGGTCATCCTGACCGGGGATGGAGCTGACGAACTCTTCGGGGGCTATCGCCGAGTTGATGACTATGACTCCCAGCTCTCAGACGTGTTCCAAGAGCTTCCGTTCTACCACATGCCTCGGCTTGACCGGGCTTCCATGAGGAGCACAGTTGAACTCCGGTCACCATTCCTGGGACATGACGTTGTCAGGTTCGCTCTCCGTTTGCCCCGGGAGGACAGAACTCACAAGCGCATTCTCAAAGATGCTTTCAGCGACGTCCTGCCTCAGGAGATTCTCGACCGACCCAAAGAGCCTCTCAAGTGCCAAAGTATACGGCAGGACCCGATGGCGTACCGCAAGAAGTGTCACGAAATATTCTACAACTTATGGCAATAGCTATCGGATATTACAGGGTATGGTTTAACGAAGATGACTCCAACACGGAGGCTCAGTGGTTCAAAATGACGCTCCGCAAGGGGTCTGTTAGACCTTCCATACGTTCCATAAATCGGGAAGAGGCTTTGTGGTGGATAAAGTCCCGAAAAATGAAGGACGTTACACCCGGCAATCCTGCGGGCAAGATATTCGAATCGGAAGGCCAACCGTTCAGGAAGGCATTCCAGGAGCTTCCCCTTCACACACGTTACAATTTTATCGAAGGGGCAGCTCTCTCATCAGGTACAACACACAGAGCTCGTCTCGAAAAATATTTTAAAAAATGAAAATCGTAAAAGTAAGAAATGTCAAGACCCCGACCAGAGGAACGGGTCTGTCCGCCGGGCTGGACTTCTACACCCCGGAAGACTTCGAAGCCAAACAGATCTGGCCGGGCGAAAGCATCAACATTCCGTCCGGGATCAAAGCTCAAATTCCCCGGGGGTGTGCCCTCATCATGTTCAACAAGAGCGGTATTGCCACCAAGCACCAGCTCCAGGTCGGAGCCTGCGTGGTTGACGAAGACTACCAAGGAGAAATTCATCTGCACGTCATGAACGTCGGCAAGGATCCCGTCATCCTCAAGCCGGGGATGAAGCTGGTTCAGGGTTTGGTGATGCCTGTCTTCTATATAGGGGTGGAAGTTCTCGAGTCGGAGGCCGAGCTTTTCCCGCAATCGACTGAAAGAGGACAGGGGGGCTTTGGGTCCACGGGGGAATAGGACCCCCGGCCCAAAAAGTTGATGGTTTTATTGTTTCATTGTTTACAATTTTCCCATGGCCCCGGCCCAAAAAGTTGGTCAAACCATTGTTTCATTGTTTACAAATCAGTGGGACCCCCGGCCCCAAAAGTTGATAAAACCATTGTTCCATTGTTTATTGGCAAAAATCTCGACAGCCCCTCCCCTAAAATCCGGGGGACCCCTATTGTTTATTGTTTATTGTTCCAATGGAAAGAATCACAAACCCTTGATAATCAATCACTTAAATTAAAACAGCAGTAAACAATGAGAAACAATAATAAACAATCATTGTTTCTCGATAATCGATTGAATATCAATGGTTTAGGCCCTTGTAAACAATGTAAACAATAATTTAGGAGGAAAACCTGAATAGGGAATATGAGGAAAATTATGACCAATTTAGGAAATGAAAAATCACAAAATAGAGTGCACAGAAACATTGTTTACATTGTTTCTCGGGAGGAGAATTGGGGACCTAATCAATTGAATATCAATCACTTAGGTGAGAAACAATAGGAAATTTTATTGTTTACTACTGGTCAAATGTTGTTTATTATGGAAAAAACTGAGAAATTGGGGCTACCCCCAACTGGGAAACTTGAAGTGTTCCGGCGATGGCTGGGGATCTACTCAAAAGAGGAGCGGGAGGTCCTGGACTACGCCCGCAAATTGAAAAAGACCACCATGCAAATAGCACGGGGTCAGCTGACTCTGTTATCCCGTCCGGAATGGATGCGGCACGAGGACTGGGTTGAGGTCCGCAAACTACAAAACAAATTAGAAAGGAGGCGTAGAAAATGATTGCAATTTACCTGTTGGCCATCATCGGTCTGTTCGCTGTTATCGGGGGAATTCGCCAATGGTGGATCAACCCCAAACGGAAGTTGAACAGATCCATCAAACAGATGGAGAGAGCGGAGAGACGGATTCAAAAATTCAAAAAGAAGTCGTAGGCGAGTAGAATTGGTCCAGTAGAAATTGGTCCAGTAGAATTGGTCCAGTAGAATTGGTGCCAAATTGGGACTTCTCTCGACCCACAAATACTGGACGGCACTCGCGCATACGAAACTAAAAATTTTCAAGAATGAAAGCAAAACACTTTAAGCAGCTCGGGAAGAACTGGGCTTTGTACTCGGAGGTCAATACCAAGTACTGTAATTGGACTCCCTCCATCGCTACGGTCCACGAAGGCATGATTTGGCCGAACGGCATTTCGGTCAAGTTCCTGTGGTTCGGTGTGACCCTCATTCGCGTAAGCGAATAAATTAGAGATCCCCGGGGCCAAACGCTCCGGGGATTGTTGTGCAGAAATAAATTTTTAATTTGTATAAGGTTTGATTATATTTGAGGCATGGCACGAAGCACATATAAAATGAGTCCGCTCGCCTATATGGAGGAGGGACAGAAAAGGCGAGACGCTGGAGAATTTGTAAAGCCCACCGATGCGGAGGAGCTTTATTTTGCATTCATCGAGTACTGCAAATTCATGCAGGATAACTATTTCTCCCAGTCTCACAAGAATAAGAATGGCGAAGACTGCAGCGTCTACATTTCCCGCCCGATGACCATCGAATCGTTTAGGCTGTTCGCTGGCATCAATCCTGTTGAGTATGAGGAGCTCACGGGAGACCCGGTAGCAGCTGCAATTGGTGGCACTATCGAGGACGCCATCAATTCCCAGCAAATTGAGGGAGCACTGGTTGGCAAGTACGCTGCCAGTCTCATCCAGGTTCTTCAAGGACGCAAGACAAATGTCAACCTGACGGGAGGCATCACTCTCGAACAGATAACCGGAATGGAGGTAAAATAAAATGGGACGCCGGCTTCAATTTGACACCAAAGGCAACGAGAAGCAGAAGGAAGTGGCTCGGTTATGGCTTGATGACTCGGTCACTGACATTCTGTATGCTGGCACGAAAGGTGCTGGCAAATCCTACCTCGGGTGTTCCTTGATAGCCGGCGATGCCCTCACCTACCCAGAGACGTTTTATTTTATTGCGCGTAAGACGGCTGCCGACCTGGTCCGGTACACTGTTCCCTCCATCTACGAGGTATTCGCTCATTGGGGCATCACGGAGAACTACTATCACTTTAATGGCCAATACAACTTCTTCGAGTTGTACAACAAAAGCCGCATCTACCTCATCGATGCCAAGTATAACCCCAGTGATCCCATGTATGAGAGGTTCGGTTCCATGCAGATGACTCGGGGATGGATCGAAGAGGGTGGCGAGTTTATCCGCGAGGCGAAGACCAACCTCCAGGCTTCCATCGGTCGATGGAAGAATGACGTCTACAAGCTGGCTCCCAAACTCCTCATCACCTGCAACCCGTCCAATAATTTCCTCTACGCGGACTACTACAAGCCATGGAAGGAGAACAAGCTGCCTCCTTGGCGTCGGTTCGTCAAAGCTCTGCCCCAGGACAACAAGACTCTCCCAGACACGTACATTGAGGGGCTTCTCCGGAACCTGACCCAGTCGCAGATCGAGCGACTGGTCTTTGGCAACTGGGAGTATGACGATGACCCGAATTGGCTGGTCGACTATGATGCAGTGTGCGACATGTTCAGCAATGAGTTCGTACTCCCGACGGGCAATCGGTTCATTAGCACTGACCTTGCCGGGAAAGGTCGAGACAGTTGGGTGGTTGGAACCTGGGACGGCATGGTCTGTCGGATCCCCATCGCCAAAGGCTTCTCGGAAGGCAAGGAGATGGAGGAGAAGATCGCTAAATTGGCCACCGGTCTGAAAGTCCCCCGGTCCAGCATCGTCTCTGACGCTGACGGACTTGGGTTCTACTTGGAGAGCTACCTGAAAGGCATCCGGGAGTTTCATGGAGGACAGTCCGCCATTGACTCCAAGACGTACAACAATATCAAGTCGGAGTGCGCATTCAAGCTGGCGGAGCTCATCAACAAGCGCCAGATTCACATCATCTGCTCCCCCGAAGTTCAGGAGAAGATCAAGCAAGAGATGACGGTCCTCAAGTCTAAGAACACGAACTCCGCTGAGCAGAAGCGAGAGCTCATCTCTAAGGACACCATGAAGCAGCTACTCGGCAGATCTCCGGACTTCCTGGACATGCTCATCATGCGAATGATGTTTGAAATAAAGCCGAAGGCGACTGGCATGAAGTCCGCCAAAATCATAATCCCTGCAAAACGATGACCTTACCTATCATAGAACACATACGCTTGATGCTTCAAGACCTGGCACCTGGAGCAGTGTTTGAGTGCGATCAAGCCCGGATGCTGAATGTCAAAGTGGACACAATGCCTCGATTTGAGACTGGGCTAAACGGAGAGGTCATCAAGGACTCAAACGGGAATCCGGTCAGCACTACGTTCATCTACATCGAGGAACCGCTTCAGGGGTACTATGACATCCCGTACAGAGGCCACCAGAGACAGCGATTGCCTTTGATGATTTACTTCTGTAAGTTCGAGCCAATGGGCAATGACGCCTACAAAGGGGATACTCCGTTCAGTACTGAGTCCAAGACGACATCGAGGCTCATCCTGAGAGACGAGCTGGAGAGAACGCTCGTAAGGCCCTTCCTCCGTCGATTGAAGACTTCCAGACTTGGCATGCTTTACCCGGAGATGATGAACACGGTACGAATAGTCTACCCATCTGCCAGATTTGATGCTAACGAGGTCAGTGTGGGCATTGAGCTGACTACATATTCCGACTGGTGCATTTGGTCCGAAGATCCCGGCATGGATCTCATAGGCAAGAGATTAATAGCCTTGCCTGTTGGTACTGACCTGTCCGGCAGAATGATCCGATGCTTGGTCCCCGATGATATATTCCCAGCTGCTGCCCCAAACGCTCCGTCCTATGCCCCTTGGTATCTTAACACAACGAGGAGATTTACTTTAGCTGTCCGTGATACTGGGGGAGCTAACGGTTACTCATACTTACAATTGAACATAGGGGGTACATTACTAGGTTGGACCTCAATGTATTACGAAATCCTAAGGACTAACCCGGGGGACAGGAACTTGTGGTATAACCCAGGTTTTACACTCAAGGCCCCCGAAGGAACTACGATTCCTAACCCGGCTCCCGAGGCATTTAAGCAATATCCATTTAACACGCTCACAATAGTAGGATGATACAGCGAATCGACATACAAGGCGGTCAGATGACGTTCGGCCAACGCATAGAGCTTGGCCGGATCATCACTGACAAGGAGATGACCGACATTGACAAGATGAAGGAAGGCATGCAATGTCTCGGCGTCAAATGGAGTCTCAGAAACACCTCAGAAATTGTCGAGTACTGGTATGATGTTCTTATGGGCATCAAACACTGGATCGAACGGGAACAGACTGAGCTCAAGTACGAGCCCAGTGCCGAAGAGAAGGCAGCCGGCATTGCTCAGTTCTCTCTGGTGGTTGGGGAGATGGCTACCATCACTGCACTGGCCAAAGACTACTCGAAGGACCCGGACGAGATACTGGAATGGAAATACGGAAAGGTATACAACCTCCTTTTCACCAACTTGCAGAGTCACCTCTTCCGGGAGCGACTGAACAAGGAACTGGAGCGTAAGGCTCAGCAGAAAGCCAATGCTCGCAAACCTCGAAACAAATGGCGGTAGGACTGGAACAGATATTGGCTGAGGGTCTCACCCAGATGAGGGACGAGATCATCCGGGCATCGCAGGACGCCGGGCAGGAAGCTTCGGGCAGAACCTATGCTCAGATAACAGTTCAGACGGGACGAGAAGGCGAAACAGTTTGGGGGACAATCGAAGCCCCGAACTATTTCTACACTCTCATCCGGGGACGAGGTCCTGGAAAGATCCCCGCCAATTTGGGACAGATCATCATGGAGTGGGCAAAGCTCAAAGGCATCACATTCTCGGATCCCAAGGACCTTGTCCGATTCGGAAATGCCACTGCATGGAAGATAAAACGAGAAGGCTCAGAGCTTTACCGCAATCACATTTACGTTGACTTGGTCGACACTCCCGCTGATAACTTCGAGGAGTATCTGGCTCAGCATTTGGACAAGACAATGGAGGTCCTCATTGAAGAGGCATTCACCCCCGACAACAATATGGACCACGGATATATAATATAACGCGATATGGCAATTACCAATCAACCGGCTGAGGATTCTTTATACTCAGCATATTCGCAAATTCCGGTTGAGACTGACGACTCCACACTTGGACTCGAGGTCGAGACCCAAAACTTCGACGAGGACAATATGGTCTCGTTGAACATTATAGACAATGAGGAGGTCGAAGTAATTGATAACAGTGGAGGTAGTAGTAACAACTATTTTGTGAAGTTTCCTATCCGTAGAAAGGCGGTACCCGGGGAATGGTATGCTTTTAGGGTTTTTCACGGGGCTGGAGTGGGTGCCACTTCACTCACCGTTGCTTTGTTCCAAGCAACCAATTCGGGTGCTCCTACCACTGTGATTGCTAAAACAAATATACCAATTGGTGTCGATATGACGTGGAGGGTTCAGGTACCGACCAGTGTTACCGTAGGATTCCCCCGCGTTTTACTTGTCATTTTTGCAGGTATTGAAGGAGCAACAGGTGGAGTGAAGGTTACTCTCACAGGTATGAGTTTGGCATACGGCCAAAACTTCATCGGCTATAGCCCCAGTTCAGTGAAAGCAGCAAATTCATTAACCGAAAGCATCGACATCTACAGAGACTCGGGATTCGGGACGACGAAGAAATACGACCTCAGTTTCTTGGCAAAAGCCGGATTCCGGGGTCTTAACAGGACATACCCGTATGTTAACTCGCGCATAGGTTTTGGCATTGACTACAACCTCATATCAGCATACGCATACAGAGGCATCGGCGAACAAGACTTCAAAGTACGATATGCCTCTCGAGGAGTTATGCCACGAGGATACAACGTTAACTTCTCCGAGTCATACTTAGGACTCGCACTGACTGACCGGGTTCCTGACAACGACAGGAATCTGTATGTAAAAAAATACTACGGGTATCCGTACTACGTCACCCTATTCCCGAAAGGGTTTTGGGGGTCACAAAATCCCGCTATACCGGTCGACGTTCGGGTTAAACTTACGGAGAGTTCGGACGAAAATCAATTTGACATTTCCAGCCGGCTCAACATCCCTCTTGTGTATGAATTTGAGGACGAAGAGAGTGACGGAGCTGATTACGTAAAACTCAGACCTTCGGGGGGAGTATATCCCGGTGAAGCATGGAACATCGTGTTTATCGATACGGAGGTACCTTACAACCACTTCTACATCCGATGGATAAACCGGAAAGGCGGATGGGAAACGTATATGTTCGAGCAACACAAGAAGTATACGCAGGAGGTTGACCGGGGAGACCAATACGTATTAGCGAATTCCAGAGACCCATATGCCACACAGACGAGAGGCGAGTTAGTTCCGGAGGTTAAGAACATAGTCCAAGCTGGAGCAGAACAACTTGACGAGAATGACTTTAATCTACTCAAAGGGATTGCTCTCTCGCCTCTGGTTCAGGTGTACAACTATCCGATCCATGTATGGCAACGGGTTCTCGTAGATGACACGGACCTGACTTGGGACACCAAAGCTCCCCGGAACACTGTTAGCTACGAGTTCCAGCTTGTTGACGAACAAACTCAGTGGTAATATGAACTACGAACTACTCATGAAAGGCATTGACGGCGAGGTCTGGTCCCTGGACCTCCCGCTGGATGCTCCTGCGATGAATTACCAGATCAACAATCTGGCGGAGCTGAAAGACAGGAATGCCTCATACTCCCAGCGGATCAGTCTGCCCAGGACGACCCATAACGAGCAAGCATTCCAATTCAGTTTTGTAGTTGGCTCAGGTTCGTATGTGCCATACATGAAGTTTCCTTGCCAACTATTCTACGAGGGAGCGCTCATATCCCCGGCTGGAGCAGTATTGAACATCGTAGACGTATCAGATACATCGATCGGGGTCCAGATCCTCGGGGCAACCGCTGACCTGTTCGACACACTAAACAACACTGACGCGAAGGACCCTGGGGATGGTATGTTCCTCCTCAAGTGGTACACGGACACAATGGGACAGACTGAGCGATACCTCTCCGGCCCCGACGAGGTTCAAGTCCTGTACTTTTGGCTGTATGCAACTCTACAAAAGAACCCGAACATCCCCCCTGTCTCCATGGAGGCAATCAGGCAAGTCAGGGAGTTGGACAAGTTCTACCCCCACCTCAACTGGTACGATCTCGTAACGTGGATCTTCGCCCAAGAAGGTTACAGTCTTGAGACCGACGTGGACCCTGTCGACCGAGACGAAATGTTTTTGCCTTGCACTTACCCCGTTTTGGCAGACAATCCCAAGGCCCCGAAAGCATCCGGAACTGGCTGGATCCAGGATCCCCCGATTGGTACTACGGTAGGGGTGATATGGCAAGGGTATCCGGGAGTAACTCTCAGTGACCCGGTCGCCGGGCGTTTGATTATGGGCACCGAATCCGGAACATTTTCATGGATGACTCTGTGGGACACGACCATCACGTTCAGCTTCTCATGGTCCAACATTTCTGCCATTCAGAATGGTTCGGTGGCAGTCAAAGTCACCCACTACAAGAACGACGGGACCAATTCTATAGTGTTGACCAGGTCCTGGACGTCGGGGTCTTCTGGCAGCGCTTCTGTCGACATCCCGATGGAGGCAGGAGAGCACATCCTTGTGTCTGGAGCTCTCGCCACAATTACTCGCCCTGCCAGTCAGTTTGACATGAGGTTTCCGGTCAGTATTACTGCTCCTCCCGCGCCGGAAACTTCCCCAGGAGATAAGCCCCAACCCGGACTAACCTATGACCTCCTGGCTTCGACTGGATTTAAAAGCTTGGGGGATATAGTCAAAGCATTTGTCCAGCTGTTTGGTCTAACCATCGACGTTAATCCCGTCACAAAGGTAGCAAGAGCATACTCTATTCAGGAGTTTTACAACAGACGAAGTTCGTCCGGGAAGAATTGGTCCGACAAGCTGATCAAAGGAAAAGACACCAAACTTACGTTCCAATTGTCCAGCTATGCCCAGTCCAACGAGATAAAGTTAGAGGATAACAAGGACAACAACGTTACTGACTCGTACAAGTTCAGCATCCCGGACGTCAACCTCCAGCCCACCAAACTCCTGTTCCAAATTGGGTTCTTGGCAGGGCTCAACCAAGACCTTTATGATGCGGACACTACAAACAAGGTTCATACACTTGCTAACTACCCTATCTGGACCATCAATAGAGGCCGGATGGAGAACGGGGAAATGACCGAGACGACTTGGGAGTACAATGCTCTCAGTAAGCCGATGGTCGTCCACATAAATAAGTCTGACTATATGTGGCCACAGGTAAGCGTCGGCTATAGCCTTACCCGAGTCCGACTATACACGGCGTATTTCAAAAATTTGAATTACTACGTTCCTAAGTACTACGACAAGCTCATCAACAATATCCTCAAAAGACCGAAGATACTACAGACCCAGATCCTTTTGGACTCGCTCGACATTCAAAGTCTGGACTTGTTCAACCCGATATGGCTGGAAGAGCATGGGTTCTGGTTCTACGTTTCGAAAATAAACAACTTCCAAGCTGGAAAGATAACCAAAGTAGACCTAATACGAATGTGATATGGCCGAAGAACAGAAAAATACAATTTACAACGTCCGTGTAACAGCTGAGGATGCCCTCAAGACGTTAGCCGAATTGAAACTCCGGTCCCAGGAGTTGAGAGATCAGCAGAAGGCTCTCGGCAAAGTAACTGAGGAGAATGCTCAAGAATACTATGCGCTTGACAACCAGATCAAGGCAATCAACAGCGAGGCGAACAAGTACCAGAAGCAAATCCAAAACAACATTAAGCTCCAGAACCAACAGGAGGCAAGTTTAGCAAAACTTAGAACCCAGCTGGCTTTGGACAATGCCGAGTTTGCAGAGCTGGGCAACTCAATGCAGGACGCGGCTCGTAAAGCCGAGCTCGGCAAGCGCATTGCAGAAACCACCGAGGAGCTCAAAGCTCAGGAGGAGGCACTCGGGGACTATCGCCGGTCAGTTGGTAACTACGAGAAGGCAACGGAGAACCTCAAGCAGGAACTCTCCGACCTTACCCAGACACTCATCCAGATGGCTCAGTCCGGGGATACGAGTTCTGAGACGTTCAAGGAGATGATTAAACGAGCCGGGGAACTGAAAGGAGCTGAGGACCTGGTCAATACAGCTATATCCAACGTTGGTAAAGGAACTGAAACCATACAGGCAGTTACCAGCGCCATGTCAGCTTTGACTTCCGTATGGGGCCTTTGGACCACAGCCACTCAGGTACTGGGGAGCGAGAACGAGGAGCTCAATGCTACCATGACGAAGATGATAACCATCATCACGGCTCTTTCCTCTTTGTCTTCTCTCCAAGCAGCTCTCTCCAAGACCGAAGCCACTTATCGAGCTGCATCTAACTTGGTTCAGCTGGTTGGCATCAACCAGACTCTCGCCGAGACGAAAGCGATAGCTGCTAAAAATGCCGTACAAGGAGCTGGCAACATTCTCACCAAAGCAGCAGCAGCTGCCACATGGCTTTGGAACGCGGCTTTGGCTGCCAATCCCGTTGTATTGGTGGCAGCGGCAGTGGGCGGATTGGTGGCTGGAGTGGTTGCTCTTACGAACGCATTTAACAGTAACACGGAAGCTCAAGAGGGAGCAACCCGGGCAATGGAGGCATACAATCGAGCTGCCGAAGCCTCTACATATGTACTGGATCAGATCGAGACCAAGCGGAACACTCTGTCAAAAGCCGAGGAGATCCGGGGCAAGAGGGAAATAGAAAATCTCAAAGCCAATCATGCCACGTCGGAACAGATCGCCGAAGCTCAGCTTAAAACAGCCAACAAGCTCCGCGAGATTGAAATGAATGCAGCTCGTCAAAGACAGATGGCTGCAATGGATGAGTTCGATTCCTTGAAGAAGGTGATTGCAGCCAAGGAGGAAGAGCTCAACACGTGGTCCGGAAGCTTGGACAAATACAAGGAAGCCAAAAAGGAACTCGATGACTTGAAAGGTCGATACCAAGAACTGTTCCGGACAATCGAGAATGAAGGAGCCGCAGTTGCCAACTTGGCTCTTGAGACTGCAATAGCCAACCGGGAGGCTCAGCAGGCCATTGCCGATAAGGCTCTGGAGGTTGCTTTGAAGAACTCGGAAGCCATGCAGAAGATCCGGGAAGACGATCTCAGGTTCCAAACAACATTCCAGTCTACGAGCATCGCCATCCGGATGGAGTATGAGAAAAAGCTCTACAAGGCAGCTCAGGATGGAGCCCGGGAACGTCTGGCTCTCCAGAAAGCTCACGGCAAAATTACTAACAAGGAGTATCAGACGGCTCTGAATGCCATGGCTCGGTCTGACAAACAGTTCTACGAGAACCAAGCCAAACAGCTCAATGACTACCTTGCGGGGGTGAGAGCAAACATATTGGCTGTAGCTTCCGGGGGCACAGTCGATATGCAGATTGCTCAGGTTACTCAGAAGTACCAGGACGCCATGAAGGAGCTGGCCAACATTCAGCCTCCCCAGTTCGTGAGAGGTATGAGCGAGGAGGAATACCAGAAAGAGTATGCCGCTTATGAGCAGTTCCTGGTCAACAGAGCCGAACTCGAGAAACAGATCCAACAAAACCTCCAGGATGAGATTAAAAAGATCCGCGAGGACGCTACCAAACAGCAACTTGACCGGTTCAACCAAGCTCTCGACGAACAGTATGCCGGGGACCTCTCAAAGGCAGCAGACAACGAGAGGGAGAAGTTGGAGCTCGAGAATGAGATGCTCGAGAAACAAATCGAAGCCAGGAAAGCTGCCGGGGAGAAAACCTATGAGCAGGAGGCCCAGCTACGAGCCAACAATCTTCGTCTCCAGCAAATGGACCTCGACAAGGAACTCGCTCAAGCCGAGTTGAATCACAAGTCCAAGTATGAGATACGGAAAAGATACCTGGAGGCAGAGTTGGCAGCAGCTCAAGGAAACGAGGACGCCATTGCTCAGATCCAACTTGAGATGGCCGAGAATGAAGAGGCTTTATGGGAGGAGCGAATTGAGAAGCTCAGGGAGTATGCTGAAATAGCATCCGGCTTTGCTAATGCTTTCAATGACTTGGCCAGTGCTCTCGGGGAGCGCCGGGTTCAGGAGGTAGAAGAACAATACAGCCGGGAGGAGCAGGCATTGGCAAACATGTACGCTAATGGCCAAATCACGGAGGCCCAGTACAACGAGAAGAAAATCAAGATGGAGAAACAGAAGAAGAAGGAGTTGGCCAAAATCGAACGGGAACAAGCTATCCGGGAGAGGGCAATGGGATCCTTCGAGATTGGCATCAATACTGCCATCTCCATCATGGCATCGGCTAAAATGGGATTCCCTTTGGCTATCCCATTCATCGCAGCAGCTGCAGCTTTGGGAGCAGTCCAGATGGCAGCTCTTTGGGCAGCTCCTCTGCCGAAAGCCGCAAGAGGTAAATATATTGAGGGTCCCAGTCATGCCGCTGGAGGAGTGCACATTGAGGCGGAAGGAGGCGAGACCATCATTAACAAGAAGTCGAGCCGCATGTTCCTGCCTCTTCTGTCAGCCATAAACGAACTTGGTGGTGGGGTCCCCTTCACTAAAGTTGGGTCGGACGGGGGTTATGCTATCCGATCATTCGCTGAGGCGTCGGAGCCCATTAATCGGCTTGACATGGAGAGGGCAATTCAAAAAGCATTTGGCCAGGTGAGAGTGATTGCTACAATCGAAGACATCCGGAGGGAAGATGCTAACTACGTGCAGATTCAGGACCGGGCTAATTTTTAAATAGTCCAGCACAAATAGTATTTCAATATCTATTAGGAATAATTATATTTGTATCAAAATAATTTGGCACATGATATTCATCAACTTAAAAGGCGCAATTGACTCCGAAGAGAATCGGGTCATGATGGAGCTTTGGGGTGAGGCCTCAGAGATTTGCTCCGTGGAGACCTTCCGCCGGGTACTTGATGAACACCCCGACGAACAGGAGGTGTGCATCAACATTGACTGTGACGGGGGCTCTGTTGAGGAGGGCTTCAAGATTTACGATCTTCTTCGCATGAGCGGGAGGACGATATATACAAATATTGTCGGGGGATGCCACTCGATGGCAGTGTGCATCCTGTTGGCAGCTCCGGCAGAGAACCGGTCGGCAAACAGGAATTGCCGGGCACTCATCCATCGGGTATACATGCCGGTCGGGGATTGGCTCACTTCCGACGATGCTCGTAGCATTGCCGAGGAGCTTGCTCTGGAGGAGGAGGCTATTCTTGACGTGTATGTCGAGAGAACAGGTCAGGACCGGGAACGGCTCCGCAATGTCATGCATGAGGAGCGCATACATGATGCCAAATCACTTCTTGACTTGGGATTCATTTCCAAAATCAATTCATACAACACAAACCAAATTTTTAATGCTATGGCAAAAAACGAAAAAAGCACTTATGAAAAATTCATGAGCAAAGTCAAGGCATTCCGGAATGGCAAGAAAGGCGCTCCCGCCAACTTCGACTATCTGGATGCTGAGGGTCAGGTCGTTCTCCAGACCGTAGGTGAAGAGGACAATCTGGCCGAAGGTGTAGAGGCAACTCTCGCCAACGGCGAGACGTCGGGCACTGTCGTTCTGGAAGACGGCCGGGTGGTTACAGTCGAGGACAACATCGTCACCAGCATCGAGATGGAGGACACCGAGTCTCTTGAGGACCGCGTTGCAGAACTGGAGGCGATGCTCGACGAGGCAACGAACCTCATCGAGGAGCAGGAGAACGAACTCCGCAACCTCCGTGGTAGCAACTACCGCCCGAAGAACCGCAAGACGGTTCTGCCCGGAGGCAAGAAGCCCGAACCCTCGGCAGCTGACCTCAAGAACGAAGCTCGCGAAAAGCTCCAGAAGGTCAACGCTGCCAAAAAGATCCTCAAGTAGTCAAACTCAAAAACTTTAAGAACTATGGCAGTTAAAAACGGCAAATTCCTCGACATGGACAAGTTCACTTTTTGTGGACGTGTCGTTCAGGCAATCTCGGAGATGATTATGGAGGACACCATTCAGGGTCCTGACATCAACTCCATTCACACAGTCTTCCCCGACATCGTCACTAACACCGAGGTGGGTTACATCGGTGAGGGTAGCATGGTCGGCGTGGTCAACACCGGGTGTAACCCGACTCCTCAGTCTTGGCAAGCCAACACTCGCAAGCTGGAGTGGGATCCTGGCATCTGGGAGATCCTCCTGGCCCAGTGTTACACCGGTCTCCAGCAGTCGGCAACTATCTATTCTCTCCGCACTGGCGTCGACATTCCGGACTTCACGGACACTGACTACATGAACATCGTCATCGAAGTTCTAGAGCGTTCCATTATGGACTTCTGGTACCGCCTGTTCTGGTTCAACGACAAAGAAGCCAAGAACGTTAACGAAAACGGTATCATTACGGATGGGCTCGACCCGAAATTCTTCACCATCATCGACGGTTTCTGGAAACAGATTGCCACACAGGTTACGGACAAACCGTCCCAGCACGGAGCAACAATTACGGAAAATACCGGGACATCCTACGCAGATCAGAAGCTTACTCCGGCCAAGGCCAAGGAGTACATCCAGTCGGTCGTGTTCAGTGCCCCGCTTCTGCTCCGTCAGCAGTCTGACAAATTCATCCTCGTTACCCAGTCGGTCTACGATGCCTATCAGCAGTCTCTTATGGACGCTTGCTGCCTCGAGTCGGCTCGCTTGGCTCTGCTGAATGGCATGGAGGCTCTCAGCTTCAACGGCATCCCGGTCATCGCAATGCCCATCTGGGACAAGATCATCGCTACGTCGGAAGACACTGGCAAGAAGCTCAACAACCCCCATCGAATTCTCTTCACCTCGAAGAGCGTGCTCGGCATAGGTGTTGATGCAATCGACAGCTTCGAGAAGATGCGGATCTGGTACGAGTACAAGGACCGCATGGTCTACATAGAACTGATGGGTCGGGCGGATGCCAAGCTCACTAACCCGGATCTGTTCTCGGTAGGTATCTAATCCTCAAAAATCTAAGAAAATGGCAGGACTTGATTGTTCTAAAATCAAAACAGGATTCACCAACCAGGTGTGTGGTAAGCCGGCAATCGCCGGCACCACCGCCAGGGTGATTCTCCTCAGCTACTCGGACGTCGACAAGTCGAAGTCTGTTGTAACTGACAACGTTATCTCTTCGCTCATCCTCAAGGCAGGTGCCACTGGTTACGAAGTCGACTCGCTGCCCAACGCAACAGTTGGCTCGGACACCATCAATGCTGGCACGTATCTCAAGACCCACCAGCACAACGTGGTTGTCCGGATCTTCAAGAAGTCGGAAGCAGCCAAGAAGTTCGTGAACGGTCTGACCAATGCTCGCGTCATCGCCATCGTCGAGAACAACGATACCGGCGACAACGGGGACACCAAGTACGAGGTGTATGGCTGGGACTCGGGTCTGGAGCTCACCGAAATCACTGTCACTACCGAAATGACCGACGGCGTCGCTTACCAGGTAACTCTGTCCAACGGCACAATCGCTCAGGAAGGTTCGCTCCCGATGAGCCTCTTCAACACGGACGAGAAGACCACCGACCTCATGGTCGAGGGACTCCTTGCCGGAGGCAGCACAGGGTGTACGGTAAAGGGCATGATGCAGTTCACGAATGACACTGATGAGCCTATCGGAAACCTGGTGCCCATTACACTGGCTCGAGACAGCTGTCAGGCATTCACCAAAGTGAGCATGCCCGCAGCTCCTCCGTCTCCGAATGTGTTGACTGCATTCCCCGGTTCAGGACTTCCGGCAAACTACATCTTCACAGACGGGACTACGGGAGCCGCAGCTAATCCGCCCAAACTGTACTACACCAACAACGCAGGACCCTCCCAGACAGCGACTCAGTGGGGTGACAAGGTTGACGACAAAAACATCCAGAAGACGTACGTCAACGGGGAGTATGTCATCATTCTGGCCACCTATGTAGGTGCCCCGAAATAGTAGCACTCATGACTGACATGCTTGAAAGACTGAGAGCTTACCAATCCAAGTATGGGTCCCTGAAAGGCGAAGCCTATCGGGCCCATACATTGGAATTGGAGAAGAACCCCGCTCTCCATCGAGAAGTAGACGAACTTTCTCGGTACTTTTTGAATAAGTCAGTTTCCCGATGCGGCTTCTGCCTGATCGAAGCCGACTTAGCATTAAGACGAATAACAGAACAACAAATGAAAAACGTAGCACACCCCGATTACGAACTCCGAGCAGGCACTCTGCTCCACGACCCGATCAACAAAGAGTTCAGCAAGATCCTCACTCCGAGAAACATCACGGAGGAGCTTTGCTTGTACCACATCGCATTCAACAAGGATGCTCTTTCGTACTTCACCCGAGTTCCCGAAGACCTGAACGACCGACTGGAGAAATTCATGTCTCGTTATGGCAAGGAGATGCCGGACAAGGACGTGGAAATCAAGAAGCGTCAGGCTCAGGTTCTGAGCAAGCAGATCGAGTCCGTGAAAGCCGAACTCGAAGAGCTGAACAAGAAACAGATCGAGCTGAACGCCAAGCTCGATGAGTACTCCAAAGCCATGGAGGCAATCCATGCCATTCTCGACTCGGCATCCGCCGAGGAGAAGACCGAGGAGAAGACCGAGGAGAAGACCGAGGAGAAGACCGAGGAGAAGCCCGCCGACATCGACACCGAGGTGAAGGAGTTCATCGACGCCGGGATGGATCTGGAAGCCATCAAAGAAGCCTATGCAGACTCGCAAATGTCTGCCGGGGAGATCGAAGAGGCTTACAACCGGGTAGTCAATCCCGTTTCGGAGGCTCCCAAGAAGGGAGCCAAAAAAGGAGGGTCCAAATAGGACTGGTAATAGGACGGGGTCGCTTCCCGTCCCTCCTACTATTAAAATTACGCCAGTATGAAAGTTGCACAGATCAAATCAGCTCCTCAGTTCGAATCCCGGGACTGGAGACAATATGGCATCCAAACATACGGAGATACCAACGACTTTCCCCAGACAGTCAGCGAGATTGTTCAGGCTTCAAAGACCGGCAATGCCTGCTTGAGCATATACAATGATTTCGTATACGGTCACGGATTCAAAGATCCGGGGATCTACAAATTGCGGGTCAACAAAGAAGGGGAGAAGCTAGACAAGATCCTCCGCATGGTATGCAAAGACTTCACGTTATGGCATGGGTTCGCCATCCATGTTAACTACAATATGAACTTCCGCGTCAGTTCGATCCACCACATTCCGTTCGAGTCTCTCCGACTTGCGAAGGCAGACGACGATGGATTCATTGGCCGGACGGCATATCACCCCGACTGGGGTCACCGAGACAAGACGAGATCCCGGTGGTCCCCGTCTGACATTGAGTGGTTTCATCTCTTCAACCCGGACCCGGAGGTTATTCTGAACCAGGTAGAAGAAGCTGGCGGGTGGGACAATTACAATGGCCAGATCCTCTACTTCTCCGGAGACTCTGAAGGCAGTCCCTCTTACCCGGTCCCCATCTTTATCGCTGAGATGACGGACATGAGAACTGAGGAAGCACTTGCCAATGTAGCCGGCAGAAACGTATGCTCCAACTTCTTGTCAGCTGGGATCTTGGTAGACATCAAGGACGAGACTCAAGATCAGTCCCAAGTCAATGAGACCCAGAAAGAGCTCAACAAGTTTCAAGGAGACGAGAACACTTCTCAACTGTGGTACATACAGTGCAAGTCCAAAGATGAGGTGCCCCAGTTCATAAGGTTCTCCGGGGAGAACTATGACAAAGCATTCGAAGTAACGCAGAGAGTCATCCCGGAGAACATTGGTCAAGCCTTCAAGCAGCCTCCCATTCTTCGAGCTGTTGACGTGGGGGCTAACTTTGGGGCTGATCTCATGACCAATGCCTACAAGTACTACAACTCTGTTACAGTACGGGAGCGTCAGCAGCTGGAGGAGACTTTCGTATCGGTCTTTGAGTACTGGTGGGCTCCTTTGGAAAATCCCGACTTCGCTATTCAGTCTCTCACTTACAATGCCGGCGAGTCTATAGCAGACAGAATTGGCAAGGACAACATGACTCAGGTACTGGAGATTATCCGGGACCAGATGCTCTCCCCTGTTCAGAAGAGAAACATGCTCAAGCTCATTTATGGGCTTTACGACGAGGAGATTATAAAACTCATGCCCGATGATACTCAACTCTAACGACCTTCGGAATGTTCGGCCGATAGCCGAGAACGTCAACGATCCGGCCAGACTGGAGCCGTATATCCGGGAGGCTGAGACTCTCAGACTGGTGGATGCCATAGGAGCCAATCTCTACAGATGGCTCGACGAGACAGACTTTTCCGGCCCCGGTCCTTTCCAATATGGGGACGTAACCATTACAAAAGATCAGTACACTGCCGCCATGGAAGGCGGGTATTATGATGGTGGCTGTTCGGGGGATGGTCGAAGCGAAGGACTAAAGATCGCCATTGCATACATTGCGTATTCCCGATTCATCGTCAACAATCCAATCAATCCCACTGCCTTCGGGGTGAGGTACAAAGATGGCGAATTCAGCACTCGAGTAGAAGACAACATCATCATCCGTAGCTCAAACGAAGCACGGAACATCGGGGAAGCCTACCTCGAGAAGGCTATAAATCACCTTAAAGCTCTGCGGTTGCTGACTCCGTGTACTGAATACAAGGAGTCCCCGTCTCGTAAAATGATTATAGGACGTAATAAATTATAAGTTTAACAGATATGGAGGAAGAAGTAATGAGAGCAGGAAAATGGATATGCGGGAGCATTGTAGGGTTTTGGGGATTTTTAGCTCCGGTCCAGGTCCTCATCCTTTGTGTCTGTATTGCCATAATCGTCGATTTCATAACTGGAAATATTGCTGACTACAAACGTCACAAACGAGCCCATCAAAAATACGTGTTCAAGAGCGAGAAAATGTGGGACACGTGTTGGAAGTTGGGGCTCAGCATTATCGGTATTGGCATGGCCTACATGCTTGACGTGCAGGTCCTCCCGAACTTGGGGGGTCTCAACCTTGCCAACTTCTTCGCTGCTTTTGTGGTCGGGACTGAGTTTTGGAGCTTTCTGGAGAACTCCGCAATCATTTCGAATCATCCCATATTCCGGGCTCTCCGGTCATACATGGAGAGATCGGTCAGCAAGAAAACTCAAATAGATTTTGAATGCCATGAAGACAAGTAAGTATTTTAAGCCCGAAGAATTCGAGCGATGCAATCCGTCTTGCTCCATCGAAAACATGGACCAGGACTTCCTCGATCTCCTGGATGACCTCCGTGAAAAGGCAGGCATCCCCCTCGTCCTCAATTGTGCTTATCGTTCCAAAGAACACGATAAGGCCAAAGGACGGTCCGGCAACAGTGCTCACACCGAAGGTTTGGCAGTGGACATCCGGTGTGCCTCGGGCCCCAATCGGATGAAGATCCTCCGGGCAGCCATTGCATTGCGGATCCGGAGGATAGGCATCGACGGGAATTTTATCCACGTGGATGCTTCTAAAACCCTCCCGCAGGACACGATATGGACTTACTAAAGAGAGTACTCTGCACAATAGTTCTTGTAGGTATAGGCTTTATAATCGGGCGTAAAACAACCGAGGAAAAGACCGTTATAAAGTACGTCGATTTACTCCCAATTCAGGGGGAGGTCAAAGTCCCGGATTTGGTTCCAAAATGGGAGGGTTTTAGGGATCCAATCAAATTGATATATATCTATAAGGGCCAGGAGGAAAAGGTTCCCCAAACACCCCCAGAAATCACAAATGGAGGGGGTTTTGGGGAGGACCAAAAGAAGGTGGATACTCTGGAGAGCGTAAAAAGGACAATATTGGACTGGAATACGACCAGGAAATACGCTGGAACATTCTTCAAAGATCCCAAAATTGGCCAATTTGACTGGGAAGCTACAGTCCAATACAACACTCTCCAGCATCTTACGTACAAGTATATCCCCGTTCGAGAACAAATCAAAGAAACGAGGTCCCCGAAATGGTCCCCCTTTCTGAGAGCTTCAGCTAACTCATTCGGGCAGGTTGGGGCTGGAGGAGGCATATATTACAGGAATTTCGGAGTAGACGTGGCCTATGTGCGGGACTTCGAGCTGACCCGATCGGGGTATGAGGTTGGCTTTAGCTGGAAATTTTAGGAAACTACTCCGTCCCGGGCTCAGGGGAGCCCGGGTTTTTTGTGTCCCCCCCCCCAAGCCGGGGATATTGGCCCCCGTGGCAGGGACCAGCAGTAAACAATGAGAAACAATAATAAACAATCATTGTTTCTCGATAATCGATTGAATATCAATGGTTTAGGCCCTTGTAAACAATGTAAACAATAATTTAGGAGGAAAACCTGAATAGGGAATATG
>OJOK01000298.1_pt1 | contig 36147 bp, 28 predicted proteins | sample 1598051 | NCBI WGS metagenome assembly OJOK01 (sample SAMN01915205, study PRJEB22387) | human gut metagenome | isolation source: stool | host: Homo sapiens | place: USA
TGCTGAAAGCATCTAAGCACGAAGCCCCCCTCAAGATAAGATCTCCACATAAGGGCCGTCAAAGACGATGACGTCGATAGGTCGCAGGTATACGGGCGGCAACGTCCTCAGCCGAGCGATACTAATCACCCAACCCCTTTCCGCAAACAGACAACCATCGCTCCGACCGCAAGGCCGGAGAGAAGGAAAACAAACAAAACAAAGCACGAAAACGCAAGACCAAAGGCGACACGCCTTCGGTGGGAGAAGCCGCAAGGCAATCCCGGCGAACTCGAGGCAGAGAATCAGAGAGAACAAATCGAAATTGCTCACTGCTTCCACCGCCCTCCTTTTTACCCAACACAGCAGCCGGAGGAAAGCGACAAAAGAGTCTGAGACCCTGGAATCGCAGACAAAACATCCGGTTGACTGATAAACGAACTAAGGCGGCCATAGCACGGGGGTTCCACCTCTTCCCATTCCGAACAGAGAAGTTAAACCCCGCCGCGCCGATGGTACTGCGAAAGTGGGAGAGTAGGTAACCGCCCCCTATCCGAGAGCCCCGACGAGTCAACCGACCCGCCGGGGCTCATCTTTATTACCCATCCAGCCCCAACCGCCAATCCCTCCGCCCGAACCGCCAATCCCCATCTTTTTACCCGTTCCCCTCCGCCACCCCCCCTCCAGGACCTTGATGCCCTTAAGGTTCATAGTGCCTTTAAGGTCTTTAATGTCTTTAATGTCTTTAAGGTCGTTAAGGCCTTTAAGGTCTTTAGGGTCTTTTAAGGTCCTTAGGGGGTGTAGGTGAATAATAAGGTTGAAATGCTGATTAGCTGCGCGATCTTAAAAATGAATCGTCTGCTGGCGCATTAAATATTGTTAAATTTTTAATATAAACTATTTTTTAGCCTCAATTTCCGCCTCATGTAGCTCCATCCGGGCGATGGAATTTGCATATTCCGATAAATTTCAGTAATTTTGCATCGGTTATCGGAGGAGGCCTTTCGGCTTCCTCCCTTTATTTTGGACAGTCTGATTTCCAGACAATATTGTCCGGCTAATTTACACGCTGTTTATGATAGACAAGAATCTCCTGCGCGAGTCGGTTGAAAAAGCTATTGAGGGCACCGACCTCTTTATTGTGGATATCACCGTAAGTCCGCAGAACAATATTGTGGTTGAACTGGACTCCCCCGGAAGTCTCGATATCGACACTTGTGCGGCCGTGACGCGCGCAATCGAGAAGGACTTCGACCGCGACGTGGAGGACTACGACCTCGAGGTCGGTTCGGCAGGACTGACCGCCCCCTTCAGAGTGCGCGGCCAGTATGAGAAAAATATCGGCAACGAAATCGAGATTCTCACCCGCGACGGCCGAAAAATCAAGGCCACTCTTACTGCGGTAGGCGCCGACGACTTCACTTTCGAATATCAGGTGAAAGTAAAGGAGCCGGGAGCCAAGCGCCCCGTGCTCAAAACCGAGACCGAGACCCTCCCGTTTGCCATGGCCAAGCAGGTGAAGTATCTTATCTCGTTCAAGTAATTTCCCGGCTCGACCGGGCCTGACCCCCAGAAATTTTAAAGGAAGAAGTGGCTCCGCCGGCCTCTGATTCCACTGCAATTCAGAATAATAAAAAATACAGACATATAAAAATGGCTAAGAAAGAGGAAACTCCCAACATGGTCGAGCGCTTCGCCGAGTTCAAGGAACTCAAGAACATCGACAAGACCACGATGATCAGCGTGCTCGAAGAATCCTTCCGCAACGTGCTCGCCAAGATGTTTGGCACCGACGACAATCTCGACGTAATCATGAACCCCGACAAGGGCGACGTCCAGATTTTCCAGAATCTTGAAGTTGTGCCCGACGGCGAGGTAGAGAACCCCAATCTCCAGATTTCGCTCTCCGACGCCCGTGCTGACAACGATCCAGAGGTCGAGATCGGCGAGGAGCACACCAAGGAGATTATATTCGCCGATTTCGGCCGCCGCGCAATCCTTACGCTGCGCCAGACTCTTCAGAGCAAGATTCTCGAACTTCAGAAGGAGGCGATTTACGCCAAATTCAAGGATCTCGAGGGTGAGCTCGTAACCGGTGAAGTCTATCAGACCTGGAGCCGCGAGACCCTCCTGCTCGACGACGACAAGAACGAGCTTCTTCTGCCGAAAAACCAGTCGATTCCCGGCGATTTCTTCCGTAAAGGCGAAACTATCCGCGCCGTGATCGCCAACGTCGACAATACGAACAACAATCCGAAAATCACCGTTTCGCGCACCAACGAGAATTTCCTCCGCCGCCTCTTCGAGCTGGAGGTGCCTGAAATCCACGACGGGCTTATCAACATCCGCGCCGTGGCCCGCATCCCGGGCGAACGCGCCAAAATCGCCGTTGAGAGCTACGACGACCGCATCGATCCCGTAGGCGCCTGCGTGGGCGTCAAGGGATCGCGCATCCACGGAATCGTACGCGAGCTGCGCAACGAGAATATCGACGTAATCAACTATACGGCCAACCCGTCGCTTTTCATCCAGCGCGCTCTGTCGCCTGCCAAAATCTCGTCGATACGCATCGACGAGGAGGAGAAGAAGGCCGAAGTGTTCCTTAAGCCCGACCAGGTTTCGCTCGCCATAGGCAAGGGCGGTCTCAACATCAAGCTTGCCTCGATGCTTACAGGCTACGTAATCGATGTATACCGCGACACCGACGAAGTGTTCGAGGAGGATATCTACCTCGACGAATTCAAGGATGAAATCGAGGAATGGGTAATCGAGGCACTCAAGGATATGGGTTGCGTCACAGCCAAGTCCGTGCTCAATACGCCCCGCGAGGATCTCGTAAACAAGGCAGACCTCGAGGAGGAGACCGTAGACAACGTGCTTGCAATCCTGCGCGCCGAATTCGAGGACGAAGAGGCACCGGCCGATGCTCCCGCAGCTTCTGCTGATGCTCCCGCCGACGACGCTCCCGAAGCTCCGGCCGACGAGACGCCCGCCAACTGATTCACGCCAAAAGTGGCCGTGAGAGCCACGTCTTCCCGTGAAACTCCCGAATCCTCTCCACTCCACCCGCAAAATCACTTTAGAACACAAAAACCACTACATGGCGAGAATCAAAATAAGTAAAGTAGCAAAAGATCTCAACGTTGCCCTGCCTACCGTTGTAGAGTTCCTGCGAGGCAAAAACATCGAGGTCGACGACAACCCCAACGCGCGCATCGAGGAAGACGTCGTTGAGCTTCTGGAAAGCTCGTTCAAGAACGACCGCGACCAGAAAAACAAGTCGCAGCAACTCTCGACCGACCGCGCCCGCGAGCGCGAGAAGGCCAAACCCGCTCCTGCGCCGCGCGAGGTAGAGGAGGTGCGTCTTACCTCCGAAATCAATAAGCCGAAGATTCTTGGCAAGATAGAGCTTGACGCTCATGGCAACCCCATCCGTAAGCAGGCGCCCGCACCTGCTCCCAAGCCTGCGCCGAGCGCAGAGGTGAAGCCGGAACCGAAGCCGGCAGTTACCTCCACGCCCCAGCCGGCTACTCAGGCAGCCCCTAAACCCGCTCCTGCGCCTCAGGCCGAGCCTAAGGCCGTTCCCGCTCAGGAAACCCCTCTGGCGAAGGCTGAAACTGCTCCCGCCCCCGCATCCGCTCCTAAGGAGAATGCCGCACCGGCAGCTGCCCCTGCTCTCGAAGCTCCAAAGGCCAAGGAAGAGGAAATCTTCACCGTCGGCCTCCCGGCCAACGGCCCCACAATCAACGTGGTCGGCAAGATTGACCTTTCGGCCATCAACCAGTCCACACGCCCCAAAAAGAAATCGAAGGAGGAGCGTCGCAACGAGCGCATAGCCAAGGCAAACGGAGGCAACGGCGCCGCTTCCGAAGCCGGCGGCGACCGCAAGAAGCGCCGTCGCATCGGCGGCAAGGAGAAAATCGATATCGAGAAGACCTCGGGCCAGCAGTCCGGGCAGGGCGGAGGCCGCGGCCGCGACGGAAAGTCGGGCAAAGGCGGCGACCGCAACCGCCGCGGTCCCGGTCATAACGACGTCAACGAAGAAGACGTTCAGAAGCAGGTGAAGGAGGTGCTCGCACGCCTCACCGCCAAGGATAAAGGTCAGAAACGTGGCGTGAAATGGCGTAAGGAGAAGCGCGAGGCCATAGCCGAGCGCGAACGCGAAGCCGCCGAACTCGAAGCAGCAGAGAGCCGCGTGCTCAAGCTCACGGAGTTCGTTACCGCCAACGACCTCGCCTCGATGATGGACGTGCCCATCAACAAAGTAATCGGTACCTGCATGAACATCGGAGTGATGGTTTCCATCAACCAGCGTCTCGACGCCGAGACCATCAACCTCGTGGCCGAGGAGTTCGGCTTCAAGACCGAATTCGTTTCGGCCGAGGTAGTCGAGGCCATCCATCAGGAGGAAGACCAGGCGGAAGACCTCATGGCCCGTCCGCCCATCGTCACCGTGATGGGCCATGTCGACCACGGCAAGACATCGCTTCTCGACTACATCCGCAAGGCTAACGTAATCGCCGGCGAGGCCGGCGGCATCACCCAGCACATCGGAGCCTACAACGTGACGCTCTCCGACGGCCGCCACATCACATTCCTCGACACCCCGGGCCACGAAGCCTTCACCGCCATGCGTGCCCGCGGCGCCAAGGTCACCGACCTCTGCATCATCATTGTGGCAGCCGACGACGATGTCATGCCCCAGACCGTCGAGGCAATCAACCACGCCTCGGCCGCCGGAGTCCCCATCGTGTTCGCCATCAATAAAATCGACAAGCCGGCCGCCAACCCCGACAAAATCAAGGAGGAACTGGCCGCAATGAACTACCTCGTGGAGGAATGGGGCGGCAAATACCAGAGCCAGGACATCTCGGCCAAAAAAGGTATCGGCGTGGAGGAGCTTCTCGAGAAAGTGCTCCTCGAAGCGGAGATGCTCGAACTCAAGGCCAATCCCAACCGCAACGCCACCGGTTCGATCATCGAGTCGAGCCTCGACAAGGGCCGCGGCTATGTGGCCACCGTGCTCGTGCAGAACGGCACGCTCCGCGTGGGCGACGTAATTCTGGCAGGCACACACTACGGCAAGATCAAGGCGATGTTCAACGAGCGTAACCAGCGCATCAAGGAGGCCGGCCCCGCCGAGCCCACGCTGATTCTCGGACTTGACGGCGCTCCCACCGCCGGCGACACCTTCAACGTGCTCGACACCGAGCAGGAAGCCCGCGAGATTGCCAACAAGCGCCAGCAGCTGCAGCGCGAACTGGGCATGCGCACCTCCAAGCGCCTTACCCTTGAGGAAATCGCCCATCGTCAGGCCCTCGGCTCGTTCCACGAACTCAACATCATCGTAAAGGGCGACGTCGACGGTTCCATCGAGGCCCTCAGCGACTCGCTCATCAAGCTCTCGACCCCCGAGGTGCAGGTCAACGTGCTCCACAAGGCCGTCGGCGAGATTTCGGAAAGCGACGTCACGCTTGCTGCCGCCTCCGACGCCATCATCATCGGCTTCCAGGTGCGCCCCTCGCAGGCTGCGCGTCGCGACGCAGAGCGTGAGGGCGTTGAAATTCGCCTCTATTCGGTCATCTATCAGGCCATCGAAGAGGTGAAGGACGCCATGGCCGGCATGCTCGCTCCCGAGGTGAAGGAAGAGATTACCGGGTCGGCCGAAGTGCTCGAGACGTTCAAGATTTCGAAGGTCGGCACTATTGCCGGAGCCATTGTGCGCGAAGGCAAAATCAAACGTTCCAACAAAGTGCGCCTCATCCGCGAAGGCATCGTACGCTACACCGGCGAGCTCGGCTCGCTCAAGCGCTTCAAGGACGACGCCAAAGAGGTCGTTGCCGGTCTCGACTGCGGTCTTTCCATCCAGGGTTACAACGACATCCAGGTCGGCGATATCATCGAAGGCTTCGAGCAGGTGGAAGTTGCCCGCGCCCTCTGATGTAGCGCTCCGCAGCTCTGCATCCGGCCGGAATTCCGGCACACCTTGCAATACACCCCGATATGGCCACAGCGCATATCAACATAGGATCCAACCTCGGCGACAGCCGCGCCTATCTGGCGCGTGCGGTCGCCGGGGTTGCCTTATTGTCGGAGCCCTCCGGGCTTCAGGTATCCGACATAATCGAATCGGAGCCGTGGGGCTTCACGTCGTCGCATCGCTTCCTTAACGTGGGAATGAACATCCATACCACGCTCAGTGTGCCCGAGCTTATGGAGCGGTTGCACGCTGTGGAGCGGTCGATTTCCGATGCTCCCCACCGCCATGCCGACGGAAGCTATGCCGACCGCACCGTCGACATCGACCTGATTTGTCTCGACGATACTGTTGTGCGTCAGCCCGGTATCGAAGTGCCCCATCCGCGCATGCATCTGCGCGAATTCGTGCTGAGACCCATGATTCAACTGTGGCCGCAGTGGGTTCATCCCCAGCTCCGGCTCACTCCCGCCGAAATGCTTGCCGGACTGAAAAAAATGAGCTAAATTTGAGTGTCGGCCCTTCCTTCGGCCCGACAGCGGAACAATCCCCTCTTACCAAGCCCCATGGAGCAACTGATGCAATTTGTATGGCAGCACCGCCTCGGTCTCCGCGGCGGTCAGACCACTGTCGACGGCCGTCGCGTCTGCGTCGTGGACCAGGGGATACTCAACGCCGATGCCGGGCCTGACTTTTTCAACGCTACCGTGGAAATCGACGGGCAGACCTGGGTGGGAAACGTGGAAATTCATGTGCGCGCCTCCGACTGGTTCCGCCATCACCATGATGCCGATCCCGCCTACGATTCGGTGATACTGCATGTAGTGCAGGTCGACGACGCGCCCGTCTACCGCTCCAGCGGCGAGCTGATTCCCCAGATGATAATGCGTTGCACCCCCGAGGGAGCGCGCCGCTGCAACCTGCTGATCAACCATGCCGGGGCGTCGCTCCCATGCAGTTCCACCATCGCCTCGCTGCCCCATATCTACCATACCGACTGGCTTACGTCGCTCGGTGCCGAGCGACTTTACATGAAGAGCGAACGAATCCGCAGTCTCGTCGACGATAGCGCCGGCAACTGGGAAGCTGCCGCGTTCGTCACCCTCGCCCGCGCCCTCGGCTTCGGGCTCAACAGCGAACCCATGGAAATACTCGCGCGGCAGCTCCCGTTGAAATTCCTCAACCGCCACCGCGACGAGCTGACATCTGTCGAAGCCTTCATGTTCGGTCAAGCCGGCCTTATTCCGCCGCCCGACGCAGGCGAGGACCCCTACATAACGCGTCTGCGCGACGATTACCGTTTTTTCAGCCACAAATATTCCCTGCGGCCGCTCGCACTCGCGTGGAAGATGGCGCGTACCCGTCCGCAGAACTTTCCCCACCGCCGCATAGCTGCCCTGGCACAGAAAGTCCACGAAGGCTTCTATCTGATGAGCAGCCTTGTGGAAGCCGACACCATCGACCGCATGCGCCAGCTCTTCGACATAACCCTGCGCGGCTTCTGGGCTACACACTATACATTCGCCCCGACGCAGGCCACATCGCCCCGGGCACTTAGCCGCCCTTCCATCGACACACTGATAATCAACGCCGCCGTACCTCTGCGCCACGCCTACGCCACATATCGCGGCGACGACGACACACTCACCTCCGACATCGAGCTACTCCAGGCCATCGAACCCGAGAACAACTCCGTCACGCGCCTTTTCGCCGACGCAGGCATCGAAGCCGCCGACGCCTTCGATAGTCAGGCCCTCATCCAGCTGCGCCGAGAATACTGCGAAAAGCGCAAATGCATCTACTGCCGCTTCGGCCACCGCATGCTCTCCGCCGAAATCTCCTGCTAACCCCCATTGATAAAATGAAAAAAAGAGAAAGGGATTGCTCCCCTTCTCCGGATGTTTTCACAACGGATAAAATCCTTATTGTGATTCGCTATAGTTAGTATTGCACTACAAATTTAAAATTAAATTTTTATATTTGCAAAAGGTGACTCTATAAAAGTCTCGGATAGAATTTTAGCCATTTAATCTGAAGAATTAACGCATATAGGCCATGAAAGTACTCGGTCTTGATCTCGGGGTTGGCTCAGTCGGATGGTGTCTGATTGAAGTCGACGGTAAATACAATCCCATTGAAATACTCGGTATGGGTAGCCGGATATTGAGTCTCACACCCGATGAATCCTCAAATTTTGACAGGGGAAATGGCGAATCCGTATGCGCTCAACGTACGTTCCGTCGCACTGCCCGAAAAATGCTCTGTCGCTACAAGATGCGTCGGTGCCTGTTGCGTTCGCAGCTGGCGTTTCTGGGTATGCTTGACTCGGCAGATTCCTTGAACAGCCTGAGTCCACTGGAATTGTGGAAACTGAGATCCGATGCGGCCACGTCAGGTGTGGGGCTTACATTGCCGGAAATCGGCCGTGTACTTCTGCATCTTAATCAAAAGCGAGGCTATAAACATGCGAAAACTGATGTGGCTGATGCGAAACAGACTGAATTCGTTCAGGGCGTTAACCGTAATTATGCCGAGATTCATGCTGAAGGGAAAACTTACGGTCAACATTTCTATGAACGACTTTTAGCCACAGCTGCTACCACCGACAAAGGTGCGAAAGTGGCAACCTTCCGCATCCGCGAGAATGTGTTTCCTCGTCAGGCCTACGAGGATGAATTCGATACAATCATGCGCGTTCAGCGCAAATTTTATCCGGAAATACTGACCGACGAAGTTATCGCAGGATTGCGTAATGCAATTTTCTTCCAGCGTCCGCTCAAATCATGCAAGCACCTGGTGAGCGTATGTGAATTCGAGGGAAAAAACTATCGTACGGCCGATGGCCGCGAGGTATTTGGCGGCCCGAAGGTTGCTCCGCGCACTTCGCCTCTGGCGCAGGTGTGCCGCCTATATGAGGTAATCAACAATATTCGTCTGGTCAACGTACGCAATAAGGATGCCGCCCCCATACCTGATGGTATCGTTTCTTCGGAAGCGAGAAAGAGCCAGTATCAGTTTGTATTTACTGCGGAGGAACGTGAAAGAATCTATGAATTCCTCAACACCCACGAGAAGATGACCGTGACAGACCTCCTTAAACTCATCGGTTTGAAGAGGGGCGACGGGTTCAGACCCGACCAGTCGCTCGGGAAGGGGATTCCGGGCAACAAGACCTATACTGCCCTCTTCAACGCTCTTGAGGGGGTGGACCGTCGCGATGAGTTGCTAAGGTTCAATCTTAGATTCATCGATTGGAATGCCGACTCCGCCACGGGCGACATGCGTCGCGTTGTATCTCCCGACTTTATCAATGAACCGCTCTACAGGCTTTGGCATACGGCTTATTCCATCGCCGACCGCGATGAACTGGCTGCTGCGCTCGCCAAGAACTTCGGAATCACAGATCCGGCTGTTGTAGACCGTATATTCGCCATTGACTTCACCGGCGCAGGTTTCAGCAACCGTTCGGCACGCTTCATGCGCAGAATTATCCCATATCTCACCGAGGGGATGGTCTATTCCGACGCGGCTGCCGCAGCCGGTGTCAACCATTCGGCGTCTGTGACAGCAGAGGAAAATGCCGCGCGCGTCCTCGTCGACCATCTCGATATTATTAAGAAAGGCAGTCTGCGGCAGCCGGTCATCGAAAAAATTCTCAACCAGATGATTCATGTGGTGAATAGCCTTATCGCACAATTTGGCCCGATAGATGAGGTGCGCGTGGAGCTGGCCCGCTCGCTGAAACAGAGCGCTAAGGAGCGTTCCGATGCCTCTACCGCCATCAATGCCCGCGAGAAAGAAAACAAAGCCCTCGGCGAGAAGATTGCTGAATACGGGCTGATGCCTTCGCGAAGAACCATCCAGAAACTGCGTTTGTGGGAGGAGACGGAACATGTGTGCATGTACTGCGGGCAGCCCGTATCGGCTACGGAATTCCTTACGGGGGATGCCGAGGTCGAACATATCATTCCGCGTTCGATATTCTTCGACGACAGTCTCTCGAACAAGACATGCGCCTGCCGTCGGTGCAACAAGGCCAAGAACAATCGTACCGCCTACGATTTTATGAAGGAGGATCATACCGATGAGGAATTCCGCGCCTATATAGCCCGCGTGGAGGCTATGGCGGAAGCAAAGAAGATTTCACGGACGAAGCGCGACCGTCTGCTCTGCCCGAAAGAGGAAATTCCTTCAGACTTCCTTGAACGCGACCTGCGCCAGTCGCAGTATATCGCCCGCAAAGCCATGGAGATACTTCATACGGTTGTACGAAACGTTTGGGCGACATCCGGTTCAGTGACGGACTTCTTCCGTCATCAGTGGGGATACGATCGCATTCTCCATGACCTTAGCCTGGATAAATATGCGTTGGCCGGTCTTGTAGAGGAAGTTGAATACGAGCATAAGGGGCAGACCCACCGCCGCCAGCAGATAAAGAACTGGAGTAAACGATTTGACCACCGCCATCATGCTGTCGATGCTCTTGTAATTGCTCTAACGCGTCAGGGCTACGTGCAGCGACTCAACAACCTCAATGCCGAGCATGGAAACATCCATGCCGAGCTTGTGAAGGAAAATGCAGATTTCACACGCAACAAATCGCAGCTTGAACTCTGGGCTTCGACGCGGCCACGTTTCGATATTGAAACGGTGCGTAAGGCCGTGGAGCGGATTGCGGTTTCGTTCAAGTCGGGTAAGAAACTCACTACGCCAGGCAAGAGGGCTATAATGCGTGGTGGAAAAAAGACTGTGGTTCAGGATAAACTGGTCATACCGCGTGGGGCCCTCCATCAGGAGACGGTATATGGGCTTATCCGACTTCCCGACGGGCGAAAAACCTTGAAATATGCTTTTGATACGCCGACCCTTGTAAGCGATCCGGCTGCCCGCAAAGCAATCCAGGCCATCTTGGAGCATTTTGGCGGCAATGTAAAAAAAGCTCTCAAGAGTCTTCCCGGAGAAGGTCTTGAGGTAATGAGAAAGGGGAAGAGAGAAAATGTCACTGAGGTGTCTTGCCATCGCTTCGAATATGTGGTGCGTAAAAATGTCGCTGCGCTAAAATACAAGGATATACTGAAAATTGTCGATGGAGCAGTAAGGCGGAGCGTCGAAGGCCGCTTCGCCGAATGCGGCAATAAGGATAGCGAATATCAGAAGAGTTTAGCGGAGCGGCCCCTCATACTTCCGGGCGCGTTTACTCCTATACGTACTGTGCGGATTGCCACAGGCTTAAAGCCGAAATCCATGGCTGCAGTGCGCCGCGATTCTTCGGGCAATCCCATAGGTTACGCTAAGACCGCCAGTAACCATCATATAGCCATCTATGAGGATAGCGTAGGCAGGAAACTCTGCTCTGTGACCTCGATGTGGGATGGTGTGTTGCGACGTCTCAATGGCATTCCTGTGATAGTGAAGCATCCGGACGATGCCTGGAACTTACTGATGGATATTGCCGACGAGGATGTGCGCGAGCGGCTTGCCGCATCTCTGCCACGCCCGGACTGGAAGTTCCTTATGAGTCTGCAGATGAATCAGATGTTTGTGCTCGGCCTTTCGGAGGATGAATTCAACGATGCCGTCAGAAACAATGACCGAGCGACTCTTGCCGCCCATCTCTATAGAGTACAGAAACTCGCTGACAATGATTTCTTCCTGCGAAGACATACTAACACCACTGCCGATGATACGACGGAGTTTAGGAAGATGTTAGATGTCTATCGCTTGTCGACGCAAGCCTTTTTAAACCTCAATCCACACAAGGTGAAAATTACCCCGACCGGCGATTTTGCTTATGATTAAACAGACTCTTCTCTTCTCCAACCGTGCCTTTCTCTCGCTGAAACTCAATCAACTGGTAATCGATACGAAATCCGAAAGGGGAATTTTGACACGTCCGCTCGAGGATATCGGACTGATAGTGATAGAAACGCCGTGTGTAACGCTGACATCGGCCCTCATGGCTGAGCTGTCGGCAAGAAATATTGCCGTGGTAATTTGCGATTCCCGACATATGCCTTCAGGAATGCTTCAGCCTCTCGAAGGCAATACACTCCTGTCGCAGAAGTCGCGTGCCCAGCTTGCCGCATCACTTCCCTTGAAAAAGCAACTGTGGCAGCAGACAGTCATGGCTAAAATTCGGAATCAGGCGTGTGTACTGCGTATGCGCCGACAATGTGAGACCGGATGCATGGAGCAGTGGTCTAAAACCGTAAGGAGTGGCGACCCCGATAATTTTGAGGCCCGTGCTGCCGTGTATTATTGGAAAAATTTGTTTGCCGATAGTGGATTCTTTCGTGGGGATGACGATAATCCGGTAAATTCACTACTCGATTATGGGTATGCTATTCTCAGGGCTGTGATAGCTCGGGCTATTGTCGGTGCCGGGCTGATTCCGCAGTGCGGTCTGTTTCATAGAAACAAATTCAACGCATTCTGTCTGGTAGACGATGTTATGGAGCCCTATAGGCCCTACGTAGATATGCTTGTATGCGAGATCCTTTCCAGCCATGCCTGTAGCGTGGGGTTGACTCCAGAGATTAAACGTGAGCTTCTGGGAATCCCGGTCCTCGATGTAATGATTGGTGGACTTAGACGACCTCTTATGGTAGCTACGTCCACTACAGTGGCCTCATTGGTAAAGTGCTATGAAGGCTCAGCCCGTAAAATTTTATATCCCGAAATATAACGTTGTTATGTCGACCGAACGCTTCAGTTCCTATCGCATTATGTGGGTTTTCATATTTTTCGACCTCCCGACCGAGACCAAAAAGCAGCGCAAGGCTGCAGCCGACTTCCGGAAGTACCTGCTTCTCGACGGATTCACCATGTTTCAGTATTCAATCTACGTGCGTCATTGTGCGTCGCGCGAGAACATGCAGGTGCACATTGACCGCGTCATCCCTCAAATACCCGATACTGGCAAAGTATGCATTATCCAACTTACTGACCGCCAGTTTTCTGACATTCGTATATTCGAGGGCACCGAAGCAGCTATTCCGCATAATACTTCCTTTCAGTTGGAACTTTTCTGAAAATCATTGTGGCAAATACGCTCACCAGAAAGTCTTAGGACAGCAAAAACAAGGTTCAAACTAAAAAACCGCATCTATTTGATGCGGTTTTTTAGTTGTCTAATTTCGTTTGTATCCCGCTGTATTGCAGCGGCTTGTATAGAGTCTGTTGGACTCTATATTGCAAATGTACTAACTTTCAAGCGAATCACAACTGGTAAGGTGCAAACTATGTTTATTCCTAAGTTGGACTCTATATTGCAAATGTACTAACTTTCAAGCGAATCACAACGCAGCAGCGCATTAAGCGCAACCCGCGCGAGTTGGACTCTATATTGCAAATGTACTAACTTTCAAGCGAATCACAACGCTTCGGAGTGACTATGCCGAGAGCCGGAGTTGGACTCTATATTGCAAATGTACTAACTTTCAAGCGAATCACAACGAATGGGAACGGGTGAAGAACAGCAACGAGTTGGACTCTATATTGCAAATGTACTAACTTTCAAGCGAATCACAACGAAATGAATCCGATTGCGGTCTAATCAAATGTTGGACTCTATATTGCAAATGTACTAACTTTCAAGCGAATCACAACAGAATCGCGGCGAGTTTGGAATTTGCCTTCGTTGGACTCTATATTGCAAATGTACTAACTTTCAAGCGAATCACAACTAACCGCTTGATGTTGGAACAATACGCTGCGTTGGACTCTATATTGCAAATGTACTAACTTTCAAGCGAATCACAACTACTGAGGTTGTTGTTGCTAAGGATGTTGTGTTGGACTCTATATTGCAAATGTACTAACTTTCAAGCGAATCACAACTATTCCTCGATGCTCTCTCGCTGCGACATGGTTGGACTCTATATTGCAAATGTACTAACTTTCAAGCGAATCACAACGTGTTTAACCAACATCAGGAACCCACTGACGTTGGACTCTATATTGCAAATGTACTAACTTTCAAGCGAATCACAACTTACAAGGAACTTGTAACCATCCAGTCTATGTTGGACTCTATATTGCAAATGTACTAACTTTCAAGCGAATCACAACATGGTGTTGAAGAGTTCAACAAATATGTTAGTTGGACTCTATATTGCAAATGTACTAACTTTCAAGCGAATCACAACGCCTCTCGGACGCGGGCAGGACTTCTTCAAGTTGGACTCTATATTGCAAATGTACTAACTTTCAAGCGAATCACAACTAAACGCATAAACATGCCTATTGTTATTTGTTGGACTCTATATTGCAAATGTACTAACTTTCAAGCGAATCACAACCGCGTAAGATAACTGCCGAGAACAAGAAAGGTTGGACTCTATATTGCAAATGTACTAACTTTCAAGCGAATCACAACTGATGAGACACTTATTGCTAAACTTGATGGGTTGGACTCTATATTGCAAATGTACTAACTTTCAAGTGAATCACCATTGCAGGACGGTTCTGTTTCATTTCATGCTATTCAGCTCTATGTTGTGGAAATAAATGACTTTTAATGAACTACGATGGCATTCGTCTCATGTTTTTTCGAAAAACAACAACATTCCCACCACGCTTGTAAGCTGCAATGCGGTCCATGAAGTCAAATTGGCGAATCTTCGAGTAGATGGCGTAGGAAGGTACGGGTACTACAGTTTGCGACTGGGGCCAACACCCTAACGGAATGGCCTCTCCGTGCCCGTTTGGACCAAACACCAGCGCCCCTGCCGCAATCATATATGGATCGAATGTGATTGCGGCAGGGGCGCTGTGTTATTATCGTTTAGCTGTTGTATAGTGGTATCAGGTGGGGAAGGGGCGGGTGAAGGAGATGCCGGGGCGGAGGGGGAGGGTGGTGGCGAGGAAGGTGGAGTAGGCCGGGGAGTTGTATTTGATGTGGTAGCGCTCGGGGGCGAGGCCGGGGATGCGGAATATGGCGCGGCCTACGGCGTCGGCGTCGGTGAGGCCGTAGGGTGAGGGGGTGGAGAAGGCGCCGCGGAATGGGGCGGGGAGGTCGGCGGCAGGGTCGCGGCGCACGCGGGCGTGGTCGTTGCGCACGATGCGTTCCTGGATGTCGATGTCGAAGCCTATGCGGGTTATGGCGAGGGATACGGAGTCGGCGGAGGTCAGGTCGGTGAGGCCGCAGCGCGAGATTTCGAGGGTGCCGTCGGGGGCGACGCGGAATTCGACGCGCGGGGTGGTGTCGGCGTCGGGGTAGAGCTCTCCGCGGGCAAAAGATGTTTCGGCCTGACCGCGTCGGGATGGCTTCACGATGAGGCCTACCAGCAGGGCGGCCACTACGAAGAGGCTTACAAGAAATTCGGTGGAGTGCAGGAATCCGTACATATAGGGGTGCGGAGCGGGTAGGGATGGAATCAGGCGAAGAGGCTCATGAGCCAGGAGGAGATGAGCATGTAGATGAGCATGCCGATGATGTCGTTGGTGATGGAGATGAAGGGGCCGGTGGCGAGGGCGGGGTCGATTTTGAAGCGTTCGAGGGTGAGGGGTACGAAGGTGCCGAATATTGATGCAAAGAGCACCACTCCCATCAGCGAGAGCGATACGGCCAGGGTGGTGGGATTCCAGGGGGAGAGCTGGAAGCAGTTGTAGATGAATACGAGAAGGGAGATTATCAGGCCGTTGACGAAGCCTACGCCTACTTCCTTGAGTATCTGTCTGCCGGACTCCTTGAGGTCGAGCGAGCCATTGGCGAGGCCCTGGACCACGATGGCGCTCGACTGTATGCCGACGTTTCCGCCAGTGCCGCCGATCATGGGGATGAACAGAGCCATGGCGGGGTTGGTGACGAATCCCTGCTCGAAGTTTCCGAGAATCAGGGAGTTGCCGATGCCGCCCACGATGCCCATGAGGAGCCAGGGGAGACGGGCCTTGGTCTGGGTCCAGAGGGTGTCGTCGGATTCCACGTCCTGCGACAGACCGCTGGCCAGCTGATAGTCGCGTTCGGAGGATTCGCGCACGCGGTCCATCACGTCGTCGACAGTGATGTGGCCCACGAGGCGGCCGATGGAGTCGACCACGGGCATTGCCACGAGGTCGTATTTCTCGAAGTCGATTGCCACGTCGTCGAGCGTGGTGTCGGTCTTTACGGAGACGGGGTCGGTCTCCATCACGTTTTTGATTTTGGAGACGGAGGGGTGGGTTATTAGCTCTTTGAGCGGGAGGGTGCCGCGGAGGCGGTCGTCGTTGTCGACGACGTAGACGTAGTAGACCTCGTCCATGTCCTCGGCCTGCATTCGCAGTTGCTTGATGCATTCGGGCATGCTCCAGTTCTCGTTGACCACGAGCATTTCGGTGCCCATGAGGCCGCCGGCGGTGTCCTCGTCGTATTTGAGGAGGTCGATGATGTCGCCGGCCTGCTCTACGTCGTCGATGTGGGAGATAACCTCGTTGCGGTCTTCTTCGTCGAGTTCCTGGATAAGGTCTACGGCCTCGTCGGAGTCGAGGTGGCCCACGAATTTACGGGCGATGTCCTCGGGCTCCATGTCGGAGAGGAGCTTGTGGCGGTCGTCTTCGTCGAGCTCCATGAGCACGTCGGCGGCCTTGTCGCCCCCGAGGAGCTTGTAGAGATATTCGGCCTGGTCGAGGTCGAGGTCGTTGTAGAGCTCGGCGATGTCGGCGGGGTGGAGCTCGTCGAGGAGTTCGCGCGCCTTGGCATCGTCGTGTTCGGCGATGATTTTGCGGATGTTGTCGAGATATTCTTCGTTAAACTCCTTCATAATCGTAAAGCTCCTTTATGGGTCGATGGCTGCGGACGGCGGCATCGGTGGTTGCGGATTCAAAATGCGGATGGAGAGCGACGGGGGGCGTTCAGGTCCGGGAGTTGGCTTGCGCGAGCAGTGCGGTAAGCTCCACGAACTGAGCTACCTCAAGTTGCTCCGGCCTCATAGCCAGCAGGGGAGACTCGGCCAACTGTGCGCCCGGGGCGAGCAGCGACCGGATGGAGTTGCGTATCGTCTTCCGGCGCTGGCCGAATGTGGTTTTCACCACGGTGCGGAAAAGCGCCTCGTCGCATCCGAGGCTACGGGTGGAATTGCGCACCATGCGGATTACGCCCGACTTGACTTTGGGCGGCGGATTGAACACATGCTCGTCGACGGTGAAGAGGTATTCCACGTCGTACCACGCCTGAAGCAGCACGCTCAGGATTCCGCGGGCTTTGGTGCCTGCGGGGGCGGCAAGGCGTTCGGCCACCTCGCGCTGGAGCATCCCGGAGCAGCATTCCACCAGCTCCTTCCATTCGAGCACGTGGAAGAATATCTGCGAGGAGATGTTGTAGGGATAATTGCCTATCACGCATATTTTTTCCGCGCCGGGGAAAAGCGTGGAGAGGTCGAGGCGCAGAAAGTCGGCCTCGACTATGCGCCCGTGCAGGCGCGGCTCATTGGCATCGAGCCATTCCACGCTTTCGGCGTCGAGCTCCACGACCTTCACGTCGCGCCCCTTGTCGAGCAGGAAGCGGGTGAGGACGCCCATGCCGGGTCCCACCTCCACTACGGGAAGCGTGGGAAAGGCATCGACGGTGTCGGCGATGCGTGCGGCGATGCCGAGGTCGGTGAGAAAGTGCTGGCCGAGGGCCTTTTTCGGACGTACGGAGTGCATGCTGTTGCGAAGTTTTGAAACTTTAGCGCAAATTTAGCAATAAATTTCGCGAAACAAAATAGGCAGATAGCGCGGCGGCCACCTCGATGCGTGTTAAAATCGACGCATCGGGGCGGCCGCGGTAAGGCGTTGTGCCGTCGGAATTATTTGGCGGCGGCAGCCGGGATAAGATATATGCGGTAGCCTGCCATTGAATGGGGTGCGCCCGATTCGGCACGCGGCAGCACGTCGATGGCCGAAACCGTCTCGTCGGCTCCGAGGTCAAGCATTATGTAGTGGGGGAAGGGAACGCGTTTGGCCGTCTGCCAATAGGTGGATTCCTGGAGGTCGTAGACCTTGTCGGCAGTGCGGTTGGAGCCTTTGGTGTCCTCGCTGTCGGCATGGACGGTGGTCCATGGTTCGCGCGAGAGGCGTTTGCCGTCGGTGCCGAGAGCATAGAGTTCGGCTATAGCCACGCGGTCGGCATCTTTGGCGTCGTGGGTCCCCAGGGCTTCCACCACGAGGTATCGGCCGGTGGCGGGAGCTGCGAGCGGGAGAGTCTGCCAGCCGTTGCCTGCGGCGGCTGTGCCTTCGGCCACGGGTTTGGCTCCGTCGAGCAGCCGGGCGGCCAGACGCTCGTTGTCGCCGGCGCCGGGGGCGGTCTGCTGGAGCATGTCGAGCAGCGGCTCTTTGTGGCCGGCGACTTTTACGTCGCGCGGACCGACCACGTCGAACACCACAATTTCATTCTCGCCCTTGCGCAGCCAGCATCCGGGGGCGTAGAGCGTCTGCTGCGGACCGATTTCCCAGATGCGTCCCAGCGGGTGGCCGTTGACGTAAACCAGTCCTTTTCCCCAGGCGCTGAAATCGAGGAATGTATCGTCGGTGCGCTTGAGGTTGAACGTGCCGCGGTAGATGCCGGGAATGCGGTGGCCGTCGGCATCGGTAAGACTGTTGACGGGGGCAAACGTGCGCGAGGTGTAGAATTCAAGTTCGTCGGGGAGAGGATAGATTTGCCAGTCGCGGAGGTCGCAGGTGAAGGGGCGGCCGTCGTGCATGGCCGTGAGGAGCACTTTGGAGGTTATACCCTTGTAGTCCTTGATGGCGCGGCCGAAATTGATGCGGCCCATGGCTTCGACGAGAATGTCGAGAGTGTCGCCGCTGTCGGTTGCGGGGAGGCGCAGCTCACGCTCGTTGACGCGGCGGTCGAGCTTGCCGATGTAGCGGCCGTTGACAAACACCTGGGCGTAGTCGTGGCCGTCGAAGCGCAGGATGGCGCCGTCGGGGAGCGACGGGAGCGGGGTGCGGTAGAGTACGGAGCCGAATCCCATGTCGAGGTCTTCCATGGTGAGTACTTCCTCGGAGCTGACAGGCTCGGGAAGATTGGCCATGAGCGGGGCCACCTCGGTGAGGCTGAACTCGGGCACCGCCATCACGGGGATCTCTTTCGGAGCCTTCGGGAGCTTGCCGGGGGCGTATTTGGCGAGGGTCTGGCGCAGGGCGTCGTATTTGGGAGTGTAGTGGCCGGCCTCGCTGATGGGGGCGTCGTAGTCGTAGCTGGTCACGTCGGGGGCGAATCCGGGGGAGTTTGCTCCGGCCCAGTGACCCCAGTTGGTGCCTCCGTGGGTCATGTAGAGCGAGAAGGAAATCCCCTTGGAGAGCATTTCGTCGATGCCTGCGATCATGTCGGCTGCGGGACGCGTCTCGTGGTTTGCGCCCCACTTGTCGAACCATCCGCTCCAGAACTCGGAGCACATCAGGGGTGAGTCGGGACGCAGCTCCTTGAGTTTGGCGAACTGCTGGTCGATGTCGGCGCCGGTGCCGAAGTTCATTGTCCAGATAAGGTCGTCGAGGCCGTTGAGGGTGAAGTTGCTCGACCAGTCGCACTGGAACATCTGCACGTCGGAGCCGAAGTTCTTGCGGAGCATGTCGCGGATGGTAGCCACGTAGGGCTTGTCCTCGCCATAGGAGCCGTATTCGTTCTCTACCTGGACCATAATTATCGGTCCGCCTTCTGGAGCGGTAAGGCCCTTGAGCTGTTCGGCCACCTTTTTCTGGAAGATGTCGACGCGCTCAAGGAAATAGGGGTCGGACTCGCGCAGGCGAATGTCTTTCTTTCGGAGGAGCCACCAGGGGAGGCCGCCCATCTCCCATTCGGCGCATACATACGGGCCGGGACGCAGGATCACGTTCATTCCGTTGGCCTGACAGAGACGCACGAATTCGGCAAGGTCGTTCTGGCCGGTGAAGTCGAACTCGTCGGGACGCGGCTCGTGGGCGTTCCAGAATACGTATAGACACACCGTGTTCATTCCCAGCGCTTTGGTTTGCTTGATGCGCTGCTCCCAGTAGGGGCGGGGGATGCGGGGATAATGGAGCTCGGCGGCTTTCACCACGTAGGGCTCGCCGTTGAGAAGAAACGCGCCTTTACCGGCTTCGAAAGTAATCGGGGCAGGAGCCTTTTCGGCTTTCGGTGCGGCCTTGGCGGGCATGAGCCAGGCGGCGGCACCGATGGCAACGGCGGCCAGCGCCGCGCGTAGGGCGGAATGTTGCATGGTATTCAAGGCAAAAAGTAAGGATAGGTTATAATTGACTTATAGAATAATAAGGTATAGGAGCGGAGAGAGGCAGCCGTAGGGCCGTTGGTGCAAATTTAGCAATAAATCCGCTGAAATAAAACAGCCGGCGGAATCAGGGCGCTCGGAGCGAAGATTTTTGTGGCGAGATAATGGAGAAATAATAGACGTAAATTCATGTGAAATTACTAATTTTGTGGTTCAAAACGAATAAACCAAAAAATCAGTATATATAATGCTTACTCTTCAGCAGATAAAAGCGGATCCGGCCCGCACCATCGAGCGCCTTGCCATCAAGGGCTTCGACGGGAAGGAGCCGATTGCAAAAGTGCTGCAGCTCGACGAACAGCGCCGCGCCCTCCAGCTTGAAAACGATAATCTCGCCGCCGAGCTCAACCGCGCGGCCGCATCGATAGGCGCCCTTATGAAGCAGGGCAAGCGCGAGGAGGCTGAGCAGGCAAAGGCTACGGTGGCTTCGCTCAAGGAGCGCCAGAAGGGCGTGGCCCAGCAGCTTGCCGAAACAGAGATGGAGCAGCACACGCTTCTGACCACCATTCCCAACCTTCCCTGCGACATGGTGCCGGCAGGCACATCGGCAGCCGACAATGTGGTGGAAAAGACCGGTGGCCCGATGCCTGATCTGGGCGACGACGCGCTTCCCCACTGGGACCTCTGCAAGAAATACAACCTGATTGACTTCGACCTCGGTGTGAAGATTACCGGCGCCGGATTCCCCGTATATATAGGAAAGGGTGCACGCCTGCAGCGCGCCCTAATCCAATTCTTCCTCGACCAGGCCAACGAGGCAGGCTATGTGGAAATCGAGCCCCCGTATGTGGTAAACGAGGCTTCGGCCTATGGCACGGGTCAGCTCCCCGACAAGGAGGGGCAGATGTACCACTGCGAGGTCGACAATCTCTACCTTATTCCCACGGCTGAAGTGCCCGTGACGAACATCTACCGCGACGTGATTCTCGGCGAGGACCAGCTTCCGAAGAAGAACTGCGCCTATTCGGCCTGCTTCCGCCGTGAGGCCGGCAGCTACGGCAAGGACGTTCGCGGGCTCAACCGCCTGCATCAGTTCGACAAGGTGGAAATCGTGCGCATCGAGAAGCCGGAGAATTCCTATGCCGCTCTCGAAGAGATGAAGGACCACGTGCAGGGCCTTCTCGAAAAGCTCGGCTTGCCCTGGCACATACTCCGCCTCTGCGGCGGCGACATGAGTTTCACGTCGGCCATCACGTTCGACTTCGAGGTGTGGAGTGGCGCGCAGAAGCGCTGGCTCGAAGTATCGTCGGTATCGAATTTCGAAACCTATCAGGCCAACCGTCTGAAGTGCCGCTACCGCGGGGCCGACAAGAAGACGCATCTCTGCCATACGCTCAACGGCTCGGCGCTGGCCCTGCCGCGCATTGTGGCCGCTCTGCTCGAGAACAACCAGACTCCCGAAGGAATCGTGGTGCCCGAATGCCTGCGCAAATACACCGGCTTCGACATCATCGACTGAACTTCAGTATAATAATAAACACTACGGGCGATGCATTCAGCGGATTGCATCGCCCGTAGTGTTGTTTGTCGCCCGATGGGTGGTTTGTTTATTGGCGTACGGCGGCTCCATGCTCGCGGATGGCGCCGGTAGCAGGGTCGAGAATTATATAAATCGGGGCTTTTTTGTCGGTGAACGAGTTGGGGGCGAGCCCATAGACCACGCCGAACTGTGCGAACTGCTCGGAGCGCGAGAAGTAGGTGCGGTCGTCGTAGCTTACGGTTACGTCGGCTGTGCCGGGAATGCAGTAGGCGAAACCGTTTTTGGGAAATTCGAGGCGGATGCCTTTTTCGTTGAGGGGCATTTCGCCGCGCTGCGTCACGGAGAGGTTGAGGTATACGGGTGCGCCCGAGAGGTCCGAGGCGCTGACTATGCCGTCGACGGCCGATATGCGGGCGAGGATAAGGTTGGATATGTCGCCGTCGGGGTCGACGGTGTAGGTCTCAACCTGAGTGCGGGTGGAGGTTGTGCCGACAAACATTGCCATCAGGGCCTTTTCCTGGGCTTCGAGGTTGTCGAGCATGAGCTGGAGGGATTTGCCGTCGGGGGGCATCTGGTCGGCCTGACCGGAAATGAGGTCGGCACGGGTCTGGCGAATGCCGAACAGAGCGGAGGCGGCGAGTTCGGCGCGTTTGGCCGTCGACTGGCTCTGCATCATCTCCTCGCTCACTACCTGGCGTGCGGCCGGAGTCTGGAGTGGAGTGGGCTCGGCGTCGCGGCTTTCGGGGAGTGCCGGAGCGACTGTATCAAGCGTCTTGGATGTATTGACCGAAAGTGGAACGCCCTGTGGCGAGAGGAGCATGAAGGGTTCGGTCCCGGATTTGAACTGCACGGCATAGCGCTGGTCGGGGTCGGCGACACCTTCGGTGGAGACGACCACTGAGCGCAACGAAGCGGAATGCTCTTCGCGGGCGATGGGGGAATTTATGTTAAGATATTTTTTTGCGTATTTATGGAATTCGCCCGGGCGGCGGGTGGTGATTTCCGCTTCGAGGGTGATGCGCAGGCGCGTGGTGGGAAGCGAGTAGACCAGGGCGTAGCTGTTGGCCTTGGTGGCCGAGAGGCGCGTGGTGGTCTGCGCCTGGGCCGGAACGAAGGCTGTTGCGGCAAGGAGGAGGGGTATGAGGATTTTCATGAAATGGAAATTTGAAGGATGGTAAACTGGGAACGGCCTACTGGAGAGTGTCGCGGATGGCGCGTCCGATGTTTTCGGCGATGTCGGAGGCGACCACGCCGTAGTCGCCGTGGTCGGCGGCTGACAGTTCGCCGGCAACACCATGGATGTAGACGGCGATGAGCGAAGCCAGTTCGGCGGGATAGCCCTGTGCGAGCATGGCGAGAAGTACGCCCGTGAGGACGTCGCCGCTGCCGGCGGTGGCCATGGCGGGGGTGCCCGAAGAGTTGAAATATACCTTCCCGTCGGGACGCACGATGGCGGTATAGTGGCCTTTGAGGATAATCAGAATGTTGTAGTATTTTGCCATCTCGATGGCTTTACGCAGCCGGGCTTCGGCCGATGGCTGCGGGCCGAACAGACGGTCAAATTCTCCGGCGTGGGGTGTGATGATGCTCAATACGGGAATTGTGTTGAGCATCGACGGGCGCACGGCCATGCAGTTGAGGGCGTCGGCATCGAGCACCACCGGTTGCGAAGCCGACGCGAGGAAGTCTTCGAGCGCTTTGACGGTCAGCTCGTTGGTGCCGATTCCGGGGCCTACGGCTATAGCGTTGAAATGGCGCTCCGGATGAATTTCGGCGATATTCTGCTCGCCGCGGTTGTAGCGGTAGAGTGCTTCGGGAACGGCGGTCTGTAGAATCTGGTAGCCCCATTTCGGGGCGTTGACGGTGAGTTTCCCTACGCCGGCGCGGAGGCATCCGCGGGCGGCCAGTACGGCCGCGCCCATCATTCCGTATGAACCGGCGTAGAGCACAGCGTTGCCGAAATCGGCTTTGGAGGCGAATTCCTTGCGGGGGCGCAGGCGCCGGCTTACGTCGCGTTTCTCGACGAGGCAGAAGTTGGCGGGGGTAGCGGCGATGGCCTTCTCGCTAAGGCCGATGTCGAGCACTTTCCATTCGCCGATCAGCTCGGCATTGTCGGCAATGAAGAAGCTGATGCGCGGAAACTGGATGGCGAGCGTCAGCGTGGCGTGGACTGTGTTGCGGTTTACGATGTTGGGATTCCAGTCGCCGAACATCCCGGAGGGGACGTCGATGGAAACTACGGTTGCGTCTTCGTCGTTGAGGTTTTGTACGAGCGATTTGAATCCACCTTTAAGCTCCTCGCGGAGTCCGGAGCCGAAAAGGCCGTCGATTACCAGATGTGCCGACGTGATTTTGGGCATGGTGAAGCGGGTCTGCACCTCGCAGAACTGGATTTCAGGGATCTCGCGGAGCAGGCGGTCGCGCAGAGCGGCGCAGTCGGCCGAGAGCTTGTCGCCGCCGATGTTGAATAGGTAGACGTCGGGACGAAAACCGCGCTCCCAGAGCAGTCGCGCGGCGGCCAGGGCATCGGCTCCGTTGTTGCCGGGTCCGGCGAAAACTATCGTGGGTTTGTTGGAGCGCCAGCGGGTGGCTATTTCGCTTGCCACACCTTCGCCGACCCGCTCGATGAGTTCGAGGGGGGAGACGGCTTCGCCGTCGATGGTGGCGCGGTCGATGGCGCGTATTTCTTCGGTGGTGAAAAGTTTCATAGTGTATCGGAAGGGTCAGGGTTGCGCGTGGAGCGCCCCATCGCTCACGCAAAATTACAAAAATATTCGGGGTTATCGGTATGCGGATGGCAACATTTCACAAGAGATTTCACAAGAGAAATATTTCGTAGATCGAGAATCCCACTGCAGGATGCTCTTGTGGCCTTCATCTTTTTAACATGCCGCAGATTTCCCTGTCGAAGTCCGACTCAATGCGCTGAGTGGGATTGAAAAGGTCGTATTCGGTTTCTGCTTTGGCTTTTGCCTCGGCGGCAGAGACTTTTCCCCGGTCGGGAAGAGTCTTAAAATCATTGAATGTCAGGAATTTGTCGACGCTTGCCGCAAACTGGTCCATATTGAAAACATTGCCGCGCTCAATCTGGCCTTCGATATAGTCGAAATAGGATGTGACAGTACGTTCGAGCGAACGGATTTCTTTTTCGGAAAGATAATTTTTCGCGACGGAAACATCGGATTTCAGAATGCGGCCTCTGGGAGCATATTTCCACGTAGTCAGGCCCATATGAGGTTTGGTATGGTCGGCTCCGGCATGGATTATTTCGGCCGCGGTATGGCCGGTGATGGCATAATGGAATCGGTTCTGCACCATGGCATAAAAATCTCTGGTTGTCGGGGCGAGACGGTCGTAGTCGATGCTACATTCGGCGTATATATCGGTGATTTGCTGCCATATGCGGCGTTCGCTTGCGCGGATGGAGCGGACGCGCTCAAGGAGTTCGCGGAAGTAGTCCTGACCGAACGCGGCGTTACCCTGCTTGAGGCGTTCGTCGTCGAGTACGAATCCTTTGCGTATAAACTCGTTGAGAACGCGCGTGGCCCATTGGCGGAACATCGTGGCGCGTCGGCTGTTGACGCGGTACCCGACACTTATAATGGCATCGAGGGAATAAAATATCTGTTCGCGTTTAACCCGTCTGGTACCTTCCTGTTGAACTATTTCCATTTTGGAAATAGTTGCGTCTGCATCAAGCTCTTCCTCTTCATAGATATTGGCCAGATGCTTGTTTATGGCAGGAATTCCTACGCCAAAAAGCTCAGCCATGGCTTTTTGGGTAAGCCATAGGGTTTCATTTTCAACATAGGCCTGAACCGCTCCGGCATTGTCGGGGAGATTGTATATGATAAACTGGATGTCTTTTGCCATTATGCCTAAAGGTTTGTTTCAATCAGATTTTCATGAGCCGTCGGCATCAATTGAAATCATATGCTTATGATTACAAAGATAGGGATTTTTCGGGCCGGATTGGTGGCGGGGATGGCAAAAAAAGAAAATATTTGGGCGGGGATTGCCTGTAGATGGAAAACATTGTGTAATTTTGCGTAACTATTTTTGCCCGATGAAACAAGTGACATACAACGGGCTCACTTTCGAGCCCTACATTGAACGTGAGAAGATCCAGAAGCGTATCGAGGAACTGGCAAAGGAGATTACGGCCGAATTCAAGGGACGCCGCCCGCTGCTGGTATGCGTGCTCAACGGCGCGTTTCCGTTTGCCTCCGAGCTTTTTCTGAACATCGATACCGATGCCGAAATAGCGTTTATCCGCCTGAAGAGCTACGAGGGAACCTCGTCGACCGGAACGGTGAAGGAGGTGATGGGGCTTACGGCCGACGTAGCCGGGCGCCCAGTGATTCTTGTGGAGGATATCGTAGACACCGGCCAGACCATAGAGCGGCTCGTGGAGACAATTTCGGCCAAGAACCCCTCGGAGGTGAAAATCGCCACGCTGCTTTTCAAACCGGAGAGCCTGCAGTGCGACGTGAAGCCCGATTATGTCGGGTTCGCCATTCCGCCTAAATTCATCATCGGATTCGGCCTCGACCTGGACGGTCTGGCACGCAATCTGAAGGATATATACGTTCTGAAGGAGACCGCCGACTGACAGGCACATCTCTCATTCCGACGGCAAAGCATCCCGGACCTGACAGCCACCATCTTACATCCCCCCGACGGTGCGCGAGCGATACGACCGGGGGATTCCGGTATGCTCTGCGACAACCAACAAACTGACAGCTAATAGAATGAACGTTGTGATATTCGGTGCCCCCGGTAGCGGGAAAGGCACTCAAAGCGAAAAACTGATAAAAAAATACGGGCTTCACCATATCTCGACCGGCGAAGTGCTCCGCGACCATATTGCCCGCAAAACCCCCATCGGGCAGATTGCCAACACCTACATCAAGCAGGGACAGCTCATTCCTGACTCGCTGATGATTCGCATTCTCGAGGAAATTCTCGACAACGAGCCCAAGGCAAAGGATGGCGTGATTCTCGACGGCTTCCCGCGCACGGTGCCTCAGGCCGATGCGCTGAAGCGCTTTTTCGAGCGCCGCGGCCAGAAACTGCATCACGTAATCGGACTTGAGGTGCCCGAGGACGAGCTTATGGTGCGCATGATTCGCCGCGGCGAGCAGACAGGCCGTGCCGACGACAATCCCGAAACCATCAAAAATCGACTGAAAGTTTACCACGAGTCGACCACCCCTCTGCGCGACTACTACATGAAGGAGGGAAAATACCGCCGCATCGACGGTCAGGGCGATGTCGACGCCATATTCAGCCGCATCTCCGCCGCCATCGACTCCTCCGAAGCCGCCAGCTGAAGTCAAATCATAACCCGCCGGCAAAAGGGTCGCTGTATTTCCCCCTGAGCTGCCGCAGGAAGTGCCTGAAAAATACCGGATCGTCGACCAGATACCTGCGCGCCATGCGCTTCGGCTCCTGAATTATTCTGTATAGCCATTCCAGCGCCAGACGCCGCATCCATATCGGCGCGCGCTTTATGTTGCCAGCCTCGAAATCGATGGTAGCGCCGAGAGCCATCCACAGACGTACCGACGGCATTTCGTGCCGATGGGCCATTATCCATTTTTCCTGTTTGGGAGCACCTACACCTACGAGGACGACTGTAGCTCCGCTTTCATTTATGGAGCGGGCTATGTGGCGGTTCTCTTCCTCATTGTTTTCAAAACCATAGCTCGGCGAGAGTGCGCCGACCACTATGTTGCGCTTCATTCGGGCGTTGATTCGGCGCATGGCCTCCTGAGCGACGCCTTCGGCTGCACCGAGCAGGAAAATGCGGCAGTCCGGATCGTCGCGGTGGTATTCATAATAGGATGTAAAGAAACTGCTTCCCGGAATGGCCTCGCGGAACGGCCTGTCGGTAAGCCGCGAGCACAGCTGCAGCACTCGCGAATCGCATACCACCCATTCGGCGGCGCGATATACGTCGTAGAAGTCGCGGTCGGTCTGGAGTTTTACGAGATGATCGATATTGGGTGTGACAAGCACTCCGTCGCGCAGCGAAGCAAGGAGCTCATCGCGAGTAGTATCGAGCACATCGATGTTCAGAATCCGTATCTTTTCCATTTCAAGTGTCAGCCTTTGGTATGCGCAGCCGGTTGGGACAGCAGTGGGGTGTATAACTTGGCGAGATGGCCGAAAACCTTTTCAGGAAAGTATAGACTGACGTCCGCAAGAGCCCTCTGCCCGCGGATTTCCACCTGCTGCGGGTTAGAGATGTACCATCTGATGGCATCGGCTATGCAGTCGGGACGTCCCGGGGGAATGAGAGTGCCGTTCATTCCGTCGCGCACGAGCTCGGGTATACCGCCTACGGGCGTGGTAATTACCGGCATGCCGCTTGCCATAGCCTCGAGGATGGCTATGGGAAGCCCTTCGTTGTAGGATGGAAGTATATAGATGTCGGCCCATTCCAGAGCCTCGGTTTTGGCGCTGCCCGATACCCATCCCATATATGAAGCGATGTTCTGCAGGCCTTTAGCCTCGATTTCGGAGCGTATGTCGCCATCGACTTCATTGCCTCCGAAACGCACCTCGATTCTGCCGTCGAAATACTCTTTGTCGGATGCGAGGGCCGTCAGCAAATCGGAGGCTCCCTTTCGCCGGCTGATTTCTCCGAGATAAAGCACCCTAAGAGGGTGGTGGGCTGTCTTTGCGTTTTCGCTTTGCCCGGGGGCCACAGGATTTTTCAGCACCTCGATTTTCCCGGGCGGCATCCCGATGGAAGCAAAATACTGTTTCCATGATTCCGAAAGGGCTATAAGCAGGTCGACACTTCGGAGGGTAGATATTATGGACTGCTTATCGGCGGATGCTTCGTAGAATTCCTTGAAATCCGCGGCATGCTCATGAAGGATTACCTTCTTACCGAAACGCCTGGCCATACCGATGAAAATGCGGCAACGGCTGAACGACGCGTTGGCCGCCCCATGGATGTGTACGATCCTTATACGCCGGTCCAGCAGCAGTAGGAGCGCCGTGCGCACCATAGCCTGAAGCATATAGAAGGCCTTTACCGCCTTCGGCCCGAGACGCCATGTCGGTATGAACCGCATGCCGTCGATATGGCGGTCGTAGCTCACCAGTACCGACGTCATGCCGCCCTTGGTCTTTTTGGATACTCCAAGGAACAGCACCTGGGAGGCGATGTGCCTGTCAATCAGTTTGGCCATTCCAGAGTCGCTTTACGGTAGCTTCTATTTCGGAGAACTGGAGATAGGTGTCGGAAAGATTTTTGCGGTCGCGTTTCTGCAGACATACGCCTTCCACCTCCGGCTGCTCCATCGCCCTGCCGATTGCCTGCCCGAGACTTGCCGAATCACGGAAAAGCGAGATGTCGACAACCGGAAACGGACGCTCTGCGATGTGGAAGTGGTTGCGGCCGCCCAGCACCCGGTCGGTGTAGATGTCGTAAAGGTAGTATTCGCTGAAGCGGTATGTGTTGGCCAGCGCGAGTTTCCAGTTTCTGAACGGCGCGCGACGGGAGATGTCGGTAAGCATGGCCGTGAGGTTTTCGCGCTCGAAACATGTAGGCTGACACATATAGTTGTAGCGCCTTGTTTCCGCAGCGCCTTTTTCTATCGGGAGCAGTTTCTCCGCGGCATCGCAATATTCGTCGTGGCTCGGCTCGCCGGTATTGTCGACGCGATACATCATGCATCGGCCATCTGGGTGTACCCATCTGCCGATGTCGAACGGGCGCATGAACGCTATCTCAGAGTCTATATGAAACACGGCATCGTATTCCCGGCCGATATGCTCGAATACGGCAAGCTTGCAGATCTGCTGCACAATCCATTCGCGCACCGGAAGTGTAAACGGGCTGATGTGGAAGTGGTGGCCGGCGATTTTCCATGGCACACGCACAAAGCCGCGCGGCAGAAGCGTACCTTTGCGAGCCACGCGGTGACGGCCGTAGCAAAGCGGTGCGAACATAGCCTCGTCTTCGTCGTTCACGAAAATGAAGTGGTCGATATCAGGGGCAAATCTGTCGATGCTTTCGCATAGCAGCCGGCACTCGTCGAAATCAGCTTTGTAGGATTGTGTGACAAATGCGATGTGTTTCATGGTTTACAAAGGTAGCAAAATACTTTCTAACGGCCAAAGCGGCTTCGTATGGGTTTTGCCGGGTTGCCTCCTACGATAGTATAGGGTTGCACATCGTGTGTAACAACCGATCCGGCGGCGATGATACTTCCCTGGCCGATGGTGTGACCCGGGGTAAGGATGCTGCGGACGCCTATCCAGCAGTCGTCGCCGATGGTTGTGGGCAGATGTGTCTGCTCCGGCTCCTGAAAACACATCGGGATGCTTGTGTCTGCGAAATTGTGGTTGTTGGCAACTATATGGACTTCGGGAGCCATCATGACGTAGCGGCCTATGCGGGTGTTGTGAGGAACGACGCAATTCTCGCCGATGCCGCTGTAGTCACCTATTTCAATCTCCGAGCCATTGCCGAAGTATGCATGGCGGTCGATGGTGGAGATTTTGCCGCATTTCTTGAAAATACGTTTTGCGCAAAACACCCTTATGGCGTTCGACATGCGGCCGACCACGGGCATATACGAGCCTGGAAGATGGGTGGCGAATCCGTAGTATAACAGAAGATAAAGTTTTTTCATTTGGTTGCACCGGTGTTTTGGTGAATTGTATGAATCGGCGCCCTTTTACCGTGTGCCCGTAACTGCGGCTTTCAGCTTCTGGATTGTGCGGGTGGCCCTGGCTCCCAGAAGGCGCTGCAACGATTTTTTCATGCGCCAGCTGCGGGGCATCCAGCTCCCGGCAAAATGATGGATGGCCACCGTACGTGGAGTGACGTTAAGTTGTAGCGTCAAGGTGTGAAGGGGTGAGAAATATTCGGAGGGCAACACGCAGATTTTTTCGGACGCCGGATCGAATTGCGAGATGTCGGGAATGTCGACGAGCAAGAAATTGCGGTCGATTATCTCAGTGAAGATTTCGGGCATGGTGAGGCGGTCGAACGAGCCGTCGGGGCGCACGAAATGGCGGCCGTCGTAGTGGCGGAGCACTTCGGCAAAAAGCGGATGCCCCTTCCCGGCCCCCATGCAGGCGGCCTCCACCGACCATCCGCCCGACTCGCGGCACACGAAATAAGGCAGATGAAGGAAATCATCGAAATTGCGGAGCACCTCCACATCGGAGTCCATGTAGATGCCACCCTCGGTATAAAGCGCGTAGGCGCGCACCCAGTCGGCCGCGAAGGCATACTGGCGGTTGTCGAACGCCTCGCGTACCCAGTCGGGACAGTTGCCGCCCAGACGCTCGAAATTCCACAGACGCAGTTCATAGTCTGGAAGTGCCTTTTTCCAGGAATCAATGCAGCGCTGTATCTTGGGAGGAAACGGGTCGTCGCTCAGCCAGCAGTAGTGAATTATCTTGGGTATCATGGGCAAATCAGTGGCCTTTATGCCGGAAAGGGTGGTTGAGGATTTTCTGCAAGCGTGTTGTTGCGGCGTGGAGCGCCAGCGAAGCGCGGTAAACCGCTTTCAGCGGCCGGGGCATATGCTAAATATAATGCTGTGACGACATTGAATATCTGAAACGTATACAGAATCGGGCCTGATGCCACGGCGGTAATCATTATAAACAGAATCCAGTAGTTGAGATACTCTCTCTCGGGCGGCTTGCGGTGGGTGAGAGTTTTCCACATAAGCATGAAGAGTGCTACTGTGGCTATAAGCCCGAAGTAGAAGAAAAATCCGGCCCAGCCCACGTCGCCCTCATAGCATTTCGAGGCGGCCGTGGCAGTCGAGTATTCTATTCCGTAGCGGGTCTTGTCGAGGGCAGGGATGCCGTTGCCCAGAATCATCGTGCCGATGTTGGGGTTGTACTCGTAGGTATAGAAGCGCCAGGCCTGGATTCGGATGTCTTCCGAACTTTCGCTGTTACTGTCCGCCTGAAGTTCGTTAAGGTCGTCGATAGCCTGGAAAATCGAAAGTCGCGGGGCTATGATGGCTATAGCAACCGCAATCGGCAGAAGAAAAATGAGGCGCTGTTTCCAGTTCATCACCCTGAACAGAAATATTCCTGCGAGCAGAGCCGACACGAAAATAACCTGCCTGATTACACTCACCACAATCATTACAACACATACAGCCATCACCAAAATCCACCACCATTTGCGCGAGAGCGACCATTTGTTGATGGCGTAGAACAGCAGCAGCGGGAAGAGCTCGATAAACGTCACGACGATTCGAGGAATGCCGCGCGAGCCGCCGTTGGGAAGTTCTCCGAATGCCGCTCCCGGGAATGCACGGAAATTCATCAGGTAGACAGGGATGGCGAGCGCGCATCCCACAGCCATTACCAAAAGAATTTTCCTCTCCGGCAGTTCGAACTTCAGAAGAATGTAGAACCAACTGTATGCAAAAAACATCGGGAGAGTCGTAATTACCGAACTGACGAGGTCCTGGCCATGGAATATGCCAGCCATTACTGGCGAGAGGCATATCATCCCCATGAGCGTCCAGTAGGCTTCGGCCGGATACCCCGTCCTCGCTATCTTCGAGCGGCTGTCGGTCACGGCAAGCACCAGCGCAACGAGCGAGACGGCATAAAAGATCGCTTTTACGACCTGATCGCTCAGCATCTGGTGATAGTTGAAGAACCCGACGACGGCAAAAAAAGCGAATATGTATATCAGGTAATACATTCAGCAGAGGCGTGTGGGTGGCCGCAATCAGGCGTTAGCAGACGCTGCTTCGGAAGTGTTGCGGATGCGGTCTTTAATCGTAAAGAACCCGAAGGGTAGAAGCATTCCGAAAAAGAATGCTATGAGCAGGGCATTGCGGTTGGAAATGCCAAGCGGCTCGGTAATCACATGGGGGGCGTCAATCACCACGCCGCGCGGCTGGACGTTGGCAAGGCTCATCGACGTTTCGTGCTGCTGCTTGAGCAGGTAGAGGTAAAGCTGCTCCTCCACTTCCTGGCGGCGCTTCATGGCAATATACTCGCGCTCCGTGGCGGGCATTTCGCCGATTACGGCGTTGGCCTGGCCGGCCTGCTGTCGAAGTTCGTTGAGGCGCAGCTGGGCGGTCTGCATGGCCTTGTCGACCGAGGAGTTGATATGGGCGCGCATCGTGGCGAGCTGCTCGTCGATCAGACGCAGGGCGGCGTTGCTCTGCTTGGCCGTGGATTCCAGTTTCATGCGCTCGAGCACTGTCTGGTTGTACGCGGCAATTGCGTCAGCCTCCGGGCCGCCGCTTACGGCGGGAATCAGCGAGTTGTTGTTTTCCGGATTGGTGATGAACGATTTTACGAGCCTCATTACGTCCATCTCCGTTTCTGCCTGGATGAGTGTTTCTTTCAGTCCCTGCTGACGGGCGATTGCGAATTTGGCCGAGGCCTCCACGTCGGCCACCTTCAGGCTGCGCTTATAGCCTTCGAGCTGAATCTCCAGTGTGGTGAGATTGGCAGTCAGCGAGTCGAGCGACTGGTTGAGAAAGCGCAGGGTGCGGTTCGACGTGGTGCGTTGCTGGTTTATGCCGGTTAGGTTGTAGTTCTTGATAACGTCGTCGAGTACCTTTACGCCGAAAAACGGCGATGTCGTCACGTAGCTGAGCGTCAGCAGGTCTGACTTTCGGTTGGGCATGGCAGTCGTGATGAGCTTCTGATAAAGTTCAGCAGCCGTTCCGTATCCCAGATAGGTTATGGTCAGGTTGGTGTTCTTCCCTTTGGGCAGATATGCGGTCGGCTCGAGCGTGAAATCGCCCCATGTGGTATGCAGGTTGACGGGGAGCTGTTTCCCCTTCACATCAGCAATATTTTTCTTCCCGACTTTCGCATTTACCGAGGCAAGCCCGTCCTTCCCTATCTTCACTTTGAATACGATGGCGCTGAAAAGCGTATCGGGAATTTCGGGGGCGCACGAGACTCTTACGGGAGTGTTCTCCGGCGAGTAGGGAATCTTCTTTATCAGGTATTTCCGTCCTTCGTATATTTCGTTAAGGCCGAGATCTTTTACAGTGCTGCGCATCACGCTGTAGGAGCCCAGCACGCTCATCTCGTTGTATACCGACGACGTACCGCCAAGAGCGCCTCCGAGGTCGAAGCTCTTGGCCAGCGACAGAACTCCCGATTTCTTTACGCTCGCATCGTCGGCCACAAGGATACTCGAGGTGGTAAGGAAATACTGGTTCTTGATTTTCGTGTAGGTGAATGCAAGGCCGACGAATACACACACCGAGATAGCGAACCACCACCAGTGGGCAACGCACTGGGCGAAAACTTTCTTCCAGTTGATGGCAAGATTGCCGAGAGATTTTGCGGAATTTTCAGTAGCCATATCAGTGTCGGAATTATTTTACGGTGAGTGCGATTATGAGCGAAGCGATGATCGAGCAGCTGCTTACTATTGTGGAAATCACCGAAAGCTTGTAGCTGTTGAACTGATTGTATTTCGCGTTGTCCTGACGAATCTCGTTAGGTGTCACCAACACCACGTCGTTCTGCTGAAGATAGAAATAGGGCGACGAGAGCAGCGAGGCGTCGTTGAGGTTCAGTCGGTGATACTCGCGCTTGCCGTTGTTCTCGCGAATCAGGAGCACGTCGTTGCGGTTGCCGTAGGGCGTCAAGTCGCCCGCGGCAGCGATGGCGTCGAGAATCGAGCAGCGCTCGCCGCCCACGCCCTTGATTCCCGGACTGTTGACCTCGCCCATCACGTTTACCGAGAAATTGCGCAGGCGCACCGTCACTACGGGGTCGGTCACGTCCTTCGAAATCATGCGGGTCAGCTCGTCGGTCAGTTGTGCGGTAGTGAGACCGGCCACGTGAATCTTACCGAGCACCGGCATAGTGATGTCGCCGGCCGAGTTTACCAGATACGTTATGTGTTGAGGAGAGGTCGTCTTGCCCATCTCGTTGCCCGAGGCGGGATTGCTGACGTTGAGATTGTAGGCGGCCGTGGCGGCTGGAATCGTTGAGCTTACGGAGATGAAAAGTTCGTCGTCGGGCTGGATTACCGGAGTGTAAGGCTGCACGTCGACAACCCCGTCGGTGGCTTTCAGATCCTCGAAATAGGTCAGTGAGGACTTCTTTGACGAACAAGCAGTGAATATAAGAGTTAGAGCTGCAAAAAGAAGAGCTTTGGCCGTAGTTTTCATGTGATGTCGAGTATTTTTTGGCAATTTCTGATGACAGGCGGCTCAGGAATGCAGTGATACGGCAACAATGGCTGCATGAGTCGTGCAGCCACCCTGAACAACAATATAACGCAAAATCAGTTCCTTTATTATGATTTTTTCAAATTCTATCACGTTCTATCGCGACTCAATAGAAGGCGCATGAACGCTCGCGGAGTTCATAAGTCAAATCGCGGGTGCGCTCGCCAACCTTCCGGGCCGGTATGCCGGCCACAATAGCATATGGCTCCACATCCTTAGTAACCACACATCCGGCACAGCATACCGCCCCTTCCCCTATATGGACCCCGGGCAAAACGGTTACGTTAGATCCGATCCAAGCCCTGTCGTCTACTTCCACCGAAAGCTTTTTTTCGGGTTGGTTTTCATAGCATCCGAACTCCGGATCACGATGGTCGTGCTGAAGCGTATAGATCGACACATTGCTCGACAGATTTACGTTATTGCCCAGCGTCAGCCCATTTCTTGCGTCAAGAAGCGCATTGTCGCCGATGATGCTTCCGCGCCCGATGGTCAGATGGTTCGGCTCGCGGATTTCCGTGCGGAAATGAACGATTGCATACTTCCCTATTCTCGCTCCGAGACAGCGGTATATCCACATTCGCAATCCGACCGACGGCAGCAGCCCAACCTGATATAGAGCGTAGCGCATCCATCCGCCCCTTGTCAGCCTGTTTACGATAAGATATGGCGCAGAAAGCAACTTCAGCCCCGTCGACCTGCTGCGGTTATGCCCGTCGATAGCCATAAACGGCAACAAGACAATCAGCGCAAGCCATTTCGCATATATAAGGCCTACCAACACGCTCAATATGATATCTATGACGCTCATGTATCTATAATTATTTAAGTAAGTAACTGTTCAAAATTATTTTATACTTTCCCAATCTAATTATTTCAACATTTCCGCGGTAAAATTTTCGTATCTTTTCCTCTCTTCATCAGTCGTGTAGACATCTACACTCCTTCTTTATTGAGAAAAATCTCCTGAAAATTTTCCTCCCGGAAATATTAAAATAATTTTGACCAGTTACTTAACTGCTCAAAAATATTTTATATTATCCTGATCTGATTATTTTCAATATCTTGACCAGTTGCATAATACGATAGCAAATTTAGCAATATTCTCCAATATCACCATTCTCTCTGCTAAATTCGATTCCTAATGTCTCCCTTTCAGACCAAATCCGACGCCCCGCTATGGAGCACGATTGCAGAACAGGCTTCTATAGCAATGATTTTAGTAGATGACAAAATATAAATTATGTTGTTATATGCCTAATTATTAGGTGT